>Ga0115569_10003662_pt1 | contig 11280 bp, 8 predicted proteins | sample COGITO_mtgs_1205_2_FD_87295 | JGI IMG/M metagenome (GOLD analysis project Ga0115569, IMG submission 87295) | Pelagic marine microbial communities from North Sea - COGITO_mtgs_120503 | ecosystem: Environmental > Aquatic > Marine > Epipelagic | place: Germany:Helgoland, sampling site Kabeltonne...
AGTGAAAATTTCACGAGATATGGAAAGATATGCGGCACAACTGGCAGCAGCATATGGTCGCATAAACATCTTGAAATATGTTGTTGAAGAAAGAAAGATATCTGAGGAGGTGAAGGAATCCTGCGTGGCATCTGCTACAAAGTTAGGCCGCCTCGATTGCCTCAAATACTTAGTCGAAGAGGCGAAAGTGCCTATTGACTACTGGCAACTCGTCGCGGGAGCTCGTTACTTCGAGCACCCGGACTGCGAAAACTACTTGCTCGAAAAAGGGTGCCCAGAACCAACGGACGAAGAATACGCTCGATTTGTCGAGGCAGCAGAAAAAGCAGAAGCACGAGCGCGAGAAAGAGAAGCAGCTTCTTGAGAACAGATGGATCATCGAAAGAGAGAAAGAAAGAGAGAGACACGCTTGTTTTGTATTTTGGACCAAAACGTAGATATTTGCAATTCACACGACAAGAAAGAAAAGAGGAACAATCGTCATTTTTAGGCAGAGAGTACACGCACACGCGCGCACACTTTTCACGCGCACGTAAGAAGAGAAAATGTCCTTTACCGCTGAAAACGCCTTTCACGCGCCTCATTTTTCTTCTTCTTCTCTCCGCCGATGCTGCTCTCCTCCTCGCGCTTTGAAGTCTTCGTCTCGGGGAAATGTGAAACGTCATCACCTTCGTCGTCGTCGCGCGATGTTGACGCGCGCGGAGTATAACGCGTTACCATCATCACCCTCGTCTTCGAGAACAAAAACCGACGACCGAGGACGGAGTTCTTCGTTTACGTCTACTTCCTCGAGGAATTCACCGGAGGAAGTGTTGCGAAGGGCGGAGGAGCTCCAGGCGTTGGTGCGAGATATCGCGCAAGTGGCGTCTTCGACCGGGCCGGCGGGGGTGTCGAGGACGGTACAAGCCGCGCGGGCAATATTTGAGTTAGGGGTGAAAACAATACAGAGCGGTAATTTAGAGCGAATGACGGCACCGTCGGCGTTGAGGCAACTGTTTGAGGCGCTCGGGGCGACGTATATTAAGTTTGGGCAGTTCATCGCGTCGACGCCGAGCGCGTTTCCGAAAGAGTTTGTGGACGAGTTTCAGAAGTGTTTGGACGATACGCCGCCGGTTTCTTTTGGAGAAATTAAGAGGATTTTAGAAGAAGAAGGGTTAGACATCGACAGAGAGTTTTATTCGATCGATCCGAAACCGTTGGCGACGGCGAGCGTGGCGCAAGTCCACGCGGCGGTGTTGAAAGGATCGAATAAAGAGGTGGTGGTGAAAGTTTTGAAACCAGGAGTTGAGGACGTGTTGAAAGCGGATTTGAGCTTCGCGTTAGTCGCGTCGAAAGTGCTGACGTTTTTGAACCCAGAGTTGAATCGAGCGAGTTTAGTGGACATCGTGAGCGACTTGAGATCGAGCATGATGGAAGAGACGGATTTTAGGAAAGAGGCGAAAAACGTGCGAGATTTCACTCGGTTTATTGAATCGTCAAAGTTAGAATCGTTAGCGACGGCACCATTTATATACGAAAAGCTGAGCTCGAAGAAAGTTTTAGTCATGGAACGTTTATACGGGTCGCCGTTGACGAATTTAGAAGACGTGGAGAACGAGTTGAAGAAAAACGGGAGAGTGGCGATGAACCCGTTGAACCCGAGCGTAAAATTAAGCGCTGAGGATGTGTTGGTGAACGCGTTAAATGTTTGGTTTTCATCCGTGCTCGCGTGCGAAACGTTCCACGCGGACGTCCACGCGGGTAATCTCTTAGCGTTGAGCGACGGTCGCGTCGGGTTTATCGATTTCGGCATCGTCGGAAGTCTCTCCGTGGAAACCTACGAATCCGTTCGCGCGTTTTTCGCGGCTACCGCCACGCGCGATTACGATAAAATGGCGTTGTCGTTAATCACCATGGGTGCGGCTGAGAAAGACGTCGACGCGTCGAAATTCGCCAACGACCTCCGGGAAGTTTACAAAGCTTTGGATGAAATCGAACCCACCATCGTCGTCGACGAACGCTCGCAAACCGCGGCGGTTTCCGTCGACCAACTCGAAGCGCAAAATGTCGCTTTAAAAATAATCCAAGCCGGTGAAGAGAACGGCGTGAAGTTCCCTCGAGCGTTCGGGGCGCTTTTGAAACAAATTTTATACTTTGACAGATACATCACCGCGTTAGCGCCCGACGTTTCGGCCATCGACGACGAGAGATTGGACTTTGTCGACGCCGTGGTCGTCGACGTCGGAGACGTTGGGAAACGCATCCCTTAAATGAATACAACGCCAATACGTATAAATGTGCGTTAGAAAAGCTCTGCCGAACAAAAGCGCGAGTGTCTGTAAATATAAACATCATTAAAACGTATACTCATCAAACGTAAAAATCCCACCTTGTGTTGCTTTTTCCTTCCTCACATTTTGCTTGGGAAAGGAGTTCGTTACGTTATACAAAAATTCACGCGCTTCTTGAAGAAGAAGAAGAAGAAAAAGAAAGAAGAAATGAGGACAAAACGCTGACGATGTTAACGACGATGCTAAAACCGTTCTCCTTCGCGAAATCTTTGGTACCATCGCTCGCGTGCTTCGCGTGTGGCGTCTTGCTCGAAATGGGTTTTGGTCTGACGGGGAAACTTCGACGGGGAAACGTGACGAAGAAGAGAAGACTTCTGGCGGTCTCCGGCACCTTGCAAGACGGATTCGCGCTGAGGAAGAACCTAGACGGCGTAAGAGAGGAAGATAAAGCCGTGTTTATTGGGTTCGCGCTCGTTCGAGGCGTGAAGATGTATTTCGACGTGAAACCAGAAGGGTGCCGAGAACACGTCCGGAAAGACTTTGAAGACGAAGACGAAGAAGGACGAAGAAGACAAAGAAGACCGAACATGAATCCAGCGTTAGTGGTGACGAACGATTGGAACGATGCGAACGTGTACCACGTGTTTGCGGTGACGGAAGAGGCGTTGTGCGAAGCGTTGGCGAATGAACCGAGGTATTTAGGCATCGCGCCGGACATAGCGAAGGTGGATTTGTGGGCGAAGGAAACGAGCGAGAGCGTGAGGGTCGCCGCGGGTGTCGGAAGCGTTTCCGGCGGCGGCGGAGGAGGAGTTGGAGGTGAAAATGATGACGATGATACGAGATACGCAACAATGCTCACGGTTGTTGCGTACGGGATTCCGGGCGCGCGCGCGGTGGAAGCCAAAGGGTACGCGAAAGAGGACGGGTGTCGCGTGACCACCTTCGCCGAATGCTCCGCGCGCGCGTTCGGCGACGAGAAACCACCGTTTACCACGCGCGACGCAAACATACGCAAAGCGCAAAAAGGAAACCTCGCATCACAATCTCCCTCATCATCATCTAAAGACGACGACGAAGAAATACACGACGCGATAAATACCACAAAAATCATCCGTTTACGAGAGGATCTCTACGGCGCTCGGTCCTCCTTTTCGCCGCGACTGATCGATCGAACCGCCGCCGAACGCGCCGTAGCGTACGTCCAAAAACAACGCGCAACAATACCCAAAAGCGACGTAAATACTCTCGGAGGATATTCTCCGCCCGATGCGTAACTTCTTCCTAAAAAAGCCATCGGTGTAAATACCGTCTCGTTGTTATTCTAACACACAGTACTGTACTCTTCAAAAGCTCCATTGCCACCACGCTTTCAAAAGTCCGTCCGCGTACTCATACAATTCAAATGGTTTCCCCCGCTGCCACCGGTGGTAGCACTCCCTCCTCCTCTTCCTCCTTTTCTGTCCAAATACCTAGGATCGTCTTCCGTTACCTCGTCGTCGCGCTCGCTTTAAACGTCTACATGGCTCCCGGGGAGACGGTCGCGGACAAGCTCGAAAATGCCTTCGCGAACATGTTCGGGTCCATGGTGCGACCGTTGAGTTCGTGGACGAAAGCGAAAGAGTTTTACACCGTTTTAGAAACGACCGGTGCGGTGGCGGTCTTGAAAGTCGCCTTGTTGTGCAAAGCGATCGCGTATACGCTGAGACGGAAGAACAGCAGAGCAACGGAAGCACAAGCGCAAGAAGGAAAGAAAAAAGAGTAAAAGAAGAGGAGTTTTAGGTGCACGTGTGTTGTGTATTTGATGTAAGAATTACATTCGTGTTAAGTTAATCTGGACAGTATCATCATTTTCATTTTTCTTTTTTAAGCGCCCGTCGTGCATGTACAGTTCGGTGAGCGAACGCTCGTTGGAAACGCGCGTTCCTCGTCGACGGCGCGTAGTATAAATATAAATATTTATTTCGTTTTCATCACGTGTCTAACTTCGGTTGAGTAAACATGATGTTTTAAGACAAATCCGTATCGGAATCGTACGGGTCGGCCTTCATATCTCTCATGTCAATCGGCATCTTCACGTGAGAGCCCTTCTTTTGGAACGGAATGTGCACCGCGAAGTACACCCCAACCATGGCCCACGAGATGGCCCATCTCCAGCCTTGGTTCAAGTCGCTGCTCGAGTCGTAGATGCCCAACTTCTCGTGTCTCGGTCCTCTAACGCCTGTACTCGGATCGATGATATCGTTGTGACTCGCGAAGAAACCAAACAAGGAAAGGAAGCACATGAAGAAGGAAACGACGACGCACTTGTGGAAAGATCTATCGATGGCGAAGCACGCGATGCAGCAAAGGAAGATACCGCACATCGTACCGCCAGCCGCGGACATCATTTGAATGCCCATATCGTACGAGTGGTTTCCTTGTGATTCCAAAGACATTTTGTTCGCGATAAACGGCATAACGCCCAATAATAAAGCCGGGTAGTGTCTCGCTGGAGTAGCCTCAAACGCTTGTCGACCGAGCAAGAGACCGACGAAGATAAGAATAGCCCCGTTCGCACAAAGCGGGATCACGTTGTACAAACTCGCAAAGATACCACTAGAGAACAAGATAAAGTAAACAACCCCGTTCAAAAGCGAGTAACCGATTTTAGCACCAAGCGCTTTGTGAATCGGGTGACCGATGTACATGGTCGTACCGTAGATACTGCCCGCGAGGGCACCAATCATCGTTCCGAGACCGTCAAAAATCAAACATTCTGCCATAGGATACGAATCACCAGCCATCTCGGCGGATTCGACATCTGCCATCGAGCCTAAAAAGCCAATCGCGCCATAGAGTAAAGATTGAGCAACGAGATCCTTGACATCAGAGTGGCTGAAGCCTTTCAACCCTTTGCCAAAGCCGCCGAAGATGTCGCCCTTACCGGCGTACTGTTTCCACGCAGCTTTAGCTAACGCTTTGTCCGTACCTTGGCACGTCTTGCGGGGTAACCCAGTTACAGCATCTACTCCGTTGTATTGCGCTGCAACCGAGGTCGTGTGCGATCCAAAGCCGTACACAATGTCGTCCGTGGACTGTTCGCATGCGCCCATCCAGCCAAACGCCGAGGAGCTCAAAATCGCCAACAAAGCGATGGGAAACGTGACGGATTTGTAGATTGGGTACCTCACGTTCCCAAAGAAACCCGTCAAGACAATCATGAATGGAAGCCAGCACATCATCGGGTGTTCAAAGATATCGACGACGTACACGTAGCCCAACCACATGAAACCAACGCCAAATAACGGGATGAAGACGGCGGCGGTTGGAAACAACCACCTGACCAAGTCGCCTAAGAAGAAGCCGCTGACTTCGAACAAACCGACGATAAAGTTGGCCGTCACGGAAACTTCCCAAGCATATTCGGCTGCTTTTCTCGCCCCAGATTGAATTTCCGCGTCCGTTGCCGAACATCGACTAGCGAAATCGATACATGGAGCGAACTTATCGTGACCCCTTTCCAGAGCCGGCAAAGTGATGGCGTATAACATGATGTAGATAACCGTTGTGTTCATACCGTACGGTTGCGCGGTTACATCCGTTCGATTTTCCTTCGTCGCCAGACGAGTCGCCAACCACGCGTAATACACGTTGCCAAACAGTAAGCACAAACCACACGCCGGAATGTTCCATTCGTAGTAAATTTTCTCCCACTGTTGCGCGCACGCCAACGCGTACCCCTCCGGGCCCCAACTTCTGAAATCCGCCGCGAGAATCCCGTACCCGATGTGCCCGATCGCCGAGCCGGTCACCCCGAGCATGGTCGCCAAGTTATCGAAGAACAGTTCCCCGAACGCTTCGATGTCGCCCGCTCCGGTGAAAAATTCAACCTTCGTGTTCCTGTCGTTTAAAGGAGAGTTTTTGGTGGTTAGCGCTCTCTTTTACATTTTTTTCTCGTTCTTTGTAAAAGAGGTAAAACACAAGGCTGGGGCAAAATTCGGTTAAAATGTCGTTCAGACTTTCATCTCTCTGTCTCGACCACTCTCGATCGCTCCGCATGAAAAGATCGAATCGTTGCGTTCGAATGCGTTTCCTTGACAGATCGCACGCATTTTCGCGCGAATAAAAGAAACAGAAGGGCGAGACAGAGACGCGAAAGAAAACAATAAAATATCTCTCATCCCCCCGAATTCAAACGATTCTTTTCCGCAATTTTCAACAATTCAAATTAAAGTAGTACCATTTATAACTCGTCCCGTTTTGCCAGCCGAAAACTTTCAAACGTTCCTTGTACTCCGCCCACGTCTGCGGGGAGCTGGACGTGCCCTTCGAGAGGGTGGATTTTGATTTTTCCAGAACCGGCTCCGACATGATATGTATAAATATAAAGTCTTCGACGTGTTCGAAAATTTGTGATAGTATAAGAATTTGTCCCGAAAGGTCGCGTGAAACCCTAACACTCGTAACGGTTTTTCTTCGTCCCTGCGGCAACTTTGCGCGGAACGCCAAAGGCGAATAATATTCGTAAGCATATATTACAACAATAATAAGTACAACAACAAAAAAACAGACATAGAAATTACACGATGCATACGTTTAAACCTCGGCATCTTCCTCTCGGTTTTTTCGTTTGGAAGAAGAAGAAGCGAGGGAAGTCGCGCCTCGCTTGATTTCGACGTCGCCGTCGAGGAAAGGCGCGGCGTCGGTTCGGACGGCGACGGTTTCGTCGAGTTCGCTGAAATCGGGGAGAACGCAGTCGAGGGTCGGTCGGCCTTTTCTGAAGACGATGCGCTCGTGCTGCGAGGGTCGAGAGAAGAGTTCGTAGAAGGATCTCGCTTGCGGAAGGAGGATGAAATCGGCGCGGTAGCCTTTACGTATCAAGCCAATCTTAGGCGTAGGGAGCTTAGTGAACATAGCTTTGGCGGAGTTTGCAGCGATGAGCTTCGTCCAATACCCTTCGTTAGGTACCGTGTTCAATTGTGCCACCTCGAACGTCGCTTTAAGCGTCGCTATACCATCGTAGTCTGCGTACGGATTCCAGTAGTCGCGCACGTTATCCGTCCCCGTGCACACGTTGATTCCGGCGGATTCGAGCTCTTGAATCGGTGCAATACCTCGCCAACGAGGCGTGTGTGGAATATTCTTATCGATGAGAACGCCCACTCCATCTGTGGTACCTCTGCGATCTTGTAAACCGAGATTGGTCAGCGGGTTTACTATGAACGAGACTCGCGTGCTCGTCTTCTCGTCAATTTTTTTTGCAAGCTCAATGACTCGATCGATCGTGGCTTTTGACTGCAAAGAGAGCGAACACACGTGCGAAAGCGAGAGCGAGCGAATGTTTTTGAACGCGCCAAGGTTGCCATCGACATCGTTCAAAAATGCCTCCAAGCACGACAAAACTGCGCAGCAGTTTGGATCGTTCGTTTCGTCGATGTGCACGTCTATATTCATCGCGTATTTATTCGCGTAAGAGAAAAGATTCCTGAAGTGCTTCCGGGCTTCGTCGTTATTCGTTTCCCCTCGTCCAACAACGCCACAATACGCGCCCAATAAAACAGAATCTCCGCCTTCGTTATCGTTGTTTGCAGCCGCGACTTTTGCGAACTCATCCGCGATTCCTGGCTCCGACCATAACGGTAAAAATAAGTTACACACGCCTTGTAAATACACTCCGCGAGTTTCTAACAACTCGTTTCGTTTCCGCGCGAACACTTCGAACACTTTATCCCTTAATATCTTGTTTTCGAGATTGTTCGTCCCGTCCAAGTGCGTCCGAATCCCAATCGCCCCGTAATACAGCGCCGAACGCACGGCGAAATCAATCCGTCGTTCAAAATCTGTTTTCATAGTCCTCTCGTCCTGCACGTCCATCCACCTCGGTTGGTCCGCGAGCTCGCATCCGAGCGCGTCCGGTATCGATCCGGTGGGATTTCTGCACCTTTCAACCGTGTGCGTTTTGATCAAATGCGTGTGCGCGTCCAAAAAGCAAGGAACGAGGAGACAGTTTTCGCAGTCTGCGACGAGTTCGTCTTTCTCCTCCTCCTTTTCCTTTCCTCCGTCATCTTCGCTCTCCCGCCAAACGTCCAGGATGACGCCATTTCTTGCATCGATTTTGATCGCGCACCCGCTCACGAGTCCGCCCTCGTTTGCGGCGGACAAACGAAGATTACTTTCCCCTTCTTCTTCTTCTTCGAAACTTTCGTTATTAGCGGCATCGAAAAGCGCGGACGTTGGAACTCGCACCCGTCGCAATCTCAACACGTTCGTCCTCAAAGTCTCCTCCAAATCCTCCTTCTCGTCTGCATTATTCGCATTCTTCTTCAACGACAAAGACCCGGTCATCAGTCTGCTCGCGATGCGTTCTCGCCGTTTTGACGATAAAGAGGTGAAAAACACGGAGGCTTCTTTTCCTCTTCCTCCTTTAGTATCATCATCATCATCATCATCACCATAATCTTCTCGCATTTTTCCAAACGACGACGGTTGTTAAAACGCACACTGATGATTCGGAGGGGCAACACGAATCGAGAGGAGTCGCAGAAGAACGCTTTAAAGAGTCGCCGTGTTTGGTGCTGGTGCTAACACTAAGAGAGCTCTTTTGACTGAAAGATGCTCTCCTAATACTCGCTCATATACTTTATACGTGTGGCAGAAAAGGTACGTATTGCGCTTCCACTTTTGAGGGAATTTCGAAGGCGTTTTGAAGGGAGAGTTTTAACGTTTAGGGTTTATGTGTGTCGAAAGGACAAGCAAAAAAGAACGGAAAGGACACCACAACGGAACAGGGAATTATACACACGAGCGCATCAGAATGACTTCAACGCGCGTGGCGAAAGGCGTTTCCAACGCGGACTTCGTCTCCGTCGCGTGTCCCGAAAAAAACAACGACGACGTCGAGATCGAGACATTTTTCGTACTCATCGAGAACGTTTTACTCCCATCCGCGGAAGAAGATGGGAAGTATTCGAGGAAAGATGTCGTTCTGGACGCACGCGTAGGGAAAATCGTACAGATGACGGAAGCTTTTCACGCGAGCGCATTCTTCCGTGAGTACGGTTCTCAAAGGATAGAAAAGATCGACGGCACGGAAAAGATGATCACGCCTGGTCTGGTGAACGGACACACGCACAGCGTCGAACACTGGTTACGAGGCGCCATACCGCCTTTACCGTTAGAGATGTGGTTGTTCCAACTGGTGTTCAACGAACCGCGAGGAGCGCCGGGCGGGTGGTTTAAAGAGAAATCGTGGATGGAAACGCCCGCGGCGATGGTTGCAATTTCGGCCTTGTTGTGTGGGATCGAGACGCTCATGAGTGGGTCCACGGTGGTTATGGACCATTTATTCGTGAGGCATATCGAGGACGTGGAGGCGGCGGTGACCGCGTATAAAGCGTTGGGAATACGGTGTTTTATCGCGCCAATGTTGGACGACGAGGCGACTTTTAAGCATAATTATTGTCCGTTAGCGAGAGATGCGAAAGAGAGGCTTGCATTTTGTAAGGGGTGCGGATGTTGCGGCGGTTTAGATCCGAAAACTGGGTGTTTTCGAACCGAGAAGAGCGCGTCGGATCCGAAGAAGAGGGAGGAGATGTTGCAGTTGTGGGAGGAAGCGGTGCAGAAATTTCACGACCCAGAGAATGGAGTGAATATTTGTATGGGTCCAGTGACGTGTTTCGGCGCAACTTTCGAGATGTTGAAAGGCGCGGCGGATTTGCGGAAAAAATACGGGTTGTGCGGCCACATTCACTTACTAGAGACTCGAACGCAGGCGTTGCAATCGAAACAGTTCTTAAATGAAAACGGATGCGAGGGATCGTCGGTGAAGCTTTTAGAAAAGACAGGATTCTTAGACTCACCGGGAACCTCGCTCGCTCACGGCGTCTGGTTAACCGACGAAGAGTGTGAAATCGTGAGAAGAACTGACGCTACAATCGTACACAACCCGCTGTCAAATTTACGACTAGGATCAGGAGTTGCGCCGTTGCGAAGATACAAGAACAACGGCGTCAAAGTTTGTCTCGGCGCGGACGGTTCGTGTTCGTCAGATGGCCAGGATATGTTAGAAGTTGTGAAAATTGCGAATTTCTTACCGTGCGTGGAAACGGCGGAATATCGAGACTGGCCTTCGCCGAGGGAGACGTATTTGAAGTTAGGCTGCGAGAACGGGTACCACAGCATTAACCTGGGCGATAAAGGCGGGAAGATACGAGAAGGAATGCTCGCAGATGTCTGCCTGTGGGATCTCACCGCGCTAGCGCTGTTACCGAAAACTGATCCTCTCGGTTTACTCGCTCGAGGGAGCAGAACGCAGAATAAAGCCGCGGGATCCGTGCTCGCGGAGTCCTGGGTAAACGGGAAGAGAGTCGTGCGCGCCGGCGAAATTGTTGGGTGCGACGTAGAAGCGTTGCGAAAAGTCTTAGCGGATGCGCAAAACTACGTGCACGAAACAGAGGGATTGAGTATGGAACCGGCGGCGAACGATGCCTCGAGGAGGGCGGAAAACGAGTATCGCGCGGCGCTAGGTTTGCCCGTGGACAACGATAAATATGTGCCGTCCGGGCCTCCCCCGGAACCTGTTGACTTTTCGCAAGACACGACGCTGTTTGATTCGACTTTACGCTAGCGTGATAACTACTATGATGTACTACCTGTATAAATACTACTACTGGATGTATAAATAACCTTCTGTTTACGAGCCGTGCGCGCCAACTACGCCGTTTTTGCGAATCCAAACTGGAAACGCAAAGAGTAAGATACCGATACAAATCATCAATAGGTCAACGACGAGAAAACTGCCGTCGCCTTCTTTCAAAACTAAGTGCATGGATGGATACTGCATAGCGCCGGAAATCACGGCGAATACGCCGATACCTATACCATATAACTGTCCGAACGTCGCGTTCCCGAATACGCCTTGCACGTATATCGTCAAGCACGAGTAGTTCCAAGCGCGAAAGCAACCGAACGCTAAAAATGCAATCGATAAGCTCACTATATCGTGATTCCAAAGCACACCTACAAAACTTAT
>Ga0115569_10003664_pt1 | contig 11280 bp, 10 predicted proteins | sample COGITO_mtgs_1205_2_FD_87295 | JGI IMG/M metagenome (GOLD analysis project Ga0115569, IMG submission 87295) | Pelagic marine microbial communities from North Sea - COGITO_mtgs_120503 | ecosystem: Environmental > Aquatic > Marine > Epipelagic | place: Germany:Helgoland, sampling site Kabeltonne...
ATTGCCAAACAGTTCAGTAAAATTTAATAGCCCCTGACTGACTTCTAATCCATAAAACCCCCAATAGTTTTCCAAAGCATGCTCTTGGGAGGGGGTCATACGACCTGCACGTTTTACAAAACTACGAATACGGCGAGGATTTTCAATAGTGGAAGGTGAATCAGTGGGCATAAAATTGATCTTAATATTAATAAAATGGCTGAAACCCTATTTTACCTACTAAGGACCAATAAATCAGCATGATCATGGCGTCTATAGCAGAGCAATTTGATACAATATGGGCAATATTAATTGTTCACCGTGTTATTGAAGCCTATGACGACCCTCCGTATTGCCACCCGTGAAAGCCAACTCGCCCTTTGGCAGGCCCATTTTATTAAGACAGAGTTAGAACGTCACCACCCAGATCTCACTATTGAGCTACTGGGTATGAAAACTAAGGGTGACAAAATACTTGATGTGCCGTTAGCCAAGGTGGGTGGCAAAGGTCTGTTTGTTAAAGAGCTAGAGCAGGCTATGCTGGAGGATCGGGCAGATATTGCGGTGCATTCTATGAAAGATGTACCAATGGATTTTCCACAAGGCCTAGGCTTGGCTGTGATATGTGAACGAGAAGATCCCAGTGACGCTTTTGTGAGCAATCACTTCAAACACCTCGATCAATTGCCCCATGGTGCTAAAGTAGGCACCTCTAGCCTGCGTCGACAACTGCAAATTAAAGCGCTGCGGCCTGATCTTGAGTTATTAGACTTACGTGGTAACGTGAATACCCGCTTAGCCAAATTAGATGCGGGCCAATACGATGCAATCATCCTCGCAAGTGCGGGCTTGATGCGGCTTGATTTTCAACACCGTATTCAAAGTCGGTTAACTAACGAGCAATGCTTACCGGCAGGAGGGCAGGGTGCAGTCGGTGTTGAGTGTCGGCTAGATGACAAAGTGACCCGTGCATTGTTAGCCCCTTTACATGATCAAAATTCAGCTGATCGAGTCATGGCTGAGCGAGCACTAAATAAGCATTTAGAAGGTGGCTGTCAGGTGCCGATAGCCTGTTTTGCAGAGTTAGAGGGAGACCAGCTTTGGTTGAGAGGTTTGGTGGGTGAAGTGGATGGCAGCCAAGTGATTACCACAGAAATCAGAGGCTCAAGATTGGATGCTGAACGCCTAGGCATCGCTGCAGCAGAGGACTTATTGTCTCAAGGTGCGGGTAAAATCCTGCAGGCCATCTACCATGCTCAGTAAATAAGTGATGACAGGCATGAGGGTCTTGGTGACCCGACCAACGGCACAAGCCAAGGCAATGGTTGAGTTATTGCGTAAGTATGAATTTGAGGTGCAACATCAGCCCTGTTTACAGATAGTGCCTGTGGACCCTCAATCAATGGATGGCTTGCAATGTAAGCAGTGGGCCATGGATTTGGATAATTTTGACCATATTATTGTGACTAGCACCAACGCTAGCAACTACTGGCTCGACTTGGCTGAGAATTATTGGCCCCAATGGCCTCATGGTGTCAACTGGTGGGCTCTGGGCGAAGCTACGCAAGCTCAATTAATGGCGGCAGGTATTGTGGCTGGCAAGCCTGATGCGGGTGATACCAGTGAAGATCTGCTGACTGAATTATTACCCCGCATCAAAACTCATCAAAAGGTATTAATCGTGCGCGGTTGTGGCGGCAGAGAGATACTCTCTGACGCTTTAGTAAAAGCTGGGGCTAGGGTCAATTATGCCCAATGTTACTTGCGAGACAGACCTACAATTAATCCTGAGCGAATGCTGAGTGTAAATGAGTTTGCTCCTCAAGTGGTGATACTACAAAGTGGTGAAACATTAGTTAATTTTGATCACTTGTTAAGTCACCAAGCTTGGTGTGATAAACAACGCACGATATTAGTTTTACCCAGTGCGCGAGTGGCAGAACAGGCTAAAATATTAGGCTACCAAGCATTGCTCACTAGTGGTAGTGCTAGTAACCAAGCAATGTGCGATACTTTAGTACAGAAAATACAAAAATAAGTGCCTTAATCAAACTTACCAAATAGTTACAAGGCATAGTGATAGCAGGCCGTTAGGCCGCTGAAAAAGGATGCTCAAGCAGTGACACAAGACTCAAACAAAGCCAATCAAGATGGGCCTGAAAACGCAACTGAAAACGCCCCTGAAAAGGTGTCAGATAAGGCTTTAGATCACGCTTCAGATAAAAAACCACCAGCACCTAAAACATCTCAAGCGGCTAAAGTTTCTAAACCTGCAGACAGAGCAAGTGTGGCAAAAACAAAGCCTGTGGTCCGCACCAACCAAGCCAAGGTTGGCCTATTGTGGGTCGTAGTGTTGCTACTCATTGTTATGGTAGTGGGTCTAGGTTACTGGCAATGGCAAGCACAATCTCAAAGAGCCACCCTCACAAACGATCAAAGTGGTCAATCTGACAACTTACAATACTGGCAGCAACAACAACAAGTGTTGGCAAAAAAGCTAGATGCTTTAAGGCTTTCAAACGAGGTTGCACTGAACACCATGAGCGCGCAACAAACAAACTTGGAAAATAACCAAACGCGCATGGATGGGGCCCTAGTTTCAGCACTAGAAGCGGTGGCTAAAAATCAATTAGATGAGGGTCAGGCATTACCCCAGTGGGAACTGGCAGAGGCCGAATATCTGCTACGACTGGCCAGCCAACGTTTAGCTATGGAGCAGGCGAGTGAGTCTGCTGTTGCTTTGCTTAAAGCAGCGGACATCATTATTAGAGATAGTGAGCAAGTCGGCACTTATGGGATTAGGCGAGCAATTGCTGCAGACCTAGCTGCGCTTTCTTTGGTTCCAAGTGTGGATGTTGAAGGTGTCTACGCGAGTCTTGCAGCCCTTTCCAGTTTGGCCGCTCAGCTTACTTTCATTCCACCTCATAGCGACCTAACCCTGGTGCCAAAAATAGTGCCAATTAATGTTCAGTCAACTGCGATGCTGGCATCAGTGAACAACAGTGATTGGGCACAGTCCATGTGGCAAGGTGTTAAACACGTCGGTGCAAATGTATGGGGTGAATTAAGACAACTGGTCAAGGTGCAGTCGCGCACCCAAGAGGATCAACAGTTACTCACCCCAGCAGCCGAGCTATTAGTGCGCATGCGCATTGAAATGGCATTAAGCCAAACTCAAGTCGCCCTGTTGCGCCGCCAACAAACCATATATGACCAATCCTTGGTCAGCGTAAAGCAGCTCCTAGGGCAGTATTACCGATCCAGTGATTTGGTTTCCCAAGCGATACTGACTCAGATTGAGATCCTAGGAAAGGTCAAGGTATTGGTGAATATGCCCAATATCAATGGCTCTCTGACCGCTTTGCAAGCATTTATTAGCACCTTGCATGAAACCCCAACAGAGCCTTTGGTGGGAGAATAAAGTATGCGTTTTTTACTTCTCATTATTTTATTGGTATTGCTAGGGGGTGCCGGACTGGGCACTTTAATTAATGTAGACCCTGGATATGTGTTGCTAGCATGGGGTGACACCAGTATAGAAATGAGTTTGTGGGTGTTATTGTTTGCTGTGGTCTTGTTATTTGTGACCCTGTCTTTGAGCCTGCGCTTTATTATTGCATTAAATCTACCTTTTAGGGTGCTGGGTAGCTGGCAGCAGACGAGTCGGATCAAACGCATGCAGTTGCAAACCCGCCAAGGTCTGTTGGCTCTGGCTGATGGCCAGAACGTGCGGGCAGAAAAGAAGCTAGCCGAACTAGCGCCAACCACCAGTCAGCCTGTCGTAGTGCTGCCCGGACTAGCAAGAGCGCTTGGCAGACAGGGCAAGATGCCAGAGGCCAAGACAGTACTAGACAAACTAGTGGTGGATTTCCCTGGAGCACAACAATTAGCCTATTTGGAGCTAGCTGAAATCTGCCTTTATCAAGGTGACGATGAAGGTGCTTTGGACCCATTACAAAGTTTACATAAGCTGAACCCTCAGCACGCGGAAGCTAATCAATTATTGTTAGATCTTCTGCAACGTCGAGAAATGTGGCCCCAGCTCATTAGCTTGTTGCAGGTGGTTGGTAATTACAGCCAATTGAGTGAAGAGCAGTTAGCTCAGCAGCAACAATTAGCTTATGGTCGGGCCTTCAGTGACAGCCGCAGGCAAGCAGGAAGTGCAGCCCAAAGTAGTTTGGATGAGCTACAAGCACTATGGAAAAAAGCGCCTCAGAGCATCACTAATCATGGCCCAAGCATTATCAATTACGTTAAAGCAATGGCTCGTATTGAGGGTGACTCAGCCCTCCATACGCAAAAGTTCATTGAACAAATACTTAAGCGACTTTGGTTGGAAGAGTTGGTGCTTGAATATGCACATTTACCCCTAGCTGATTTACAACAGAGCTTATCAAAGGCTGAAGCCTGGCAGGAGATCTCCCAAGATAGTGCGGCGTTGCAACTCACATTGGGTCGCTTATGCAGGCGCTTGGAGTTATGGGGTAAAGCACAAGACTATTTACAAGCCAGTATTACCTTGCAAGAAAGTAAAGAGGCCCACGCAGAAATGGCCCGATTACAACATAAAATGGGTCATGTCGATGTTGCCATAGAACATTATCGTCTTGCGAGTGTATTTTAAAGTTGACTCTTGTGTCCGCTTGATACAGACTGTACGAAATCCAGCGAGACCCTTCGTCTTATCAGCTGGTTTTAACCGGCTGACTTAGCCTTTCGACTCTACTAAACTTATTTACTCTCCCAGCGCACTGGCGCGCCTCTACCTATGAATCTAACTGAATTAAAAACTAAAACGATGCCTGAATTGGTCGAGATAGCCCAAAGTATGGGTCTTGACAACATCGCCCGATCACGCAAACAAGATTGTATTTTTAGCATTCTCAAACGCCATGCGAAAAGTGGTGAAGACATCTTTGGTCAGGGCGTGCTAGAAATCCTGCAAGATGGCTTCGGCTTTTTGCGCTCTGCAGATGCGTCTTATTTAGCAGGCCCTGATGATATTTATGTGTCACCCAGTCAGATTCGTCGGTTTAGCCTGCGCACCGGTGATAGCATCGATGGCAAGATTCGCCCACCCAAAGATGGTGAACGGTACTTTGCCTTGCTTAAAGTGAGTAGCATTAACTTTGGGCCTCCTGAGGAGGCTAAACACAAGTTGTTATTTGAAAATTTAACACCCCTGTTCCCAACAGAGCGATTAACCATGGAACTGGGTAATGGCTCCAGTGAAGATTTAACAGCTCGTATCATCGATTTAACAGCGCCTATGGGCAAAGGCCAGCGGGCCTTGATTGTGTCTCCGCCTAAAGCAGGTAAGACCTTGATGCTGCAAAATATTGCACACTCTATCACCCGTAATAACCCAGATTGCCATTTAATTGTGCTACTCATCGATGAGCGTCCAGAAGAAGTGACCGATATGAAGCGCTCCGTGCGCGGTGAAGTGGTAGCAAGTACGTTTGATGAGCCACCCTCACGCCATGTTCAAGTTGCTGAAATGGTAGTAGAAAAAGCTAAGCGCTTGGTAGAACACAAAAAAGACGTCATTATTTTGTTAGATTCAATTACCCGTTTAGCACGTGCCTACAATACAGTGATTCCTTCATCTGGCAAGGTATTGACAGGTGGTGTAGATGCCCATGCTTTAGAACGTCCAAAGCGCTTTTTTGGTGCCGCCCGAAATATTGAAGAAGGGGGTAGCTTAACCATTATTGCGACGGCTCTCACTGAAACGGGTTCCAAAATGGACGAAGTGATCTATGAAGAATTTAAGGGCACGGGTAACTCAGAAGTCCATCTGGACCGGAAGATCTCTGAGCGTCGAGTTTTCCCTGCAATCAACATTCGTAAATCTTCGACGCGTCGGGAAGAATTATTAACCCGCGAAGATGAACTGCAACGCATGTGGATTTTGCGTAAGTTGTTAGATCCAATGGAAGATGGCCAAGCCACTGAATTTTTATTGGATAAGCTTAAAGGCGTCAAGACTAATGAAGAGTTCTTTATGTCTATGAAGCGCAAGTAACTCGCTTAAGTCATGGAGTTAGGCAGGCTATGGGCATGAAATACAAAGACCTCCGTGACTTTATTGTGGGTTTGGAAGCTCAAGGTGAGCTCAAGCGCATCACGACAGAGGTGGATCCGTACCTCGAAATGACCGAAATCTGCGATCGTACTCTGCGCGCAGAAGGACCTGCCTTACTGTTTGAAAATCCCAAAGGCTATGATACTCCTGTATTAGCTAATTTGTTTGGCACACCCAAACGAGTGGCCCTAGGTATGGGGGCTGAAAGCGTTGAAAGTTTGCGCGATATAGGCCATCTTTTAGCCTCATTGAAAGAACCGGAGCCACCCAAAGGTTTTAAAGATGCCTTAGGCAAGCTACCCCTCTATAAAAAAGTTCTGCATATGAGCCCTAAGCTCATCAGTAAGCCACCATGCCAGCAATATGCCATGCGTGGTGATGAGGTAGACTTGAGTAAGTTACCCATTCAAACCAGTTGGCCAGAGGATGCAGGGCCGTTAATTACATGGCCTTTGGTGATCACTCGGGGACCCAATAAGCAGCGCCAAAATCTAGGCATCTATCGTCAACAAGTCATCGGTAAAAACCGTTTAATCATGCGCTGGCTATCTCATCGAGGTGGGGCTTTAGATTTTAGAGAATGGAAAATAGCTCATCCTGGTGAAAACTTTCCGATCGCTGTGGCCCTAGGTGCCGACCCGGCCACTATTTTAGGTGCGGTCACACCAGTGCCAGATACCTTGAGTGAATATGCCTTTGCAGGGCTATTACGTGACAGTAAAACTGAAGTGGCAACCTGCCTGACTAATGACTTGCAAGTGCCTGCTAGTGCAGAATATATTTTAGAGGGTTACATCGCCCCAGACGACATGGCAGACGAAGGCCCTTTTGGAGATCACACGGGCTATTACAACGAAGTTGATCGTTTTCCAGTATTTACTGTGACCTGCATTACCCATCGTAAAGACCCTATTTATCACAGTACTTACACCGGACGTCCACCGGATGAACCCGCTATACTGGGCGTGGCATTAAATGAAGTTTTTGTACCACTTTTACAAAAACAGTTTCCTGAAATTACTGATTTTTATCTGCCGCCTGAAGGTTGCTCCTATCGCATGGCAATAGTGACCATGAAGAAGCAATACCCAGGTCACGCTAAACGAGTGATGATGGGCGTTTGGTCTTTTCTGCGCCAGTTTATGTACACCAAGTTTGTTATTGTGACTGACGATGATGTTAATGCTCGTGACTGGAAGGATGTAATATGGGCCATGACCACCCGCATGGACCCAGCACGGGATACCTTGTTAGTAGAAAATACACCCATTGATTATCTCGACTTTGCTTCACCTGTTTCTGGTTTGGGTTCTAAAATGGGCATGGATGCCACCCATAAATGGGAAGGCGAAACCACCCGTGAATGGGGCCGCACCATCACCATGGACGAGTCTGTCAAGCAGCGCATTGATGAGCTTTGGCATGAGTTAGGTATTATGCCCAGCGATCCAAACGGTCAATAGGTCTCAACTACTGTGGTGATTATGGTTAGGCTTATGATGCTCAGGGTCGCTGGGGTTAGGTCGCTTAGCTTGGGCTACTATTTTGACTGCTAGAACGACTGTTTATGCTCCGTGGTAACGGCGCACCTGTCCTACAAGGAGTCAGTTGATCGAGATCTTTGAATGGTCTGTGGGGTCCCTACAGGGTGGCTTGTAAGCTGCTCGATGTGCGAATACCCATATCGATAAAATATCAACGCAAAGCGCATAGTGAGACACTTGGGATATTTTGAAACCCTAGCTTAGACCAAACACCTTCGCAATATGCTTAAAAACCATAGGCTATAAAAATAAAAGTACCATAAAATAATAGGCAGAAAAATGAACCAGTACATTTTAACAATTGATCAGGGCACTACGAGTTCGCGGTGTATTATTTTTGCAAAAGATGGCACTGTGATTAGCTCTGCCCAATATGAGTTTGAGCAGCATTATCCCAATAATGGCTGGGTGGAGCACGCCCCTCAAGATATTTTAGATACGGTGATTAAGGCCTGTCGTGAATGCCTAGCCAGTAGTGGCCTTTCAATCGAACAAATTAGTTGTGTTGGCATTACCAACCAGCGTGAAACGACTCTCGTTTGGGATCGAAAAACGGGCCAAACTATTTACCCAGCAATTGTCTGGCAAGACCGTCGCACAGCGAAGCAGTGTGAAGCACTCAAACAAGCTGGTCATGAGACCCTAGTTACAGAGCGCACGGGATTATTGTTAGACCCTTATTTCTCTGCCACTAAGTTGAGCTGGATTTTGGATCATGTAGAGGGTAGTCGTGATCGAGCAGAGGCTGGAGAGCTAGTGTTTGGCACAGTTGATACTTACTTGATGTGGCAACTGAGCCAAGGTCAAATCTATGCCACTGATGCCACCAATGCGTCCCGCACCTTATTGTTTAATATTCATCAACAATGCTGGGATAAAACACTATTAAAAATTTTTAATATCCCTGAGATCATGTTGCCTGAGGTCAAAGACAGTGCAGCAGATTTTGGGTATATGGGGGAGCATGTTTTAGGCCTAAAGCTACCCATTCTGGGGGTGGCTGGTGATCAACATGCGGCTCTATTTGGACAAGCTTGCTTTGCCCCTGGCATGGCCAAAAGCACCTATGGTACGGGTTGTTTTCTAATGCTAAACACGGGAGACAAGCCATTAGCCTCCACCAGTAGGTTACTCACTACGGTCGCGTATCGGCTGAATAATAAGCCCGTGTATGCCATTGAAGGTAGTATTTTTGTGGCAGGAGCAGCCATCCAGTGGCTAAGAGATGGCCTTAAGTTGATTAATAACGCCAGTGAAGTTGAGAGGCTGGCAAAAGAGACTCCCATTGACCATGGCGTTTATATGGTGCCTGCGTTTACTGGTCTGGGCGCCCCCTATTGGGACCCTGAAGCCCGAGGGGGAATTTTTGGCCTAACCAGAGACACAGGCATTAAGGAAATTGTTAGCGCTGGCCTTCAGTCAGTGGCTTATCAAACAAAAGATCTGCAAAAAGCGATGCAAAAGGATGGCTTGCGACTTACAGAATTAAGGGTCGATGGAGGCATGGCGGTTAATGATTGGTTTCTTTCGCATTTGGCCAACATACTCGGTGCTGAGGTCACTCGGCCAACGTGCGTAGAAACCAGTGCCATAGGGGTAGCTTACTTAGCAGGTCTGCAAGCACAGATCTACAAATCTTTAACCGAATTAACGTCTATGTGGCAAAGTGATCAGCGCTTTACGCCTAAAATAGATAAGCAATGTCGTGATCAATTATATGATGGCTGGTTAGCTGCTGTAGCTAGAATACAAACCCAGACTCAAACTCAGACCCGCAAGAATTAATTGATACCCGTGTAATGAGACCTTTAATTAGAGGTTCCGCAGCCCATCACAGACTGCTTGACTAAAAAAGGTTGGAGTAGGTCCTAATGCAGAAGTTACTGGGCAATGGCGTCACGGGGTGAGACCGTGACCGATATACGGCTGCCACCTAGAGTTCCTTTGTCTATTTGAACCGTAGCCACGCGAGCCGCTTTTTCATAGGTTAGCACCGACGTTTTTGACTGCACGGTAGTAATGTTGATCCACCCTTGATCAGGCATTTTGGCCATATAATATTCAAAGGCTTGAACGGGGTCTAATTTAGACTTCAGCACCGCGCGACCAATCCATTGTTCGCCTGTATTTAGTAACAAAGACTCGTTTACTGATAATTGATCGTTAGCAGAAATAGGAATGTCTGCGTAGGAATTAGTCACCTCTGGGCTGTTACCGGCTAATGTTGAGCCTTCGCCAGAGGGTATTGTCGTTGCAGGCATAGTACACGCGCTAATAAACGCGATCCCTAACCCTAACATGACAGCCTTGAACGACAGATTCAACATAGTATAACTTCCTTTTAACGGATCGATTCATTTGATTACCTCTTTAGTATAACGAAGGAAGATCTGGAAAACAGCATTTTAACGCCCATTGCTGCAATTATTCCGCTTCGAGTGTCTGCGTACTCTGCAAGGTTCGCCATTGTTTGGCTGCTTTTAATGTAAGGGCACCATTAGGCTTCAGCTCAATGGCCTTATTTAAACGTTGCTCAGCTAACACGAGATGCCCACTGGCCATGTAACCTAAAGCCAATTGGGCATAGATGTCTGCAGCCAACTGCTGCTGTGGAGTCATAGGGCTTTTCGTACTGCAGCCACTAATCCCCAGCAACAATAACAGCCCCAAACTTAATAAAACGCCCAAAGACCTTTCCATGATTTAAGGGTAGTACTCAAATTGAAGTTTTTATTACCTGTAGTGTAAATTTTTGTAAAACTTTGCAAATTAATTATATGCTGATATGATGTTCGTGGTCAGAATGCTAATTCAGAGCTTGGCCTAAGAAAAATAATTAAGCTTAAGAGGCAAAACATATGATGGACAATATCGTAAGTTCTATTAAAAAACTCACTGAAGCAGGCATAGCGCTGATCGCACTAGCCATTGTTTTAGAGGTGATTTTTGGTGCTCAAGTAGCATTTGTAGGAGTTGGAGTCGTTGATAATGTACTCGACATTGTTGGCACATTAGGTGGCGAAGGATTGGTAGGCTTAGCTTCAATCGCTGTCATTTACTCGTTGTTCAATCGCTAAAGCCTGATAATTAGCGTTTTAAAAGCCCGCAATCACGCGGGCTTTTTTGATTACTGTGCCAGCGCATATGATCATTTACTCATATGCCATCAGATAACTGGTCGTGTTAAAGTATGAGATGAATTGATCGTTTTATATCTGACCAGGACACATCTTTGAAATCCTTTCTCTTTAGCCTTAGTGACTTTTTTGAAAGTGTGCCAAACTACATTAGGCCCTGGCGTTGGTGGATTATCACCTTTGTGCTTGCAAGTACCCTGTTTATGGGGGTTGGTAGCACTCGATTTGTGATTGATGTAACCGTTGATTCATGGTTTAGCGAAGATGATCCAGTGCTAGAAAGCCTCGATGAGTTTCGTAAGCAGTTTGGCAGTGATGATGGTTTATTCATCGTTTATGAAGCTAAAGATGGCGATGTGTTTTCGGTGGACTCCTTACGGTTAATCGACCAACTGACCACCAGCCTAAGTCGCTGGCAAGAAATTCCACAAACCCGATTAAATAATGCTGGAATTACACCAGATCTGGCACTTGAACTGAACCACATCAAACGGGTTCAATCCCTCACCAATGTGCGTATTCAAACCCATGA
>Ga0115569_10003672_pt1 | contig 11268 bp, 8 predicted proteins | sample COGITO_mtgs_1205_2_FD_87295 | JGI IMG/M metagenome (GOLD analysis project Ga0115569, IMG submission 87295) | Pelagic marine microbial communities from North Sea - COGITO_mtgs_120503 | ecosystem: Environmental > Aquatic > Marine > Epipelagic | place: Germany:Helgoland, sampling site Kabeltonne...
AACGCCTCTACAGATGGCAGTGTTACATATATAAAAGAACATTTCAGTAAGGTACATCTTATCATTAACACCCAAAACGGCGGCTATGCCAAAGGATACAATGATGCATTAGCGCATCTCAAAGAAGACGTTTTTGTGCTTCTAAACAGTGATGTAGAAGTCACTCAAGGTTGGCTAACTCCAATTATAGAGGCTTTTAAAGCCACTTCAAATTTGGTCGCGGTACAGCCAAAAATACTAGATTATAAAAACAAAGATTATTTTGAGTATGCTGGAGCTGGCGGAGGTTATATAGATGCTTTGGGGTATCCATATTGCAGAGGACGTATTTTTAATACCTTAGAAAAAGATTCTGGACAATACAACGACACGCGACAAATTTTTTGGGCTAGTGGCGCCTGTCTAGCCCTAAAAAAAGAAGCTTTTGTAAAAGCCGGTGGGTTTGATGAAGATTTGTTTGCACACCAAGAGGAAATAGATCTGTGTTGGCGCATGCAACAACAAGGTGGCATTATACACTACATAGAAGGCTCAACGGTGTATCATCTTGGCGGAGCAACACTTGCTGTAGAGAATCCTAAAAAGACTTTTTATAATTTCAGGAACTCTCTACTAGTAATGTTAAAAAACAATAATCATGCTGCAGTTTGGGCAATTCTATTTATTAGAATGCTTCTAGATGCCTTGGCAGCTTGGCAATTTTTGGTGTCTAGGAAACCATCACACTTTTTTGCCGTCTTTAAAGCGCACCTCTCTTTTTATAGTCTTGCACCAAAATTTATTAAAAAAAGAAACAAACACGCAAAAAAGATCGCTTACTATCAAATAAAATCTATAGTTTGGATGTATTTCATCAGAAAAAAAACTACTTTTATCGCATTAAATCAAAACAAAAAAATAGTATAGAACGAGGTGTCTACTGCAATATTTTTAAAATTTGTTAGTTTTAAGTAATAATAAAACCCAATTAACCATGAAAAAACTTCTTATCCTAGCCACTTGCGGAATGTTCTTATTTCCATCTTGTGTAGCATCAAAAAAGTACAAAGCTTTAGAGGCCAACTACAAAAAAAATAAAGATTTACTCAACACTGCAACAGTGCTTTTAAATGCCTGTGATAAAGACAAGGCTACAGCAAATGCTAGACTACAATCTTTGCAGGAGCGTTTGGCTGACATGCGCAGCACCAATCAAGACTTAATTAAAACTTCTCAAGACATGACGGTCTTGACTACAAAAGGAGCTAGTAATCTTGAAAAATCATTGGAGAGTTTAAAAGAAAAAGATCTTAAAATTTCAAGATTACAAGATGCACTTACCAAGAAAGATAGCGTAACACTTGCCCTTGTGACAAGCCTGAAAAAAGAAGTAGGCATCAATGACCAAGACATTGAGATTAATGTAGAGAAAAGTGTAGTGTTTATCTCCTTGAGTGATAAAGTACTGTTTTCAACAGGAAGTTATAATGTAACAGAGAGAGCTAGAGAGATTTTAGGAAAAGTTGCCACAGTAATTAATGGTAAGCCAGAATTTGAAGCGATGGTAGAAAGCCACACAGACAACGTACCATATAATGGTAGCGTACTTAAAGACAACTGGGATCTAAGTGTAAAACGTGCTACCTCTATTGTAAGAGTATTACAAGACTTGGGCGTTAAGCCAGAGCAGTTAATAGCTGCTGGTCGTGGAGAGTACCTTCCACTGGTTGATAATGACACTCCAGAAAACAGATCAAGAAATAGAAGAACAAAAATATTAATTCTTCCTAAAATTGATCAATTCTACAAAATGATAGAAGATGAAATGAAAAACATGTCTGAGGGTCAACCACAAGAGAGACCTACTGAAACTCAGGAAAACACGCCTGAAGATCTGGAAGAAAACACTCCAGAGGAGAAAAAAGACAATACACCTGAAGAAAAAAAGGACAATACACCTCAACTATAAACAGGTAACACCTATAATTAAAATCCCAACCTCATGGTTGGGGTTTTTTGGTTGTACACATTTTTAATTCTATCAGTATATAAGGACGATACTATCAAAACTCATATCTTTAAAAATAAAAAAGCCTGTGTTATAATCTAACACAGGCTTTTTTTATATTGAGCAGGTTTTATTTTTTCTTAGCAGTGGTTACTTTTTTATTTTGAGTAACTGCTTTTTTAGTTGCTTTAACAGGCGCCTTATTTACTTGCTTGCTTGCCGCCTTTTTTTTAGAAGTTGCTTTAGGAGCTTTATCTTCAGGGGTTGCATCTTTGGCAGGCTTGTCTTCACCCTCCTGTGCAGGCTTAGAGAAGTCTGTAAATCCATTTTTAACTAAAAGGTTATACCATTGTACCACTTTTTTGATATCACTTGGGTATACGCGCTCTTCATCATAGTCTGGCAAAACACCAAAAAAGAATTCTTCTAATTCTAATTTAGCCACTTTATGGCTAATGGTTTGTTTTCCATCTTCTTTGGTTGCAATCTTTTCAAAGATTTCACGAAGTGGCACCTCCTTGGTTAAGGTATAGATAGCAATTTCTGTAAGCAAACTTACATTGTGCCTTGAACTTACACTTATTTTTTTCTGGTCTAATAAAGACTCTGCCAAAAAACCACTTCGGGTTTGCTTGGTCATCTTATACAATCCTGGTTTTCCTGAAATTGATAATATTTTTTCTAAACTCATAACTATTAAAAAATCTTTAAGTGCTTGGTGTATACTGCGTAATTTTTAGACAATTCTCTTTATTGTTTGAAATTATTGCAAAGATGTTTTGAAATTTTTTGATACGCAACCCTTTAACGTTTCTTTTTAGCATTAGGAAAACGCATGCGGTAATCTGCGTTTGCTTTACCTTTGCTAATGTTAGTTAACCTGCCTTTTAGTATTCTCTTTTTTAGTGAAGAAAGTTTGTCTGTAAATAAGATTCCTTCGATGTGGTCATATTCATGTTGTATAATTCTTGCAATAATACCGGTAAACTCTTGGGTGTGCTTTGTAAAGCTTTCATCATAATACTCTATAGTAATGTCAGGTTTTCTAAATACATCTTCACGTACATCTGGAATACTTAAACAACCTTCATTGAAAGCAAACTCCTCGCCTTGCTCCTCTAGTATGGTCGCATTAATGAAGGTTTTTTTAAATCCTTCAACCAGGGCTAATTCTTGAGCATCCATAGTATCCTTATCAGCAAAAGGACTTGCATCAACCAAAAATACACGAATTGGCAAACCAATTTGTGGCGCTGCCAAACCTACTCCGCTGGCCCCGTACATGGTTTCATACATATTTTCTAGTAGGTTCTCTAAATTAGGGTATGCTTTAGATATATCTTCACATTCTTTTCGTAACACAGGATCGCCGTAGGCTACAATTGGTAAAATCATTTTCTATTATTTAGTATATAAAAATTGTTGCAAAATAATGGTAGCGCTTATTTCATCTACAAGAGCTTTGTTTTGTCTTTGTTTTTTTTTCAAGCCGCTATCAATCATGGTCTGAAAAGCCATTTTACTTGTAAAGCGTTCATCTACTCTCACTATAGTAATGCTTGGGAATTTAACTCCAAAGCCTTTAATGAAATTTTGAATATTCCCTTCTATACTTGAGGGCGTTCCATCTCTCTGGGTGGGCTCTCCAATTACAATAGCATCTACCTTTTGCTCAGAAAAATAGTGGCTTAAAAATGGCATCAATCCATGAGTTTCAACCGTGGTAAGACCAGAGGCAATAAGCTGCAACTCATCAGTCACGGCTATCCCTGTGCGTTTACTACCGTAGTCTATGGCGAGGATTCTTCCCATTTTTAGTGCAAAAATAAAGGTTTATAGTATAGTATGCTACATATGGTGTATTTAATCATTAGGGTGTTTATATTTGTATATTATAAAAAAACACAACCAGAAAAAACGCCATGAAAGACCTTCAAGATATAATAGAAAAAGCCTGGGAAGACCGTTCTTTATTAAACCAACAACCAACCATAGACGCCATAAGAGAAGTTGTACGTTTGTGTGATCAGGGAATACTGCGCTGTGCAGAGCCCTCAGAAAATGGTTGGAAGGTGAACCAATGGGTAAAAAAAGGGATTGTTTTGTATTTCCCAATACAAAAAATGGAAACTCTTGAGGCAGGTATTTTTGAATATCATGACAAAATTCCTTTAAAAACAGGATATAAAGAAAAAGGAATTCGGGTAGTACCTAATGCTATTGCACGTCACGGAGCTTATATAAGCAAAGGTGTTATCCTTATGCCTAGCTATGTAAATATTGGCGCATATGTAGACCAAGGTACCATGGTAGACACCTGGGCAACTGTTGGAAGTTGTGCTCAAATAGGTAAAGATGTTCACCTAAGTGGTGGGGTTGGTATAGGAGGTGTTTTAGAACCTCTTCAAGCAGCGCCCGTTATCATTGAAGACGGCGCTTTTATTGGTTCACGTTGTATTGTTGTAGAAGGAGTACGTGTAGAAAAAGAAGCTGTTTTAGGAGCCAATGTAGTACTTACTATGAGCACCAAAATTATAGATGTCACTGGAGAAACACCCATTGAAACCAAAGGAGTTGTTCCTGCAAGATCTGTGGTGATCCCTGGAAGTTATACCAAAAAATTTCCTGCCGGAGACTTTCAAGTTCCATGCGCGCTAATTATTGGAAAAAGAAAAGAAAGCACCAATAAAAAAACCTCTTTAAATGATGCCCTGCGCGAATATAACGTAGCAATATAAAGGCAAAATCTAAATGTAAAATTTAACTTTCGTGTAGTTGAATAATGCTATTATTAAAGCTGATTGCTGGTGTTTACTAAATTAAAAAAAACCTTATATTTAGCCTAGTAATTCTCGCTATGAAACCTCTTGTTGTTTTTTGTTTACTCTTGTTGTTCTCTCCAATGATTTTGGTGGCACAAGAAGTAGCCGTTTTTGCACAATTTAATGGCCAGTATGACTACCTAGCATTTGGAAACACCCTAAACACTGGAGAAAACACAGGCGCTGAGCCTCCAACTCCATGTGAGATATTGACCTCTAGTAGTGCAAATTTTGAACTACAACCAGACCAGCAACTCATTGCTGCATACCTGTATTGGGCTGGTTCTGGAACGGGAGATTTTGACATAACACTAAACGGAGCGCAAATTACTGCTCAAAGAACCTTCTCAGAAACAATCAGTAATGGTTTGATTTATTTTGCAGCTTTTGCAGATGTAACCTCGCTTGTTCAAACAACTGGAAACAGCTTATACACCCTTGCAGATTTAGACCTAACAGGTGTTATTGCTCCTTATTGTGAGAACACGACAAACTTTGCTGGATGGGCAATTACCGTTATTTATCAAGACAGTACATTACCTTTAAACCAGGTTACTGTTTTTGATGGTTTGGAGAGTGTTTCTGCCACCAACACTAATCTTACAATTAATCTATCAAACATAAATGTACTAGACAACGATGGAGCCAAAATTGGATTTTTAGCCTGGGAGGGTGACCAATCACTCTCTGTTAATGAAACCCTGCAAATTAATGGGAACATCATAAGCAATCCTCCATTAAACCCTGCAGATAATGCTTTTAATGGCACCAATAGCTTTACCCAAAATGAGGTAATGTACAATATGGACATAGATTTTTATTCTATAGAAAACAACATAAGCCCCGGAGATACAAGCGCTGTTATTAACCTAACCTCTGGGCAAGACTTTGTAATGATTAATACTATTATTACGGTGTTAAATTCTCAATTACCAGACGCTACTATAAGTATAGATACAGTACAAGGGGGTGATATTTGTGGAGATAGAGATCTAGAAATTACCTATACGGTATACAACTTAAATTGTACAGATGCACTTCCCTCTGGCACACCCATCGCCTTTTATGGGGATACCACCCTTGTTGGCCAGAGTCAAACCACCGATATAATCCCTATCTCAGGACAACAAACCAATACCATTACACTCACCATACCCATTGAAATTGGAGCAGATTTCCAGCTCAATGTATTTGTTGATGACAACGGAGCTGGAGTAAGCACGGTGTATGAAATTATAGAAGACAACAACCAAGACACTGCCTCTATTAGTCTTCTAGAACTACCGGAGCAAACTGTATTACAAGATCTTGAGATTTGTGATGTTATCCCCTCGCTAAACTTTGATTTAACCCAAGGAGTTATCCAGGCAGATTCTTTGGCTTTGCTTAGTTTTTATGAGACTAATGAAGATGCTATTGCAAGTCAAAATGCTATTGAAAACCCAACAAATTATACAAATATTCAAAACCCGCAAGAGATTTTTATAAGGGCAGACAACACCCTATGTTACCTTGTAAATTCTTTTTCTATAGCGGTACTAGATTGCTCACTTCCGGATGCGACCATTGATATTAACGGTCCTCTCAACACTTGTAGAGAAGAAACTCTAGAGGTTCAATACACCGTTTATAACACCCTTGGAACTAGCCCTTTACCTAGTAACACTCCTATCGCATTTTACATCGATGGGCAACTAGTAATGCAAGCACAAACCCAAGAAATTATTGCCATTGGAGACAGCCAGGATGGTTTTGTTGAAATAGAAATAGACGCCTCAATACCCAATAATTTTACTTTTTTGGCCGCTGTAGATGATACTGGAGTAAACCAAGGTATCGTTGAAGAGCGCAACGAGACAAACAACCATTTTACATTACCAGTAACCTTTTTAACCATAGACCCCATAGCAGCCCTTCCAGATTTGCTGTTGTGTAATGAAGGTTTTAATAGCGCGGTTTTTGATCTTACCCAACAAAATGATTTAATAAGCAGCAATACAAATGATATTATACGTTTTTATACCTCTCTAGAAAATGCACTATCTAATAGCTTTGCCATTACAAATCCTTCAAGCTATCAAAGTTTGAGTGCTGAGCAAGAAATTTATGTTAGGCTAGACACGGCTGTTTGCTTTGCTGTAAGTTCTTTTTGGATTACCATAGAGAACTGCCCACCCTTTGTGCCTCAAGGGTTTTCTCCCAATAGGGATTCGATTAATGATGTATTTGAAATTTCAGGGTTATTAAACATCTATGAAAACTTTGAACTAAAAATGTATTCCAGAGACGGTACTTTAATTTACATAGGAGGAAACGCCCAGGGTTTTTGGAATGCCATACCCAATACTGGACTATTATATGAGAAAAAACTGGTTCCTGTAGGCACTTATTATTATGTGCTGTTATTAAATGATCCATCAATGCCAACACCGCTCATTGGCTATGTATACGTGAACTATTAACCACTGTTGCACCCTACAAATAGTCTTTACTTTGTTTTAATGACCACAGCATTGTTTTGGGCTAATTTTAAGGAATTGATGGGCTTAATTTGGCTATTTTTGCTAGTGTATGAAATTCAATCTTGTTTCAAATTTTAAACCCACAGGAGACCAACCTCAGGCAATTAAATCATTGGTTGAGGGTATTAACTCCAAAGAGCAATATCAAACACTTCTTGGAGTCACAGGAAGTGGAAAAACCTTTACTGTTGCCAATGTTATTCAAGAGGTAGAAAAGCCAACCCTTGTACTAGCGCATAATAAAACCTTGGCGGCGCAACTTTACTCTGAGTTTAAACAATTCTTCCCAAACAATGCTGTAGAGTATTTTGTTTCGTATTATGACTATTACCAACCAGAAGCATTTATCCCATCAAGTGGCGTTTACATAGAAAAAGATCTTTCTATTAATGAAGAAATTGAAGTGATGCGTCTAAGCACTACCTCTTCCTTGCTTTCTGGGCGGCGTGATGTTATTGTGGTTGCATCGGTATCCTGCCTATATGGTATAGGTAATCCTGTAGAGTTTCAGAAAAACGTAATCTCACTTGAAAAAGGACAGGTAATTTCAAGAACAAAATTATTACATAAACTGGTGCAGAGTCTTTACTCAAGAACCGAGGCAGATTTTAATCATGGTAATTTTCGCATCAAAGGAGACACGGTAGATATATTTCCTGGATATGCAGATAACGGCTTTAGGGTTCACTTTTTTGGAGATGAAATTGAAGAAATTGAAGCTTTTGACCCTTTAAATAATAACGTTATTGAAAAATATGAGCGGTTAAATATTTATCCTGCCAATATGTTTGTTACCTCTCCAGATGTGCTTCAAGGTGCTATCAAAGAAATTCAAGATGATTTAGTAAAACAAGTAGATTATTTTAAAGAAATAGGCAAGCATCTAGAGGCAAAACGTTTGGATGAGCGCACTAACTTTGATTTGGAAATGATTCGAGAATTAGGCTATTGCAGCGGTATTGAAAACTACTCTCGCTATCTTGATGGACGCCTTGCAGGAACAAGACCGTTTTGTTTATTGGACTTTTTCCCTGATGATTTTTTAATGATTGTTGATGAATCTCACGTAAGTGTACCTCAAGTAGGCGCTATGTATGGTGGTGACAGATCCAGAAAGGTGAACCTAGTAGAATACGGTTTCAGGCTCCCCGCAGCCATGGACAACAGACCCTTAAAGTTTGAAGAATTTGAAGCCATGCAAAACCAAGTAATCTATGTGAGTGCTACCCCTGCAGATTATGAACTAGAAAAAACTGACGGGGTGTATGTAGAGCAAATCATTAGACCCACAGGGCTGCTAGACCCGCCTATAGAAGTGCGCCCAAGTCTTAATCAAATAGATGATTTACTTGAAGAAATACATAAACGTATTGAGCTTGATGAGCGAGTTTTGGTTACTACATTAACAAAACGCATGGCAGAAGAACTCACCAAATACATGGACCGTGTAAACATTCGTTGTAGGTATATACATAGTGATGTAGATACTTTAGAGCGTGTAGAAATTATGCAAGATTTACGACTTGGGCTGTTTGATGTACTAGTTGGTGTAAATTTACTTAGAGAAGGACTTGATTTACCAGAGGTGTCACTTGTTGCTATATTAGATGCAGACAAAGAGGGCTTTTTGCGAAGTGAGCGCTCACTTACGCAAACCATTGGTCGTGCTGCACGAAATTTAAACGGAAGGGCTATTTTATATGCGGATAAAATTACAAAGAGTATGCAAAAAACCATGGATGCAAGCCAGTATCGCAGAGAAAGACAAATTGCCCATAATACCAAGGAGGGTATTACACCTATGGCTATTAAAAAGAGTTTTGAAAACTCCTTGACCAAATCAAAACAAGAAGCCTATGCCTTTGAAACAAAAGACACATTAGCAGCTCCAGAACCCGAGGGCCAATACCTAACAAAGCCGCAATTAGAAAAAAAGATACGAGACACCAGAAAAGCAATGGAGAAATCTGCTAAAGAATTAGATTTCATGATGGCTGCAAAACTAAGAGATAAAATAAAATCGCTGCAAAAAACCGTAGCAGAGCTATTGTAATAACATCTGTTTGTTTTGGCTGTTATTTTTTCGGTGATAAGGAGGTAAACTCGCGATACTTCTACTTTTAAACTTGCGCTCAAAGCATTACATTTGTATAAAATAAAACACCCATGTTAAAAGCAGGAGTTCTAGGTGCAGGACACTTAGGAAAAATACACTTAAAATTACTACAGCAATCAACAAAGTATACATTGGTTGGTTTTTTTGATGCCAATCAAGAGGATGCTAAGGCCATAGAAAAAGAACATGGGTATAAAAGCTTTCCATCTATGGAAGCGCTTATTGCAGCCTGTGATATGGTTGATGTTGTAACTCCAACAATACATCACTATCAGTGCGCTGAAAAAGTTATAACAGCGGGTAAGCATTTATTTATTGAAAAGCCCATAACACATACTGTTGCTCAGGCAGATAGTATTCGTGATTTGGCAAAAAAACACGGTGTTCGAGGACAAGTTGGACAAGTAGAGCGTTTTAACCCCGCTTTTATGGCCGTAAACCACATGATAGATAAACCGATGTTTATTGAAGCTCATAGATTGGCAGAGTTTAATCCTCGCGGTACAGATGTTTCTGTAGTGTTGGATTTAATGATACACGATATAGATGCCATTTTAAGTGTTGTAAAAAGTGATGTGAAAAAAGTACACGCAAGTGGAGTTTCTGTTATTAGTGAAACACCAGACATTGCCAATGCACGTATTGAGTTTGAAAATGGATGTGTTGCCAATCTCACGGCCAGTCGTATTTCTATGAAAAAAATGCGAAAAGCTAGGTTTTTTCAAAAAGACGCTTACATCTCTGTTGATTTTTTAGAGAAAAAATGTGAGGTGGTAAAAATGAAAGATGCTCCTAAAAACCCTGATGATTTTGCCATGGTGTTAACCAATGCAGAAGGAGTTAAAAAACAAATATATTTTGATAACCCGCAGGTGGCACCAAACAATGCTATTTTGGACGAGCTTGATAGTTTTGCAGATGCAATTACACAAGACAAAACCCCAGAGGTATCACTTACTCAGGGCGCAGAAGCTTTGCGAGTAGCCATGATGATTATTGAAAATTTTAAAACACTATAACAATAAAGAACATAATAGTTCCATTAATAAAATCGATTAATACTTATTTTTATGAAAAACGTAGCAGTAATTGGAGCCGGTACAATGGGTAATGGTATAGCCCACACCTTTGCACAAAATGATTATAAAGTACAGTTAATAGATGTTTCTAGGGCCTCTCTAGATCGCGGATTGGCAACAATTGCCAAAAACCTAGACCGTATGGTTGCTAAAGAGAAAATCTCTGAAGCAGACAAAGCAAAAACGCTTAATAACATCACCACTTTTACAGATCTAAAAACCGGTGTTGAGTACGCTAGTTTAGTAGTTGAGGCTGCTACAGAAAATCTTGATTTAAAACTAAAAATCTTCAGAGACCTGGAGGCTTTTTGCCCGGATGACACCATCATGGCCAGTAATACCTCATCTATTTCTATTACAGAGATAGCTGCCGTAACTACCAGACCAGATATGGTTATTGGAATGCACTTTATGAATCCTGTACCTGTCATGAAACTAGTAGAAATCATTAAAGGATACAGCACTAGTGATCAAACGTATAACACGGTAGCAGAAATTTCAAAAAAACTAGGGAAAATCCCTGTAAAAGTAAACGATTACCCGGGTTTTGTAGCCAACCGTATTTTAATGCCAATGATTAATGAGGCCATAGAGACACTCTACAATGGAGTTGCTGGTGTAAAAGAAATAGACACAGTGATGATGCTAGGAATGGCCCACCCTATGGGTCCTTTGGCACTCGCAGATTTTATTGGTCTTGATGTTTGTCTTTCTATTTTAAATGTAATGTATGACGGTTTTA
>Ga0115569_10003678_pt1 | contig 11261 bp, 7 predicted proteins | sample COGITO_mtgs_1205_2_FD_87295 | JGI IMG/M metagenome (GOLD analysis project Ga0115569, IMG submission 87295) | Pelagic marine microbial communities from North Sea - COGITO_mtgs_120503 | ecosystem: Environmental > Aquatic > Marine > Epipelagic | place: Germany:Helgoland, sampling site Kabeltonne...
CCACTGATAAGTAGGGTTTCCTAATCCACCTGTTAGAGTAATCTCAAAATCATTAGGATTTCCATCTACACAAATTGTTTGACTTGGGTTATTGGCAACTGCCACAGGTTCTTGAACGACCATCACAGAGGCTACATTAGATTCTATATCATCACAACCTCCATCAAAAGAGATGACCACGTAGTAGAATATTTCACCTATAGTTCCTGTTGGAGGGTTGTATGTACTGTTTGTAGCACCACTAATAGGATTTCCTCCCGAAGTTGAATTATTAGTATTTGAATACCATTGGTAGGTAGGTGTTCCCACTCCATTTTGAGTTACTACTTCAAGGGTATTTGCTGCTCCATCGATACAAACCTCAGTGTCTACAGGTTGAGTAATGATGATTGGTGTTGGATTAACAGTCACTGTTAAAACGTCTACAGGATCTCCCGTGCAATTATCTAAAATAGGTGTAACTGTGTAAACAACGTTTCCAGGTATATTACCATTATTAATTAAAGTTTGTCTTGGAATTTCAGAAGTTGAACCACTAGAAATAAATCCTGTAATATCAGTATTGTTAGGAACAGTAGTTGACGTCCATGTATATGTGGTATTGGGGTTACTTGAGGTTAAAGGGACTGCAATAGTACTTTGATTTGAGCAAATTTCTTGGGTGGTTATTGGATTTGTTAAAACAGGTTTTTCAAAGACTTCAAAGGTTTGTGTTGCTATATTAGAAACACCACAACCATTGGTGACCTCTAAAGTAATGGCATAGGTACCATAATTATCATATGCGATGTTTTCTGGGTTTTCTAATGAAGAAGACGAAGGTGAACCTCCTGGAAACAACCAGTTGTAGGTTACTCCTGCTAAATTATCTGTACAATTTTCAATTATTGCAGTTGGGTTTATTAGACCGGGTTGGCAGAAATCTTCTATTGGATTAATAATAACGGTTGGAGGTTTTTTTACAGAGATAATTCTCTGAGTAGAGAAACTTCCACAATTTGTTGTTACATTTTGTGTAACTGTATAATTTCCTGGATTCTTAAAAAGAAACTGTGGGTTCTCAGAATTAGTATCTGTACTATTTATAAATTCCCAATCGCTAGTTGAATTACAGTTTATATCCTCGAAAGTAACTGTCCAATTGTAGGTTGGATTACTACATAATTCGCTTTCATCTATGGTATTTTGAGCCTTAACATTAAGAGGTATGCAGCCTTCTAGAGTATCTAGAGTATAAGAAGCAATTACCTCTGGTTCTATACATATCATCTCTGAATATGTATCCTCACCACAGGCTCCATATACAGTTAATGTTACCGTGTAATTTCCGGCAGCTGTATAAGTATGAGTTTGATTATCCGCGGTTGATCCAAAAGGGGTATTGATAAATGTACCATCGCCAAAATCCCATTTAAACCTGGCCGTTTTATCACAGTTTACAGCATCACCGATTAGGGTTTTATTTTCAAACTCAATGGGGGTATTGATACATTCAATATTCGAAGGGAGATCAAATAAAGCTTCCGAAGGCTCTAAAATATTTATGCTATCCACAGTAAATTTAGTATCGCCACAATCATTTGTAATGGTTAAGTTTGCTATAAATTCCCCGTTTGGTTCTAAACAACTCCCTTTTGTGTATGAGTGGTAAACTCTAAACCCCTCAGATGCTTCTGGATTTGATTCGTTATAAAACTCTGAATCTTCAAGATCTTGTTGTGTGAAATTCTGAACATTTCCATCTCCAAAATCAACACTGTAAGAAGTGTTAATTGGGTTTGTTCCCCAGTCAAGAATTGTTAGATAAAAACCCATGGGGTCATCCATTGGAAGACATATACCAACGGTACTTCCCGGAGTTTCAAAAGCTCCTCCTGGATTGCTACCATTAGAAATATCATAAGTGATTGAGTTGGAACAACCATTTACATTTGTTGCAGTAATTGATAAAGTAAAGATTCCAATAGGATATCCGTGCATAAGTCCAGAGCCATTCGTTGGAAAACTACTAAATGTTTCTGTTGGTGTTTCATCACCCCAATCTATTGTATAGGAAGTAATCTCGGATGCACTTGCAGAGTTGTTGAAAAGTTCTAAATTAAAGAGATTTGAACTTCCATCGGAACAATTTATAAAACTGCCAGTTCCACTAAAAAAGTCAATATCAGGCGTGCTCTGAACTTCAATATCTTTGATTACAGTTGTATTGCAATTGTTCTCATCTTTTACAATTAGTGAGACTGAAAAAACTTCACTGCCATTTCCTATAGAATTGTAGACCTTTGTTGGATTTTCTTCTTCAGAGGTACTCCCATCTCCAAAATTCCAAATGTATGACAGTGCACCACTTCCAGTCGCGGATGTAGTAAATTGAATCGTTTCTCCCGAGCAGGTGCTGTCATTTGTGAAATTAAAATCTACGGTAGGCGGATTTGTAACTATAATTGTTGTTTCTTGATTTAGATTCTCTAAATTTCCAGAACTATCTTCAACCTGGAGTAATTTATATGTAAAAGTTCCTGAAGTTGTGAATACAGCGTCGTAAGTAATAGAGTTTTGACCATTTAAGGTTGAGATTGTTTCCTCAGAACCATCATTCAGTTTATAGGTAAAAGTATAGGGCTCAGTTCCATTTTCAGCTTCAAACACTATTTTTACGGTATCATTTTTACAGATAGCTGTTTTATCTGCAGAAATTGTACCTGTGAGACCAGAAAAAAGGGTGGTGAGATAATTAAAGTTAATTTGTGAACTAAATAACAGACTATTTACTAGTATAATTGTGGCAAGTACAATGCTTTCTTTAAATTTTGGAGATAAAATATTTTTTAGCTTCATACTTTAAGTTTAGCACCATTAAGAGGTAAAAAAAGACAAGTAATTTTATCAAGTTTTACATGAAAAAACGATGTGATTTTTATTTTCTTATTTAACTCATTGTCAATATATAAAGTTACTAAATATACTGAAATATATTGTATTTCTACACGTAATGAATATATAGTTGTTAATAGCAGTTGTTTTTTTTAGCATTATATGAATTAGCCCCTACTTTTTAAAAAGAGTTTGGATTTTAATGGAACCTTACTCCATAAAAAATAAAAGACTAAATAATGTATAAATTTAACATCAGATAAGATGAAGGTTTAATAAAAAGAAAATAGATTCATAAAATTATAATCTAATACTTACTTTTGTATAAAATTTTTATCATTGGGCACTTCAAATCAAAAATCTATAAACCTTAATAAATATATAAGCTCTTCGGGTGTTTGCTCTCGTAGAGAAGCAGAAAAATATATAAAAGAAGGTAGAATTACTATAAATGGTAAGGCCACCCAACTAGGTAATAGAGTAGGGGAAAAAGATGTTGTAAAGTTTGATGGCCGTTTGGTAAAACCAAAAGACTTGCCTTTATATATAGCTTTAAATAAGCCAGTTGGTATTGTTTCTACAACAGATGATAGAGAGCCAAATAATATCGTAAAACATGTAAATTACCCAGAAAGATTGTTCCCAATTGGACGTTTAGATAAGCCATCTGAAGGTTTAATTTTTTTAACAAATGATGGCGATATTGTCAATAAAATTCTACGTGCAGGAAATAATCATGAGAAGGAATACATTGTTTCAGTAAACAAATCTATTACAGAAGATTTTATACAAAGTATGGGAAGTGGAATTCCTATTTTAGGCACGATGACTAAAAAGTGTTTGGTAGAAAAAATAAGCGATAAAATTTTTAAAATTGTTTTAACACAAGGTTTAAATCGTCAAATTCGTAGAATGTGTGAATACTTAGATTACGAAGTAACAAAGTTAAAGCGCACAAGAATTATGAACGTAAATCTTGGATATTTACAATCTGGTGATTGGCGAGAATTAACAGATGAAGAAATGAAAGAAATTAATACTATGATTTCTAGTTCATCCAAAACTGAAGAAGCATCCATAGTAAAAGAAAGACCGAAACAACCGAAGTCAAAGCGAAAACAAGCGCCTACTAAAAACAACTTTAATAAAAAAAGTGCCTCTTTTAGAAAATCATCATCAAAAACTAAAAGAAACACAGCAAGTGCCGGTAAAAAGAAACGTTGGTAGTTCTTTTTGGCGTTCCCTTTCAGGTCAGGCTTTACATTGCAATCTTTTTTATTCCAAAAAATAAAAAAGGATTTCCATTTCAATCCTTAACGCACGTTTTTGCAAACCAAATCAAAAAAATAACTTTTGGTTTTATATAACAGTTCATTTTATTTCTCAATTCTTAAATAATACTATCTTTGCTGCCAATGAAATTCGACTTAAAAATTACCGACCCAAAAAGCAGGGCAAGAGCAGGATCAATAACCACAGATCACGGAGTAATTGAAACCCCAATTTTTATGCCTGTAGGTACTGTTGGAACCGTAAAAGGTGTTCATCAAACAGAACTAAAAAACGAGATAAAACCAGACATTATTTTAGGTAATACCTATCATTTATTTTTACGTCCAGGTTTAGAAATTTTAGAAAAAGCGGGTGGTTTGCACAAGTTTATGAATTGGGATAGTAATATTCTAACAGATTCTGGAGGTTATCAAGTATATTCATTGTCAGGAAGAAGAAAAATTAACGAAGAAGGGGTAAAGTTTAAGAGCCATATAGATGGTTCTATGCATCATTTTACACCAGAAAACGTAATGGAAACACAGCGTACAATTGGTGCTGATATTATTATGGCTTTTGATGAATGTACTCCTTATCCTTGTGAGTACAATTATGCAAAACGTTCTATGTTTATGACGCATAGGTGGTTGGATAGATGTATAAATCATTTAGAAAAATTACCATTTAAATACGGTTACGAGCAAACATTTATGCCTATTGTACAAGGAAGTACATTTAAAGATTTACGAAGACAATCCGCAGAATACATAGCAAATTCTGGTCAACAAGCAAATGCAATTGGAGGACTGTCTGTAGGTGAACCTGCAGAAGAAATGTATGCAATGACAGAAGTTGTTACCGAAATTTTACCAGAAGACAAACCGCGATATTTAATGGGTGTTGGTACGCCAATTAACATTTTAGAAAACATTGCTTTGGGTATAGATATGTTTGATTGTGTAATGCCAACAAGAAATGCAAGAAACGGAATGTTGTTTACAGCTCATGGTTCTATCAACATAAAAAATAAAAAGTGGGAAGATGATTTTTCACCGATAGATGATATGGGAATAACATGGGTGGATACCATGTATTCAAAAGCATATTTACGTCACCTTTTTGCATCGAAAGAAATGTTAGGGAAACAAATTGCCTCTATTCATAATTTAGGTTTTTATGTGTGGTTAACTCGTGAAGCAAGAAAACACATTTTAGCTGGAGATTTTAGAGAATGGAAAGATAAAATGGTAAAACAAATGGATAAACGACTCTAATGTTAGGTGTTTTTTTATACAGCACGACATCAAAAAATAAGATTAAACCTTAATACCCATTGAATAAATAAACAATTACATTGCTTACGTGAAGATTATAGATTGGTACATATTAAAACGATTTTTGGTAACTTTTTTGTTCACCTTATTAATCTTGATTCCAATAGCCATTGCTATAGATATTTCTGAAAAAATTGATAATTTCTTAGAACACGCAGATTTAGGTTTTTACCAAATTGTAGACGAATATTACAAGAATTTTATTATTTATTATGCCAATACATTTATGCCTTTGGCGCTATTTATTGCAGTAATTTTATTTACCTCAAAACTATCGAATAACACAGAAATTATTGCCATTACAAATGCAAAAGTTTCATTTACACGGTTTTTGTATCCTTATTTTATAGGTGCTACTTTAATAACAATTATTTCTTTGGTAATGAACCATTTTGTGGTGCCAATGAGCAGTAAAGAAAGAAAAGACTTTGAAAAAGAATATATTAAAAGCGCTAGACAAAAAAATGAATTAAAAAGAGTTTCTGATTTTAGCTTACAACTAACAGATAGTACTTACATATATATAAGAAGTTTTAATACAGAAACTAAATCTGGCTATGATTTTACATCTGAAGTATATAATGGAATACAATTAAAATCTAAATTAGTTGCGAGTAGAATAAGTTATAATTACAAAGATTCTACATTTAAATTGAGTAGTTGGAAATTACGAAAGATTTATAAGGATAGAGATAGTATCTTTTCTGGCACTAAAATAGATACCGTTTTTAGCTTTACTCCAAAAGATTTAATTTACAAATCGGCATTTGCACAAGAAATGCCCTCAGATGAGTTAAATGATTTCATCAATATATCTAAAAAGAGAGGTGTTAAAAACTTAAATGCATATCTAGTAGAACTTTATAAGAGAACAAGTTTACCGATAGCTTCCTATATTTTAACAATAATTGCGGTAGCTTTAGCTTTTAGAAAAAAAAGAGGGGGTACAGGAGTTAATTTGGCTATTGGTATTGGTATTATGTTTATCTATGTTTTTTTAATGAAAATATCAGAAGTTTTAGGAGCGGTTGCGGGTGTAAGTTCTCTTATATATGTATGTATGCCAAATTTATTTTTTGGTTGCCTAGCTTTATATTTATATTTAAATGCAAGAAAATAAGCTCAAAAATTATTTATTACTCCATTTTATTGTTTTTATCTGGGGCTTTACGGCAATATTAGGTGCATTAATAAGTCTAGATTCAGTGCCGTTAGTTTGGTACAGAATGTCTTTAGCAGTTGTTTTTATTGCGCTGTATTTTATTGTCAAAAAGAAATCATTTAAAGCTGATACTAAGGGGATTTTTAAATTCTTGTTTACTGGAATTATAATTGCTTTACATTGGATCTTTTTTTTTAAGGCCATAAAAGTATCTAATGTTTCAGTTGCTCTGGTAACAATGAGTACAGGAGCTTTTTTTGTTTCATTCATAGAGCCAATTTTTTTTAGAAGAAAAATTAAACTTTTAGAAATTATATTGGGTTTAATTGTAATTTTTGGTCTGTATATCATTTTCAATTTTGAAAGTCAATATAAATTAGGAATTATATACGCATTAATTTCGTCCTTTTTAAATGCTTTATTCTCCGTTTTTAATGGTCTTTTTATTAAAAAATATTCAGGAGGTACAATATCACTTTATCAAATGTTTTTTGGAGTACTTTTTATATCTATTTATATTGGTTACACAAATAGCTTTGACGCATCATTCTTTGAGGTGGCAAAAGAAGATTGGGTATATCTAATTATCTTAAGCAGTGTTTGTACTGCTTACGCTTTTATAGCCTCGGTTAATGTGATGAAATATATATCACCATATACAGTAATGTTAACCATAAATTTAGAGCCTATTTATGCAATTATTTTGGCCTTGTTTGTTTTTGGCGATAAAGAAAAAATGAACATGGAATTTTATTTCGGCGCTTGTATCGTATTATTTGTCGTTTTATTAAACGGTATTATTAAAAATAAAAAGGTAATAAGAAGTAAAATTATAGAAAAATCTGTTAGAAAAAAGTAACTTATTTTTAAATAAAACAACGAATTTTATAGTATGTTTGCTTAAATAAATCAACGAAGATCAAATCATTACAGTATGGAATATTTAGATTTTGAAATGCCGATTAAAGAGCTTTTAGATCAGTTAGATAAGTGCAAAATTATTGGTAGAGAAAGTGATGTAGATGTAAGTGCTACTTGTGAAAAAATCGAAAAAAAACTAGAAAAAGCCAGAAAGGATGTTTATATGAATATGACCCCTTGGCAAAGAGTTCAATTATCTAGACACCCCAACAGACCTTATACTTTAGATTATATTAAATCTCTTTGTGGAGATACTTTTATGGAACTTCATGGAGATAGAAGTGTAAAAGATGACAAGGCCATGATTGGTGGTTTAGGTAAAATAGGTGATCAGTCTTTTATGTTTATTGGTCAGCAAAAAGGATATAATACCAAAACGCGTCAGTACAGAAATTTTGGAATGGCAAACCCAGAGGGATACAGAAAAGCTCTGCGATTAATGAAAATGGCTGAGAAATTTAAGATTCCTGTTGTTACTTTATTAGATACTCCTGGTGCGTATCCGGGTTTAGAAGCTGAAGAACGTGGACAAGGTGAGGCAATTGCTAGAAATATTTTAGAAATGACTCGCTTAAAAACACCAATTATAACGATTGTTATTGGTGAAGGAGCTTCTGGTGGAGCCGTGGGTATTGGAGTAGGTGATAGAGTGTATATGATGGAAAATACTTGGTATACTGTTATTTCCCCAGAATCTTGTTCTTCAATTTTGTGGAGAAGTTGGGATTATAAAGAACAAGCTGCTGCTGCATTAAAACTAACAGGTACAGATATGAAAAAGTTAAAGTTAATTGACGGAATTATACAAGAACCAGTTGGTGGAGCGCATACAGATAGAGAAGGAGCTTTTAAAGCTGTTCAGTCTCAAATTATAACTGCTTTTGATGAATTAAAAGATTTAAATGATGCAGATCTTGTTTCTCAAAGAATGAATAAATATGCTCAAATGGGAGTTTATAAAGAATAAATTTCTGTTTTATGTGATAAAAAAAAAGCGAAATCTAAATTTAGATTTCGCTTTTTTTTATGAAGTTACTTTTTTATTAAATTTTTAAAGAATTAAATAAATCTTTTAATTTCGGATCAGAGGGTCTTGGTGCATTTGCATCAACGATATTACCCGATGGGTCAATTAAAATAAACCTTGGAATTCCTGTAATTTGATAGGCTTGTTGAAGAGCATTATCCTGTCCAGCCCATAACTGAACTCCACCCATTTGTTTTTCTTTCACAAAGTCTCTCCATTTTTTTTCTGCAGCTTCCCAAGATCCACCGCTTCTTCTAGATTCATCTGTAGAAATACTAACAAACTCAATGTTTTTATTATGATATTCTTTTTCTAATTTTTGTAAAGATGGTATTTCTCTTATGCAAGGTCCACACCAAGTTGCCCAAACATCAATATAAACATATTTTCCTTTAAAAGAATCTAATGATTTTTTACCTCCTTTAAAGTCAATATAATTTTCAAACTTTGGAGAAGGTTTTCCTTTCCCTATCATTTTACTACTCACATAGCTTTTTTCAAAGTAATCAAACATTTGTAAATTCTGCTTATTTGCCATATCAACTAAAGCACTATCTAAATCATTATAAGAAGATAAAATACTATCATATTCTTTTTTTAACGAATTTATCTTAGTTTCAAAAGCTTCTTTCTCTAAAGCCAAAATATCAGCAGGGTTTCCCATGCTTCTACTTTTTTCTAATTGAGCCACAATAAATTTACTGTTAGAAGAACCCGCGCCCGAAAACTCAAAACTTGTCATAAATTTATCGGCATCTCCTTTAATAGAAATGTTAAAGCCATTTTTTAAATATATAGGGGCTCTTTTTTCTCTACTTGTTTGAAAAGTATAAATATCTGCTTTCGGAACTTCTAATGTATCTTTAAAAAAACCATCTTGTTTAATAGAAATCGTTTTAATGTCACCAGTTCTTCCAGAAATTGTAATTATAGAATCTTTATTATTTTCTAATTTTCCTGATAAAGAAATATAATTTTTAGGGTGTTCATTTGCGCATGACACTATGATTAATAGAGTAAAAATGGCAAGACTTATTTTTTTCATTGTTTTAGTTATTTTATTGGATTGCAAATATATAATTTATGGGTAAATAAAAATAGTTAAATCACTTGTATATACAGAACTGAATTTGCAATTTTGGAAAACAAATAAATTAAGATATGAATGCATTTCATTATATAGACTCACTTCCATTAGATTTATCTAAAATTCAAGAAATTATTTCACTTAATACTAAATTAGCTCTTTCGGATGCTTCAATTCAAAGAATTGAGAAATGTAGATCATATTTAGATGTAAAAACGAAATCTATTTCTGAACCTATTTACGGAATAAATACTGGTTTTGGTGCTCTATATAATGTAAAAATTAATGATCATAATCTACAGAAACTTCAAGAGAATTTAGTAATGAGTCATGCTTGTGGCGCTGGAGATGAGGTTTCTAGTGAAATTGTAAAATTAATGATATTGTTCAAAGTAAAATCTTTAAGTTATGGAAATTCAGGTGTTCAATTGGCTACGGTAAAAAGGTTGATAGATTTTTATAATAATAATATTATTCCTGTTGTTTATGAGCAAGGCTCTTTGGGCGCTTCTGGAGATTTATCTCCTCTTGCACACATGTCTTTACCTTTAATTGGGTTGGGAGAAGTATACTATAAAGGGGAGAAAATAGCGACAGAAAAATTATTAAAAATTTTTAATTGGGATAAAATAAACTTACAATCTAAAGAGGGTTTAGCGCTGTTAAACGGAACACAATTTATGTCGTCTTATGGTATTTACTGTTTATTAAAATCACACAAATTATCTTATTTAGCAGATGTAATTGGTGCGGTTTCTTTAGAAGGTTTTGATGGAAGAGTAGAACCATTTAATGAATTAATTCATTTGGCAAGACCCCATAATGGTCAAATTAAAACAGCGCAAAGAATTAAAAATTTGTTAGAAGATAGTGTGTTAATATCTCAAGAAAAACAACACGTTCAAGATCCATATTCTTTTAGATGTATGCCCCAAGTTCATGGAGCAACAAAAGATACAATTCGTTTTGTTACAAAAACTTTTTTAACAGAAATTAATTCGGTTACTGACAATCCTAATATTTTTGTTGATGAAGATGAAATCATTTCAGGTGGTAATTTTCATGGACAACCATTGGCTTTAGGATTAGATTTTTTAGCGATCGCTCTGTCTGAGTTAGGTAATATTTCTGAAAGAAGAACCTATCAATTAGTTTCTGGACACAGACATTTACCTCCTTTTTTAGTTGCAAACCCGGGTTTAAATTCTGGTTTTATGATTCCTCAATATACAGCGGCGAGTATTGTAAGTCAAAATAAACAATATGCAACTCCGGCAAGTGTCGATTCTATTGAATCTAGCAATGGACAAGAAGACCATGTTTCAATGGGAGCAAATGCAGCTACAAAATGTAAAAAAGTGGTAGATAATTTACAAACTATTTTAGGTATAGAGTTGTTTACGGGTTCCCAAGCTTTAAGTTTTGCAAACGCAAAAAGTTCTCCGTTTATTGAAAGTATTGTGAACTCATTTAGAATTGATGTTCCTATTGTAAAAGAGGATAGAGTTTTACATTATGATATTAAAAATGCATCTAATTTCATTACTTCTTTGGCAGTTGATAGTGACGAATTGTTTGGTTAAA
>Ga0115569_10003680_pt1 | contig 11259 bp, 7 predicted proteins | sample COGITO_mtgs_1205_2_FD_87295 | JGI IMG/M metagenome (GOLD analysis project Ga0115569, IMG submission 87295) | Pelagic marine microbial communities from North Sea - COGITO_mtgs_120503 | ecosystem: Environmental > Aquatic > Marine > Epipelagic | place: Germany:Helgoland, sampling site Kabeltonne...
CATTACAGTTAATACTTCTTCATTTTTTACATTAGCAAGTTTTCCCTCAACAACATCTTTATTTTCCTCAAATGGAAATATTGTTTGGAATAATACTTCTACTTTTAAAATCCCAGCTGATGGTTCTTATAAAAACATTACTATTAATGCTGCTACATCTTGTGCATCTGATTTTAATACTTCTGGTGATTGGACAAATAATTCAACTTTTAGCTCATCAACTGCTGGTAATAATATTACGTTTAATGGTTCATCTTCTCAGTCTTTTTCTGGTTCTGGAACTAATAACTTTAAAAAATTAACTTTAGATAATTCAAATGGTCTTCAATTATCTTCTGGCACAATAAATATTGAAGAAGTGATGGAATCTACATCGGGAACTTTTACTCAAAATGGTGCAAATATTATTCTGAAAAGTACAATTGCAGATAATGCTGGTATGATTAAAGTTAATAATGCTTCAGATTTTTCATATTCATCAGGAACATTTAATGTAGAAAGATTTTACAATGCTAGCTCTAATGGTTGGCGAATGATATCTTCACCAGTGAAAAATTCAACTTTAGCTGATGTTGACGATGAGTTTATTTTTTGTGGTGTTAATGGAACTTCTGCTGGAAATAATTTCTCTTATGCTGGCTGTGGAAGTTTTTACAATGTATTAACTTACAATGAAGCTACGGATGATTATTCTGAAGTTACTAATGTTAATCAATCTATTTCTTCTGGAAATGGAACTCTTATATATACTAGTTCTGGAGCTAAAACTCTAAATATGGGAGGAGCTAGATCTCCGAATTTTGATGCTATTTCTTACCCAATTACAAGAAATGGTCCGGGTTATAATTTAATCTCTAACCCCTATCCAGCTACACTTGACTGGAGTGTATTTCAAGGTGCCAACTCAATTCAAAACGCCCATTGGATATTTAGTGGAGATGCTGGTAATTTTTTGTCGAGTACAAATAATATTCCTCATAGCCAAGGTTTTTTTATAAATGCAAATTCAAACGGAAATATTAGTTTTAATGTAAACCAAACTATTAATTCCCAAGAAAGTTTCGTGAAATCTGTAAATGGAGTAGATTTACCTCTTAGTTTGAAAATTACATCTGATCAAAATTCCTATTTTGATTATGCTCATATTGAAGCGAATGACAATTTTTCGTCTGCTTACGATTCGTCATATGAAATTTCTAAATTATATTCTCCATACCCAGATTATGCTCCAAATATCTTTTTTTTAGATTCTGACAGCAATGATTTAGATAGAATTTGTATCAATAATAACCAAGATATAGACTTGTTTTTTGATGTAAAAGTTGGTGCTTTGGCACATGGTAATTATACATTGAATTTTGAAAATATTTCTAACTTTATGATTGGATCTTGCATTTCAATTGAAGATTTACATACTGGTATTTCTACAGACTTAAGATTAGATTCAAATTTTACATTTATTTCAGACACAACAGCTATTTTTCCAAGATTTAAAATGTCTATTGAAGTTGATTACGATATATACGTAACAAATTCAACTTGTTTTCAAGACAGTTCCGCATTTGTAAAATTATTTGGTACTGGTATTCAAGGAAGTTATTTTAATTTACTAGATTCCACAGGGTTAGTAGTAGATTCGGTTATAGCAAATGGTGATTCATTATTATTTGATAATTTAAACTCAGGAGTCTTTAATTTTTCTACCAATCATTCTGGAAGATGTTCCGTTGATAATCAAGAAATTGTTATTCTCGAACCAGAAAATGTAATTTCTAATTTCATTACTGCTGCTGATACTTTTTTTCTAGATTCTGGGAATATCAATATTTATTTCAATAATAAATCTCTGGGTTCATCCGCTTATTTATGGGATTTTGCAGATGGAACTTTTTCTAATCAAATAAATCCTATGCATACTTTTATTTACCCAGGATTATATGCAGTTGAATTAACAGCATACAATGATTCTAGTGCTACTTGTTCAGATCGTTTTACTAAAACAGTAGTAGTTGCTAACAATCCTTTTACTAATGTCTTCGAGCAGTCTAATAACCAGTATTCAATTTCCTACAATAATAATTTTCTAAATATTTCTTCCTCAAAGATATTTGAACAAATTAAAATATACGACCTTTCTGGTAGAGAATTATTAACTGCAAATTATAATAATAGACTTCCTCTAAAATTAAGTAAAGGAATATATATTGTTAAACTTTTAAATTCTGAATCTTCATATACTCAAAAAGTTTATGTAAATACGATTAATTAGTTTAGATGATTACATCTTATTATACTAAATTAATTACCCTTTTATTTTATAAAACCACTAATTATTATCCGAGTAATATTTTTAAAATAATAGTTGACCACACTTTTGGAAAATCCTTCAAATTTCCCGAAAATATCACTAATAATAGATTAATCGTAATTAGATATTTTTTTAAGACTCTAACTTATAATATTGATGAATCAATAAATTTTAATGACTTTGAAAACCTAATTTTTGATGCTCAAAAGTCATCTAAAAATCTTAGAATTGATTATTTAAGACACTATACCAAGATCAAAGATTTTGATTTTATTTCTTATAATGAATTATTATTTTTTAAATCTAATTTCAATAAAATATCCTATTTTTTTTATAGTTTACCTTTTGTCTTATTGTTGACAATTATAAGCCAGTTTTATCAAAATAGATCTTCTTTTGCGTTGTTAATTGAATATCCAATAGTCCTAAATAATCTATTCTCTATTCTAAATAAGAATAGTAATATTTCTTCCATCTATTATTTTTCAATTGTTGAAAGAGAATCAAATATTTTTGCATATTTCTTTCAAGAAAAAAAAGTCAAGGTTATCAAAATAGCATCAGATACTCCTATAGTTTTTTGGAATAAAAATATTTTATCTAATGATTTACTCATCTGTAATAAATACCAGTTTGAGGAGATAAACTTTTTTAAAAGCTCAATTCATATTGAAAACATTAAATTTTTTGGTCCAGAGCTTTCTTTAAATTACAATCATTTATATAATATAAATACAAAAACAGTAAATAATACTATTGGCTTTTATTCTACTGCATCATGGGTAAGAGAAAGTGAAGGGCACATAGATCAGGGAATAGATTTTTTAAAATATGAAAGAAAAGTATTGGAATGCATTAAGAAATTTTTATCAATGAATAGTGACGTAAAACTTTTTATATTTCTTCATCCAAAAGAGAAAACACAAAAGTATTTTAAGTTGTCGCTTAATTACTATAAAGATATTTTAGATAATACTATTTCTTACGAATTAGTTAATAGTACTAAATCTTCTTCACAACTTTTTCATACTGTAGATTTAGGAGTTGCATTTAATTCTACAATTTTACATGAACGCTTGTATTGCGGTTTTAAAACATTATTTTATCCAAACAATCCTTATTTCCCAATTAAAAATTCTCATCTTTCAAATATTTGTGCTAACAATGAAAATGACTTTGAAAATTTAATTAAAAAAGCCATGTGTTCTAGTACATCTGATTTCTTTAAAGACAATAATTTAGTTTCCTATTCAAACAGACCTTTAAAAAATTTTTAATTTGTGTGGAATATTAGCATATTATTCAAAGTCCTATTTAAACTATAAAGAAATATCTGATTCAATACAATCATTAAACTCTATAAAGCATAGAGGACCGGATGGAGAAGGATTAGTTTTAATAAATACCAATACTGGAAATCACAAAATCTTTAAAACCAAAGACACTCCCAGTGATATTGAAATAAAAGATACTTTAAGATCGGACTTTAATTTATTAATTGGTCATAGAAGATTAAAAATAATTGACCTTACAAGTTCTGGACATCAACCTATGGAGTTTGAAAATAATTGGATTTCCTATAATGGTGAAATCTATAATTATTTAGAAATAAAAAAAGAATTACAAATTGAGGGCTATAAATTCAAGTCCTCTTCAGATACTGAAATTGTATTAAAAGCATACCACTGTTGGGGAGAAAAATGTTTGCAAAAGTTCAATGGGATGTGGTCGTTTGTAATCTGGGATAATAAGTTAAAATCTTTATTCATTTCAAATGACAGATTTGGTGTAAAGCCACTTTATATTTATAAAAGTTCTGAAAAAGCTATTTTTACATCTGAAATTAAACAATTTCATTTTTTCAATTCAATTTTAAAAACAAAAAATATTGAAAATTGTAACCTTTACTTGGACCACGGATACCAGCCTTTAGACCAATCAACTTATTTTAATGAAATTAGCAGATTTCAATCTGGCTCATCTTTAGTCTTTAATTTTTCCAATAATTTTCAAGAAAATCCAAAAAGTTATTATTCTATTTATAATATTAAGATAAATAATAAATGGGTTTTTAAAGATGCTATAACTACTTTGAAAAATACATTGTCTAATGCTATTACCCTAAGATATCGATCAGATGTTGAATTAGGGATATCAATATCAGGAGGAATAGATTCAAGTATCTTGGTTCAATATGGTTTTGATATCCATCAATTAAAATTTAACAAAAAGTTAAAATCTTTTTCTGCAGTTTCTCCAAATATGAAAGGTGATGAATCTGAATTTATCCATGAAGTATTAAATAATTATGATTTAGATTCTCATTTTATTAATCCTTACGAATCTTTTAATAAGTCCGATTTTATAAAGTTTTTAAATCAATTGGAATTTCCACCAACAACAACTTCGTTTTATGCCCAATGGTTAGTTTCTAGATTAATGAGTCAGAAGGGCGTAAAAGTAAACCTTGTTGGCCAAGGGGCAGACGAAGTGTTTGGAGGCTATCATTCACACTATTTTATGTATTTTAGAACCTTAATCCTTAAAGGAAAGATAATGTCTTATTTTTCAGAAATAAGTGCCTATTCAGAAATTCGAGAAGTATCAAAAATTAACTTACACAAAATAGTATTAAGCGATGTTACAACTTTTTTAAAATATAAAACTGAATTAAAAAAATTAGATAATAAACTACTAAATTATTGGCATAAGATTAATGATTTAACAAGTTTTCTCAAAAGTGATTTTTCCACCTATCAACTTCCTTTCTATTTACATTCAGATGATAGAAACTCAATGTCTCATAGTATAGAAACAAGACATCCTTTTTTGGATTACAGAATTGTAGAATTGGGATATTCTCTTCCTAATAATTTTCTACTTAAAAATGGTTGGTCTAAGTATATTTTAAGAAAAGTTTTGGATGATTCTTTAGAGAAAATAAAGTGGAGAAAAGACAAAAAGGGATATACTGTTCCAGACTCAGAAATAATCAAAAAACTTCTTCCAGAATCGAATAATATTAATTTTGATTTTAGAAAGTTTTGTCTTAGACAATTAGTTAAATAATAATGCAAAAAAGACTATTGGTCATATCATATACATTTCCACCATCCAATAAAGTTGGTGGTAGAAGGTGGTCTAAATTTTCTAAATACTTAATTAAAAGTAATGTGGATATAAGAATTTTAACATCTAATGATAATAGTGGTGATGAAATTACCACAGATTTTGAAAACTTAAAAGACCAAATAGATTTTAATTATCCTAAATATTTAGGGATTAATCCTTCTAATATATATGAGAAATTTTCATATAAACTTTCTCTTAACTACTCTAAATTAGTAACTAATAAAAATTATTACGACAAGGCAGTTCATGGGAAAAAAAACTTATTAAAAAAAGTAGAATATTATATAAATTTGGGATATAATAATGTTTTAGTTTCAATTGCTCCTTTCCATTTAGCAACTTATATTTCAGAAATCATTGAAAAATATCCTAAAGTTAATTTTATCGTTGACTTCAGAGATCCATGGGTTGGCAATAGAACATCTTATGGTTATTATTCATTAAATGAAAAAAGAAAATCTATTGAAAAAAAATCTGAAAAACAGGTTGTAGAAAGGTTTAACAATGTCGTTTCAGTTTCAGATTCAATAACTACAGTTTTAAAAAATAAATATCCAAATTCAAAAGCTATATTTACAACAATTCCAAATGGATTTGACAGAGATGACTATTTAAATCCTGAATTAGGAAAAATAAAACCCTCTTCAGCCAAAATAAGACTAGTTTTTTCAGGGACATTTTATAATTCTGCTGAGAAATATTTAACTCTTTTATCTGAATGGTTAGAAGAAATTAAAGCCTACAAAATAGAAATATATGAATCTTTATTTATCGACTTTTTTGGAACTATTAATATTCAAAATTCTATTTTCAATAATCATAAAAAAGTTAATTTTCATGGACTAAAATCTAAGGATATTCTTTATAAAGAGATTTTAAAATCTGATGGTTGTCTTTTGTTTTTAACTGACGATATTAATTATTCATTCAGTTCAAAATTCTGCGACTATATAGCACTAAAAAAACCAATTATTGTCTTTTCTAACAACGGTCTAACATCCAAGTATATAGATGAAAATAATATTGGTCACTCATTTAGTTTTGAAAACTCTTCCAAAATTTTTCTTCAAGCTCTTATGAATTTGAAAAGTAAATCATCAAAATTTTATTTAAATTATAACTCCAAATCTTTCGATTTAAAATTTGTCACTAAAGATTACCTTAAAATTCTAATTTGATGGTTTCAATAATTATTCCAAATTATAACAAATCAAAATATATAGAGGAAACAATTTCCAGTGTTCTTAATCAAGATTATATTGATTGGGAATGTATAATTATAGACGATTTTTCATCTGATAATTCAGTTTCTATAATTTCACGATTAATAAATAATGAAAAGAGATTTCACTTAATTAAGAATTTAAGTAATAAAGGAGCTAATTTTTCTAGAAATCTTGGGTTAAATAAGTCTAAAGGAGATTTCATTATTTTTTTAGATGCAGACGATGTATTAGATGAAAATTGTCTAAAATTTAGAGTTGATATACTTTTAAATGAACCTAATTTAGACTTTGCAGTTTTTCCAGTTGGAACATTTTATAATTTTTTAGGAGATAATGACTTTATATGGAATAATTTTAGTGGTGTTCACTTAGATAGATTTTTATACCATGATTTACCTTGGTTAATTTGTTCTGTTATTTGGAAAAAAGAATTTTTAGATAATTTAGGGGGATTTAGCGAGAATTTTCATAGAATGCAAGATGTAGAATTTCATTCCAGAGTTCTTATTAAAAGTAATCCAATTTATAAAACTTTTGATAGTCTAAAACCTGATTGTTTTTATAGAATAAGTAATCAAAGGATTTCAGATTTTTTTATTTTTTGTAGAAATGATATTGATGCAAAGATTATGTTTGTAAATAAATTTTCAAATATTTTAGTAGAAGAAAATCCATATAAATTAAAGTTGCTGAGTGGAACTATTTTTGAATCTTATAATTTAATTTTCAACTACTTTAATAAAGGTTTAATTGATAGAAATGAATATAATGAGCTTCTAATACATATATCTAATTCGAAAATAATTATTAACAGAAATATTTTTTCAAAAATATCCAAATTTCTTTATATTAAATTGAGGAAAAACAATATCTTTTTTATTGGTATGAATAAAGTATTTAAAATATACTTTTAAAGCTCAAGTATTACCTTTTTACTTGCCAAATGGATAATTTTATAAATAAATGAGAATTTTACTTATAACTGATGGTATTATGCCTTTTGTGACTGGTGGAATGCAACAGCATTCACATTACATAGCTAAGTACCTTACATTGAATAATTGTCAAGTAACCCTTGTGCATTGCATTTATGATGGTGAAATTCCCAAAAACTCAGAGATTAATAATTCTTTTTTTGATGGGCATAATAAATTATTTAAAATTATAACTCTCAAATTTCCAGTTTCTTTTAAGTTCCCAGGACATTACATATATAATTCGTGGAGATATTCTAAATTAATATATGAATCGGTTAAAGAAGAACTAGATAGTTTTGATTTTATTTATATTAAAGGCTTCTCTGGTTGGCAATTATTAAGAATGCGGTCTAAAGCAATGAATAATTCTCCGATAGGAATAAATTTTCATGGAATGAATATGTTTTTACCAACCAATGGTTTAAAATTAATTTTATCAAATTTATTATTCAGACCATTTATTAGGTTTAATATGAAAAAATCTGATTATGTGTTTTCTTATGGAGGAAAAGTAACATCTACAATCATTTCAGCTGGAGTCCCAAGAGAAAAAATTATTGAAATTCCAACTGGAATTGAAAGTCGATTCATTATAAATGAAGATAGTATTTTGGTTAATAAAAAATTAAAATTTCTCTTTGTTGGAAGAGACGATCCATTAAAAGGAATTGATGAAATTTTTAAAGCTCTTAAAAGTATTAAACCCTCATTTCTGGATTTTCAATTTATCGGTCCAATACCTAAAAAGCTTGTCCAAAGTAATATTAAATACCATGGCTTAATTAAGAATAGGAAAGATTTTTTTAATATTATGGATCGATGTGATGTTCTCGTTCTTCCATCATATTCTGAAGGTATGCCTAATGTGATTTTAGAAGCTATGTCAAGAGGACTAATAATTATAGCAACTGACGTTGGAGCTGTAAATGTCCTTGTTTCCTCAAAAAATGGTATTTTAATTAAAAATCCTAACCATAAAAATATTTTATTTGCAATGAAAACCTTACTTAAGACTGATACTGAAACATTATTAAAAATGAAAAAGTTTTCTGTTAAAATCGTAAAGAGTTCATTCACATGGGAAAAAGTTATTAATCATACTAGCAAAATAATTTCATCAACATTAAAGAAATAATAAGCTATGATAGAGTTGAAAAAAGATTATTTTTTCTGGATTTTATTTATTATACTTTTTGGTAGTGGATATGTTTTTTTTAAAAATCCTTTTGAGTTTTATTTTCATTATATCTTTCTATTTCCCCTAACAGCTATTTTTCTTGTAAAATTTGGAATTCCAAAGTTTTACATAAAGGTGTTTTCTATACCTCTTTTTATTGGGTTAATCCATATAGTTCTTGGAAACAATATTTCATTTACTTTTTATAAAATATTTGCTGGTCTTTCGATTTCAATACTTTTTTTTTATTACGTTCTAGAAAAATTCAATTTTAATTCTACTAAAATTTTTGAACTTTATTGTAATGCCTCCTGGGTTTTATGCGTAATTGCTATTTTTCAAATAGTATCTTTTTTATTTGCTTTTGAACCGGGATATAATTTTTCTTGGTTTTTGAACAAATGGGGAGTAGTTCGTGGTGGAATAATAGGATTTAGAGTAAATTCAATTTTGCCTGAACCTACTTATTTAGCAACTTCTTTATCTCCTGCTGTATATGTTTCTATTAGAAATTTAATTAAGAAAAAAACTTTTATTTTTTCAAAATTCCAATCTATTATCATTTTAATAATCTCTATTTTAACGACTTCTACCATTGGTTATTTAGGAATTATAATTTCTGTAATTTTAAGCTTAGAAGTCTTAAGATTAAGATATATTCTTATTGCATTTATAATTTCATTAGTAGGGTACTTTATTGCCTACAATAATGTTTCTGATTTTAGTAGTAGAGTAAATTCTGCCAGAGGGTTATGGGTTGAAGAGGATTTTAACATAGATAATACAAATAACTCAAGATTTGTATTGTACAATAATTTACATATTGCTAAGGAAAATTTAATGAAATATCCTCTTTTTGGAACTGGATTAGGTTCTCATGAAACAGCTTTTAAAAAATTTACTCTAACTAAATCTTTAATCCAGTATGATTTTGAATTTAATGTTAAAGACGGAAATTCTCTGTTTGTTAGATTGTGTACAGAAACAGGGTTTTTAGGTTTGTTTTTTATATTTATATTGATTTTTAATGGTTTTATTTTTAAGTTACATAATAATAGTAAAGACCTTATTACACATAAAATAATTAGTCAAGCTTTATTTGTTTTTATATTACTCGTTTTAATAAGACAAGGAAATTATATGTTAAATGGCTTGCCTTTTATGTTTCTTATATATCATTTTAATAAAATAAGTTACAACGAAAAAATTAATTCCTTAAATGAATAATAAAACTGTATTGTTCTTATTTACCGAACTCTCAGGTTATGTTTTAGCTTGTTTTAATTACGCCTCTGAAAATGGTTACAATGTACATGTTGTAAATTATCCAATTAATTCTGATGCTCCGTTCGAACTTGAAAATAAAGAAAAAAACTCATTATTTTTCCATAATAAAAACCATTTCAACACTGTTGATAAGTTAAATAATTTTGTTTTAGAACTTGATCCAGGATTAATATTTGTTAGTGGTTGGATGGATAAATTATATTTTAAATTTTCTACAGAAAAAAATAATAGTTTTAAAAAAATTCTTTTACTAGATAATACATGGTTAGGGTCCTTAAAACAAAATTTATGGTCACGTTTATTTAATTACAGATTTAAAAGTGCTTTTCAAGGAGTCTGGGTTCCTGGAGAAGAACACAAAACTTATGCAAATAAATTAGGATTTAAAGATTTAGAAATTCAAAATGGTTTTTATACGTGTAATACTAATTTATTTAATTCATTTTATTTAAGTACTCACCCTCAAAAAAAATCTAATTTCCCAAAAAGATTCTTATATGTTGGTAGGTACGATGATGTTAAAGGGATAACACAACTTTGGAATTCATTCATTAATGTAGTTGAAAAGAATAATTTCAATTGGGAGCTTTGGTGTGTAGGAACAGGAAAGTTATGGGATTCTCGAGTAAAACATCCGTTAATTAAACATTTTGGTTTTGTTCAACCTGAAAACCTTAAAGATATAATACAAGATACTGGGATTTATGTTTTACCTAGTAAATACGAACCTTGGGGGGTAAGCCTTCATGAAATGGTTAGCTCTGGCATGCCTATATTAATTTCAGAAAATATTGGCTCTAAAATCTATTTTTTAAAAGAAAAAATTAATGGAATGTCTTTTTCGCATTTAAAAGAAAATGATTTAGAAAATAAAATTTTCAGTATGATAAATTTATCTAACAAAGAATTATTTGAAATGGGACAAGAAAGTGTAAATTTATCTAATAAATTTTCATTAGATAGTTGGTTAGATACTTTAAATAAATTTTATGACTAAAATACTTATTACTGGAGGAGCAGGAAATGTTGGTGGGGCATTGGCAAGAAAACTAGTGGAAAACCCAAATTATTTTGTTGTTATTGTAGATGATCTATCTACTGGTTCTACTACCAAATTACCTTCTAAAGAACTTTCCAATTGGAGCTTTGTTA
>Ga0115569_10003685_pt1 | contig 11255 bp, 10 predicted proteins | sample COGITO_mtgs_1205_2_FD_87295 | JGI IMG/M metagenome (GOLD analysis project Ga0115569, IMG submission 87295) | Pelagic marine microbial communities from North Sea - COGITO_mtgs_120503 | ecosystem: Environmental > Aquatic > Marine > Epipelagic | place: Germany:Helgoland, sampling site Kabeltonne...
ACAGCATAGTTTGATTTAGGCACAAGGGGTTTTTCTTCAATCGAAAGAACTTTCCCTGCTTCATCAAACTCCACAACACCAAAGCGTTCTGGATCTTTCACATGGTAACCAAAAACCGTCGCCCCACCCTTTTTGGCTGTCGCTGCTTTTAAGTTATCAGAGAAGTGTTGGCCATAAAAAATGTTGTCGCCAAGGACCAAGGCTACATTGCTTTCACCAATAAACTGCTCTCCAAGGACGAAGGCTTGAGCAAGTCCATCCGGACTTGGTTGCACAGCATATTCAATCATAAGACCAAAATCTGCACCATCACCTAACAAACGCTCATAACTTGAGATATCACTTGGCGTTGAAATGATTAGAATTTCCCTTATACCTGCTAACATTAATACGGAGATTGGATAGTAAATCATCGGCTTATCGTAGATCGGTAATAGCTGCTTAGATATGCCTCTGGTAATTGGATGTAGTCGTGAACCAGAGCCTCCTGCTAACACGATTCCTTTATAACTTGAACTCATATTAATCTCCCAGCCTCTCCAACAGATAATCTCCCGACAGCACTCTTTCCCACCAGCCTTTATTATTCAAATACCAACGCACGGTCTTCCGCAATCCAGTTTCAAATGTTTCTTCTGGCACCCAACCAAGCTCACGCTGAATTTTTGAAGCATCAATAGCATAACGAGCATCATGGCCTGGACGATCCTTAACAAAGGCTATTAAATCTCGATAATTGTCTATTCCTGAGGGCTTGTCCGGCGCGAGCTCTTCGAGAAGGTCGCAAATAGTTTGAACCACTTCAAGATTAGTTTTTTCGTTGTGGCCCCCAATGTTGTAGGTCTCGCCAATACGACCCTCAGTGACAACTTTTATCAAGGCTTTGGCATGATCCTCAACATACAACCAATCACGTATTTGTAAACCATTGCCATAGATAGGCAGCGGTTTACCCTGAAGAGCCTTTAAAATGACATGAGGAATAAGCTTTTCAGGAAAATGGTAGGGACCGTAGTTGTTCGAGCAATTAGTAATAACTACAGGAAGTCCATAGGTGCGTCCCCACGCTCTGACTAGATGATCAGAAGCGGCCTTACTGGCAGAATAAGGTGATGACGGCGCATACGGTGTTTCTTCTGTGAACAGACCTTCTGCGCCCTCTAAATCACCATAAACCTCATCAGTAGAGATATGATGAAATCGAAATTTATTTTTACCGTTCTCATCAAGGCTCCCATAATAAGATCGGGCTGCTTCAAGAAGGTTAAAGGTACCTATAATGTTAGTATTAATAAAGTCGGACGGGCCATCAATTGAGCGATCCACATGGCTCTCTGCAGCGAGATGCATCACTGAGGAAGGTTGGTGTTTCTCAAAGACCATTGCCAAAGACTTGCCATCGCAAATGTCTACTTTCTCATGCAAATATCGTTGTGAATCTGGAATAAGTGACACGGAATCAAGATTACCTGCATAAGTTAATTTATCTAGATTAACTACGTCATACTTAGTTTGTTTGATAATCGAGCGAACTACCGCACTACCAATAAAACCTGCACCACCTGTTACTAATATTTTCAATTTTTTGCCTTATGTCGTAAAGAGTTCAAGATACTGTTTTCGAATTATTTCCCACGTGTATCTTCGCTTTGCAATTTCTGCCATAGCATTGCCATCAACTAGACTATTCGATTCGCCAAGAATTTTAGCCAAGCCCTTTGAACTAGAAAAATAATTGCCTTTATCTTCCATAGTGGCTCTATTAAAAGAGCAGTCAAATGCAGCTATAGGCTTAGAGAAATGCATTATTTCAACTAAAGAAGGATTTGTACCGCCAGCCGAGTGCCCATGAACATAAACAGAACAAGCAGACCTAAAGGAATGTAAAGTATCCAAACAGTAAATTGGGTTTAACAGAGTTATATTAATCTTGTCTTTGTATTTTTTGTAAAGCGCACTTCCATAACTAGATTTTTCCCAGTTACCGATGAATACAATTCGTAATTTTGCCTCGGAGAAAGCCTCTAAAATTAAATGGACATTGTTTTCAGGCTCGATTCTACAAATAGATAATGCAAAGGGTTCCGAGGCATCAAAAATATCATCGAGTTTTACACTAGCCATTGCTACGAATGCGTGATCACCACCATAGGCTATGGTCTTGCAGCTAGATTGATATTCTTCAGAAATATAGTTTGTAATTGAGTCATTATCCGAAACTACTTGAGTAGAGAATTTTACCGCTAGCGATTCCGAAAATTTTAAAAATGTTTTTGCTAACCCATTCCACTTTTCTCTCCGCCATTCAATACCATCAATATTAGTAATTATTTTTACTTTTGGAAAGCAGCTAAGAATAGGTAAAAAAATAGCCCCAGAAACTCCTAGAACGAGGAAATTTTTATGACCTGATATCAGAGCATGAAACATTGATACTAGATCATAAAATACACTGGACACGCCATTCGCATCTATAGGAATGTATACTAAATCTGCGGTTTTAAATTTCTTAGGATATTGTTCATAATGATTTCTGGAGCAATAAACGGTAAATTCACCTTTGTCGGTGTCAATTAACCTTTCTGCTAGTGTTTCGAACCCGCCATATGACGCAGGTACGCCAGCCGTACCAATAATACAAATTTTAATAGATCTCTCCCTTATTTCGAAAAACCTCTAGAAAAGTAGTTAGACAACATTAAGCAACCAATAGCTAAACAAATACTACAATACATTAAATTACCCCTAGGACAACCAGAAAATTTTTTCGGGCACCGGTACATAAAAAAGCGGAGCACGATAAAATAACGCACAAGAATGCATCGTATATAGTCACCTGATGATTACTTTATCAACTACAGTTGCTATATGGAATATATGTAAAAAACACCACTTAAAAGACACTGCTGAACAGAATTGCTCAAAAAAATCTGGAGAAAAGCAAAACCGAGCGGACCGAAAAAATAAAGGACCATTACGCTTCTAAAAGCGTGGCATACCACGTTTACTTTTTAAAAAAATACGTATGGCAAAAACTTAAACAGTGATTTAACCAAAATTTAGGACCATTAACTCAACCAAGTCTTCGTGACCATAAACAGTTACCACCTTATAAAAACACCTAAATACCAAAAACGTTATTACCACTAATCCCACCAAATAGCCAGATTATCATTTTTTTTGAGCACCGTGTGGGCTCATAATTTTTAGATTGAAATGCCGATAGAATTTAATATTTTTAGTAGCTAGATATAAAATAACTGGAATCAGAGGAATTATTGAAAATATAAAAGGTAGAATTGACGAGCTCAAGTTCGAATTACATATTGAATAGCTTGCAATTACCGTAAAGAAGATTCTTTGATTTTTATTAGCCTTCTCTCTCAATAGAAATAAAACTCTTAGAGCCGTGTAAATACCAGCGAACATTAAAATCCCTAACAGGAAACCAAAAATAGAAACAGCTTCATAAATAGCGGGGACTGAGATGTAATTCAATTCGCCGAGAGCAAATTTGAGAGGGTACAATTGTTGCATTATTATCTGACCAGGCGCTGCATAATCACCAAGTTGTAAGGCTTCAAGAAAATGGTTTACTAAAACTTTTCCGGCATCAAAATCATACTCAAAAAAATGAGGTGCACCAGAAATCTGACTCATAACTAGTCGGCTACTTAGGTATTGAGTAATTTCAAACATGTTTAGATGAGGAAGCGTAAATAGAAAAAGTAAGAATAGGAGAGTAATAAAAACAAACAGCCCAAAGAACACAGAAAATAAGTTGCGCTTTTCCAGCAACAGGTAGTCATATCTTAATTTAAGTGCAAAAACACCAATTAATAGCCAGATAACTTTTGATTTAGAAAGATCGAATGTAGTGAAATATATCGATATTAACAATGCAATTAAAAAGTATACATAACCTCGATTCGACTCTCGATATAAAGCATAGGTTAAAAATGTCATCAAAATACTAAAATTAAAACCCAGAGCATTCTTTATTAAAACACCTATATTTGAAGATGAGTGTAACTCATTGACTCTGATTGATGTCAGTTCGGATGCCGTCAAGCCTGCAACAAGATCTTTCTGCGGTAACCCACTAAAAATAGTGACACTTAGAAAGGTAAGGATAAGGATCAGCAGCAAAAAAGAAGTTGCGTTGAACCTGCGTGATGTAGCTTCCACCCTAATCATAACGAACGCGCGGCGTGCCGGCATTAGTATCAACTCACATAAAGACAGAGCCATCAGACAACATATAGTTGCAAGCTTTGTTTGTTCAAATCCAAATTGTGAAGCGCTCTTTTGCACACTATTCACGATAACTTTATCAATGAGCAAAGAGCCTATCCCAACTTGAACGATAATCACTAAAAATATACAGAATAATAGATCGAAGTTTCTATACAGATCTATATTTCTAACTAACAGTGGAATGTAGATTAATAACAATAGTGAAATTATTAAATCATAACTAAACATCTAAAAGAGCGCTTCTAATATTTTTTGAATTGTCATCTATACGCGTGAAATTCAATTGTTCACTCAGGAACAAAGTATTTGCATTTTCATTTCCAATCCAAATAAATGGCAAGTTGAATTCAGAATAAACCGATATTTTACTGGGCATCACTTCCCGTTTGCAGTTTGCGAACACTAGTGCACAATCAAACAACCGAGAGTATTCACTCAGCTCAGCTATCGTCATTTCGTCTTTAAAACAAATTCTTCCGTTGCTTAGCATCGAATACAAAAGCCTTTCCATTGGATAAAATCTACCGACAAATGTCGCACTTACGTCTGGAGTCGACCTTAAGGCAATCGAAAAATTAATGGCATTCAGTCCAATTGAACTTCTCATGAGACCTCCAATAAAAAGAACTTTACGGGGTTTTTTTGGAAGTTTTAGACGGTTTTTATATTCTGGCAATAATAATTCACAGTGGACCGAAAATGCTTTCTCGTAATATCTCTTGAGAGACGGCAAATTTGTGGATATTTCTGTGAAACTTGGGACCATATCCTCCAATTTTTTTAGATATTTCCCCAAAAATAAATTCTCAATTCTGCTATACAAATTTTCAAAATAAATGCCGTCTCTTATATCAAGATGCACACTTCTTAATGCAATCTTTCTTCTAAGGAAAAACTCTATTATCTCAGCATCGGGAACGGAAATTATTACTTTTGTATAATCCTTTCTTGTTGCATACCTTTCTATTTTATTTAGATCCTGAGTATTTAGAAATCTCTTTCTTCCTAGGATGAGCCTTTGCAATCTATTAATAACACCTCTCTTTCTACTGAATATCTCATAAAGGCTCACAACATCAATATCACAATCACCATAATATGATTTGAAAAATTCAACTCGCCGATCGACAGGCGTTTGACCAGATAATTCATATGTAACCATGAGAAGTAATGCCATACTAAACGTCCTTATGTTCCCTAAAGATCACCCACCCATATAAAATGTAAAAGGCACTCGACATTAAGATGTAATAAATTATCGCTCGCTCGCCACTTAGGAATAACAGAGGCGCTACCCGCGCAACCGAGCCCCCTAAATGGATGAAAAAATTCAAGTGTAATTTTTTTCTGAAAATCATTATGCTCGATAAAGGAATAACGATAACATAAAGCATACTTACAATGATGAAATAGCCATATTTTGAAGCCGCCTCAAATGCGATCAAGTCTAACCCATATTCCGGTAATATTATTGATATTAAAATCATATTTACATAAAACAAAAATACTAATATAACAACCCTTCTATAACTTACAAAAAACTCTATTAAACTTATATTTTTATTTAAAAGGTTTAGATATTTATGTGAAAGTGACGAGCCTACTAATATGGCAGAGGAAATGAATAATTGACTGGCAAGTGCAACATATGTGTATTCGATTGCAGCTAATCTATCTTGTAAGATCAATACCAAAGCCATACCGGCGAACGTTATAAAAACCGTCTCTAGTATCTGCGCATAGTACATCTTAATATGCTTTATGATAAAAATAATGCGCGCCCGTAGTGGGACTGCTTCTGCTGCATATATGAACGAAAGTAGACTGGAAGATAAATAACACATCATTACTATTAGAAATACTAATTGCGGATTTAGTTTAGCGCCATAGTTGTAAATTATAAAAATAGCGCCGATAAGTGAAGTGGTTGTTCGTAGCAAAAGAAGTAGCTGTTCTCGCCCTTTTGAAATCATCAATGCCATCCCAATATTAGCATAAAGTGACATAAATATTAGGATTGGAGATATTTTTTTATCGAAATAAATTAGCATTATAAACACGATCATGCATGCAGCGACTGCATATATTAAATAGGACGCAAGTGTCTTGTCGTTAACATTATCTTCTAATATAGCCAACTCAAATCTTAATGGCCCAACAGTACCAAGAAACAATAATACAGTTGCAGTAAAAATAATTTCCGAAAAAATATCTGGACTATATGTTTCCGCTAAAACAAGCATTGCAACAGTATAAAATGCGCGACTAACAACATTTCCCGCTATCAAAAAAACTATAGATCTAAACATACATTCGATCCTATCTTGAAGCACACAACTTTTGGTCTATCTACAGAGCCTTCCAAGAAATACCTTTATCCCATAGTGTTCATCGCATATACCTCTATAGCTGCTTGTAGAGGAGCAGAAGCCACTAACAAACCGCACTGGATAGCAGGACTAGCCAAGATTTTTGCGAAAGGCCAATTTCCTACTACGTATAGTACCGGATCGGATTTATTCAGTCGTACATTAAGGTCGCAATTACTGATACCAAGCCAAGATCAGCGAGTTATCGGTCCAAGTTCTTTGCAGAGCGGCTACATCAGATAACGGAATTTTTTTTACACAAGCCCTTAAATACAAGTAATAAATTTACGAAATCTACAGTCTAAAGACTGGGAAACCCTGTTCATTGAGCAAATCTCTGTCGTATAGTGACTTTACATCGGCCAAAACTGGGGTCGCCCCTCTACAGAATGACCTGAGCGTCTCTGGATCTAAATCACGGTACTCAGCATGACCCACCGCAACAATGAGTGAATCTGTCTGATGCTTACTATCAACTTTACCTAATTTGATGCCATAAGCTTGATCCACCGCTAATGGGTCTGCCCAAGGATCCGCAACAACTATGTTTACACCCCAATTTTTAAGCTCAGAAATTACATCGATAATTTTACTATTACGGATATCCGGACAATTCTCTTTAAACGTTATACCTAAAACTCCCACTGTACTCTTAGTCACATCAATGCCATTGATGTGCATTTTTTGAATAACTTTTTTAACCATGTACTGGGCCATATCATCATTGATTTTCCGTCCAGCCAGAATCACTTGAGGGTGATAACCCAATCCGAAATATTTGGCCATAATGAAGAGTGGCATTTGCACGGCGCCAGTGTTTAACAGTGCCGCCCAACTCGCAAATAAGGGAAACTTCTTATACTCGCTAGCATTACGTTTTAAATCCGAAAATCCAAAGTGTGAAATATGAGCTGATATATTTTTCCTACTTGCCCTCAAAAGAGTCAGAACGTTAACACCCTGGCCAACAACACTACCAGTTATTCAACCGCCAGGGAGGCTTGTTCCAAAACCAACAGCCAATTGAGCAGCGCCTCCCCCTACGCTCTGACTTACTCTACTCAAAGCTATATGGCTATACTGTTTTCCCCTATTATTCCAATAGTTAAGAGTCTGATATAGACCTGCCAGAAAAATACTTACAGGCATTAAATACAGCCAATTTCCTAGGTCAGGATTCCCAAGAAAAAGGGCAATATCATTGTTAAACATTAAAACGATAATGATCGATATCATACTGAGCACGGCCGCTATCGCTGCGGATAGCTCCGCAATACTAAACGCATCAGACTCTTTTCTAGGCAACATAATCGCAAGTTCATAGCGCCCTGTTGCAGCCATTGACATCACAGAAGCGACTGCCGCATATAGCGCAAACACACCGAATCCTCGGGCGCATAAATTCGAGTAAGAATGGGACTTATGGCGATAGGGATTGCCTGCGCCAGAGTGGTCCCCGTCATTAAAGTAAGTATATTCTTCCCAAACTCACTTTTAATCTTTAATTTATTAATCATACTATCCAACCTGTGGGCAGATGCGATTGCACTGTAGGTACAATTGACGAGAGCCCAGAATACTTCGCAACAAGAGCTGGTTTATTTTGCAAAATGTATATATAGCCAATAACCCAAAACCTTCTGACGCATGAAGTCGAGTCAGCAACGACACGGACAAGATGAGTAGAGCCTGTAAACCTATTGTACCGCCTACAAGCGAGCTAACCCGAGTGAAAAAGTTTTTCAGGAAGGCTTTGTTCTAATTATTTAAACACTCTGTACCCTAAAAAGTTTCGTACATAGCTTCTGACTTGATGACGCTTAAGAACCAAATATTCGGACACTATTGATCCAAAATTATTGAGTTAAGGCGGTCACTACTTGCCGCTGTGTCGTACCTGATAGATATGGATGCATTGGCAAACTGAGGACTTTTTCTGACAAACCCTCAGAGACTCCAACGCCCCTACTAACCTGAGGGTAGTGCTGATAACCTAGCTGCTTGGAAAGGGGAATTGGGTAATACACGACGCTGGGTATCCTAGCAGCCTTAAGCTTATTTTGGACCGCTTCTCTATTATCTAACTTGAGTGTGTACTGGGCCCATGCACTAGTGTTGCCATGCGATAATATTGGGACAGAAAATGCATCCGAGAGTAGGGTATTGTACTTTTGCGCAACCGAAGACCGCATAGATAATTCACCGGGAAATAACTTCAATTTCTCAATTAATATAGCGGCTTGGAGCGTATCAAGTCGCGAATTCAAGCCAATGCGAACATTGTCATATTTTTGCGATCCCTTACCGTGCAGACGGATTGAGCTTATAATCTCTGCATCCTCATCACTGTTAGTAAACACTGCACCACCATCCCCATAGCAGCCAAACGGCTTCGCAGGGAAAAAGCTAGTGGTAGTTGCATCGCCCATAGTGCCCACTCGCCGTCCTTTAGACACAGCACCAAAACTTTGCGCGCCATCAACTAGTACCTTAATATGTTCAGAGCGCGCAACATCTGTGATGGTATCAATATCAGCGGGTTGGCCAAATAAATCTACGGCAATGACAACTGAAGGATTCAAACCAAGTTTTCGACAATCCACAATTGCTTGCTTGAAGCTTTCCGGATCAATATTAAACGTGTCTTCAAGGACATCTACGAAAAAGGGAGTTGCTCCCAACTGAGCAGGCGCCTCTGCAGTTGCAACATAAGTGAATGATGGCACAAATACGGCATCACCTGGCCCTATACCCCAAGCCATCAAAACAAGTGTCAGTGCGTCCGTACCATTAGCGCAGGTAAGTGCGTGGCTGGCCCCAGTAAACTTGCGAAGTTGACCCTCAAATTCTTTCACCTCAGGGCCCATAATGTACTGCCCGTGATCTAACACTCTACTAATTGCCAGTTCTAACTGCGATCTAATTAATTTCTGTTGGGCCGCAAGGTCTATAAATTGCGTAGGTGCCGAATATTCGCTCATTAAATAATTTCCTCAAGTTTGTTTGGGCCAGCAAGTTGATAGGCAGTGCCTTCAATTGGGCAGGTCAAATCCTCACCAAGACGACCGCCAGCTTTACTCATCCAACCGATGCGCCTTGCTGGCGTCCCAGCCATCAGCGCATACGCGGGTACCTCTTTAGTCACCACAGCCCCTGCGGCAATAAAACAGTATTCACCTAAGTCATGGCCACAGATAATGGTGGCATTCGCGCCAATTGAAGCTCCACGTCTCACTATTGTCTTTCGATATTCATCTTTGCGCAGGATTTCGGATCGAGGATTATTTACATTGGTGAAAACACATGATGGCCCACAGAACACCCCATCCTCTAAAGTCACGCCTTCATAGACGCTGACATTGTTTTGTATTTTAACCCTACTGCCAATTACAACATTTGGTCCCACAACAACATTCTGACCAAGGGAGCTGTCTTGTCCTATTTCACAATTCGTTAAAATATGGCTAAAGTGCCAGATCTTGGTGCCGCGACCAATGGTCACATTGTCGTCCACGTAGGATGACTCATGAACGAACACATCTTTATAGTTTTCACTCATAGGCTTTCGATTCTCACCGCTTGATTCTTACTTTGGGATAGAGACGCTGCAGACAATACATTAAGCACTCCCAAACCCTCTTTCCCATTGGTCAGGGGCGTGACATCCCCGCTGACTACGTCCACAAAGTGCTGGCACTCGTTCCTTAAAGGTTCAGATTGCGATACCTCAACGTACTCTACTTCAGCTTTTTCCAGACTTGGCAAACTCCCAGAAGATCGCACAACATGACGATATAGGGCAAGCTTCTCACCCCATGGCTTAGTATCATCGAACACAGCCATGGCATTTTTACCGACCACAACCAGTTTTTGCTCTTTATACGGGTGTAGCCATGACACGGAAATATGCGCTTTCAGTCTCGAGCTGAACTCCATGTGAACTATCGCAGCATCTGCGATATCGGGCTGAAGAATACTAGTATATTCTGTTCTTACTGAGTCAGGCTCATGGCCAGTCAGAGATAAAATCATTGAGATGTCATGCGGAGCAAAGCTCCAAATAACGTCTTCTTCGGAACGCACCTTACCAAAGCTTAAACGATTGGAATAAATATATTGTAAGGCACCCATTTCACCTGATTCCACAAGAGTGCGTAAGGCCATAAAGATAGGATGGTACTGAAGGAGATGCCCAACCATTAGCTGCACTCCATTTTCCTCCGCGGAAGCGATCATTCTATCCGCTTCGAGGTTGTTCATGGCCAGAGGTTTTTCTACATAAGCATGCTTCCCAGCATTCATCACCTCGATCGCCATAGAGGCATGAAGAGGTGCAGGAACCGCAAGCACCACCCCCTCAATACTCAGGTCATTGAGAACCTCAGAAAAGGAATAATTTTTAACCAAGTATTGATCAGCGTATTGTTGAGCAACCTCGGCGTTCGGATCACACACCGCAGCCAAATTCCCTAAATCGGAAAAATTCCGGACGAGATTCTTTCCCCAGTGACCACAACCAACAACCGCAATATTTTTTTTCATATACATCCCAACATAGAAACAAACAAAGAACGTTAAAGGCGGAAAACCGAAAACCCAAGATCAATAAGCGCGGCTCTTTCATAGAGG
>Ga0115569_10003689_pt1 | contig 11245 bp, 9 predicted proteins | sample COGITO_mtgs_1205_2_FD_87295 | JGI IMG/M metagenome (GOLD analysis project Ga0115569, IMG submission 87295) | Pelagic marine microbial communities from North Sea - COGITO_mtgs_120503 | ecosystem: Environmental > Aquatic > Marine > Epipelagic | place: Germany:Helgoland, sampling site Kabeltonne...
AAATTATATTGTAGAACATTACCTATCAAGTTTTCAGAATGATATTGATACTATGATACTTGGCTGTACTCATTATCCTTTATTAAAAGACGCTATAGGCAGATATACAAAAAATATAAAGTTGGTAGACTCTGCATCTGCGACAGCAAAAGAGGCTAGTATTATATTAAAAAAACACAGTTTAAAAAATACCGCTGAAAAATCTTACAGCTTAGATTGTTTTGTTACAGATTTGCCGATGAAATTTGAAAGACTTGGTAAAACCTTTTTAGGTGAACCGATAGGAAGTCCTCAATTAGTTAATGAAATATAATATAGATTTAATTCTTGAAGAGTTGTATGGTTTACAACGCCTAGGTATAAAAGTTGGTTTAAAACATACAGTTCAATTATTAGATAAAATTGGGAATCCACATAATAAATTAAAATTAATCCATATAGCTGGAACTAACGGGAAAGGTAGTACTTGTTCTATGCTAAGTAATATTTTAATTGAACATGGTTTAAAAGTAGGTTTGTATACATCTCCTCATTTATTGAGGTTCAATGAAAGAATTCAAATCAATGGAAACCATATTCCAGATGATTATATCGCTCAATTTTTCGATAAGAATAGAAAGCATATAAATTTTATAAAATCGACTTTTTTTGAAACAACTACTGCTTTAGCCTTTGATTATTTTTATGATAAATCTGTTGATATCGCCATAATTGAAACAGGTCTTGGCGGCAGGCTAGACTCTACAAATGTGATATCTCCAATTGTCTGTGGAATTTCAGCGATTTCCTTTGACCATACTGAGATTCTAGGTGATACGATTGAAAAAATATCTAAAGAAAAAGCGGGGATTATAAAGGAAGGGATTCCTGTTGCCACTTTTGAACAAGAAAATAAAATTTTGCAAGTTATTAATCGTACTTGTAGAGAAAAAAACACTAGTTTAGAAATAATTCAAAATGATGAAATAATTATTTCGAAAGTTGATAAAAAAGGAACTTACTTTTATTATTCGAGCTTAGAGATTGAATTACCTTTATTTGGTGACCATCAAGTTCAAAACTGTTCATTGGCTATTTGTCTTTCAAAATATGCTTTAGGAGCTGCAGTAAGTCCTTCAAAAATAAAAACTGCAATTTCAAAATCCATTTGGAAAGGTCGATTAGAAAAAATATCAAATAATAATTTATTTTATGATGTCGCACACAATTATGATGGTGTAAAAGCTATGTTAAATACTATTAATGTTCTTTATCCAGACAAAAAAAAAGTAGGGTTATTTTGTATCAAAAGTGATAAAAATATATTAGCAATATGTAAGTTGTTAAAAAATAATTTTAAAAAACTGATTGTTTGCAGCGACAAGAATGGGTATCTAGTAAAAGTTTCAAATTTGCTGGGTATAATGAATGAAAACAATATTGAATGTCTATCAGTTGACTCTGTAGAAGAAGGGGTTAGTCTTTTAAATGAATATAATAATCCCAATTATCTAAATTTGATTTTTGGAAGTCATTACATCGCAAGTGAAGTTTATGGCTCAATTGGAAAATACTTTGACAGAACATACAATTAGTGTAATTTATATTATCTACCACAATCCCCGGTAGAGTTTTAATATATTATTTTAATGAATTATTAGGGAAACTATTTATGGATTTAAGCGAATTACAAGCTTTACGTATTAAGGAGCTAGCAGAGCTAGCTAAAAAATTAAACATATCAGACAACATATCTGGTTTAAACAAGCAAGAGTTGACTGTTAAAATATTAGAAGCCCAAGCAGAAAAAGATGGCTCTGTTTCTGCAAAAGGAGTTTTAGAAGTAATGCATGATGGCTATGGGTTTCTCAGGTCTCCAAATTTTAATTATATGCCTGGGCCAGACGATATTTATGTTAGCCCTTCGCAGATTAAAAGGTTTCGATTAAAGACTGGTCACAATGTTTCTGGGCAAATCAGACCACCAAAAGCAAAAGAAAGATTTTATGCTTTACTTAGGGTGGAACTAGTGAACGACCAACCAGTTGAAAAATTAAAAGATTGTATTTTATTTGAAAATTTTACACCTCTTTACCCAGAAAAAAGATTTACTCTTGAAACAGATGAAAAAAATATTTCTATGAGAATTATGGATTTAGTCTCTCCTATTGGTATGGGCCAGAGAGCTCTCCTTGTTGCTCAGCCTAAAACAGGGAAAACTGTATTATTGCAAAAGATTGCAAACGCTATTAGTAAAAATCACCCAGACACAAAAAGAATAGTACTATTAATTGATGAAAGACCTGAAGAAGTAACAGATATGAAACGTAATGTTGATGCTGAGGTTGTAAGCTCTACGTTTGATGAGCCACCTGAAAGACATGTTTCTGTCTCTGATATGGTATTACAAAAAGCTAAGCGAATGGTAGAGTTTGGTGACGATGTTGTTATTTTACTTGATAGTATAACGAGGCTTGGAAGAGCGCATAATGCTGTTATTCCTCATAGCGGTAAAATTTTATCAGGTGGGGTAGACTTTAATGCATTAAAAAAGCCTAAACAATTTTTAGGTGCCGCTAGAAACACCGAAGAAGGTGGTAGTCTAACAATCATCGCAACAGCTTTGGTAGACACTGGTAGTCGTGCGGATGAAGTAATTTATGAGGAATTCAAAGGGACCGGTAATATGGAGCTCGCTCTCGATAGACACTTAAGTGATAGAAGAATCTATCCTGCCTTCGACATTATAAAGTCTGGTACCAGAAAAGAAGAACTACTGCTTAGTAGAAAAGAATTAGGCAGAATGTGGATTCTTAGAAAATTAGTAAATGGAATGAAGGTTGATGAGGCTATTCAATTTCTAATCGACAGAATAAAAAGAACTAAGTCTAATAATGAGTTTTTAGATACGATGAGTCAGTAAGGACTCTAGATATCTTATATTAATTTGATTTATGGAAACAATTGTATCTGAGTCTATAACCGCTCGCCTAATTACTGATAAGCCAATCAGGAAGACTCCTTATCAAGTTAAGGGCGTCTTTATGAAACAATTCCCTGACGAAAAAATTGTCCCTTTTCTTGATGGGCGATTGAGGAGTAAATATTTATACCCTCGAGTCCAGGTTAAAATAATTAACGAACAAATTTATATTTTAGGTATAAATGAAGGTGTCCAATCTGTTATATCGCTTTTACAAAACTTAAAATCCTTTAGTTTTGGAGACCTTTTGATAAATATTGATAACGCAGAGGTGGAAAAAAATAAAGATTCGGTTTTATTAACAGATAATTTTTTAAGGTATAAATTTATAACCCCATGGGTTGCCTTAAATGCGGGTGGGGATAGTAAATACAAGCGCTTAGAGGATAATGAAAAGCTTCTCTTTTTAAACAAGTTACTTGGTCAAAATTTATTATTTTTATCAAAGGAACTAGGTTTAAACATTTCCACAAAAATTTTCACAAAAGTAGAAGTTGAAAGTCTTGAACCTGAGAAAGTAGATGAAAATGGTTGGAAATCATTTAAAGGAGAATTCAAGACAAATTTTATACTTCCTAGTTTCATTGGTTTTGGTAATGGAATAACTAGAGGATTTGGTTCGATTTTTAGTTTGAATAATATAAATAATTTAGAGTTTAAAGATTCAAAAGAAACATCTGAGGATTATGTCAAAGAAGAAATTGATGCTGCTGATGCTGCAATATCATATGTGACCGTAGATGATGCGCCAATTATTTCCAGACGAAAGAAAAAGAAAAAGTTTAAAACAAAGAAAAAAACTCCTTACGCTAAGAGTAATTCAAGAAAAACTAAGTACAAAGAAAAAACAAATAATTCTATTAAAAAAGAAACTGATAGTGATGATGAATCTAGATTTAACTCTGAAGAATATCACAAAAAGCAACATGATTTCTAAGAAACTTGATAAAAAAATATAGCTTATGAGTATAGCAGAGAGAGTAAATAAAATAAACCCTTCGTTTACTTTGCAAATGGCGACAAAGGCTGCAGAAATGAGGTCGAAGGGTCTCGACGTTATAAACTTTTCAGTTGGGGAGCCTGATTTTAATACTCCAAAACATATTCGTGATGCAGCGAAAAAAGCTTTAGATCAGGGTTACACAAAATATACTGCTGGGCCGGGAATGATTGAACTCAGAGAAGCAATTTGTGAAAAACTTAAGAGAGAAAATAAAATATCATATGACCCTTCTGACATTCTCGTTTCAAATGGCGAGAAGCAAAGCTTGTATAATGCTTGCCAAGCTATCTTTAATCCTTCAGATAGTGTAATTGTATTTTCACCTTACTGGGTCTCTTTTCCTGAATTTGTAAAAATGGCAGATGCTGAACCAGTTTTAGTAAATACGCTTTCGGAAAGTAATTTTGAACCAGATTTTGAAGACCTTGAAGCGAAGATAGATCCTTCTATTAAGGGAGTTATCATTAATTCGCCATCAAATCCTACCGGAGGAGTATGGAGAAATGAGGCTATCGTTAAATTATTAAAATTGGCTAAAAAACATGGTTGGATTGTAATATCTGATGAGTGTTATGAAAGGTTGGTTTATGATGGTACTTTTACTAGTGCTGAAAAATTAAACCAAACTCATGATATTGGTGCTACGGTTCTAACGTGTATGAGTTTATCTAAAACATACGCAATGACTGGTTGGCGAATCGGTTATAGTGCTGGTCCTAAAGATATTATAAAAGCCATGTCAAAAATTCAAGGCCAAGCTACTTCTTGTGCTAATTCAATAGGGCAAAAAGCAAGTATAGAAGCATTAATTGGTAACCAAACTTGTGTTGAAGATATGAAGAGCTTGTTTCTAAAAAGAAGAGATTTAATTGTAGAGCTTTTGAATGATTTGCCTGGAGTGAAGTGTGCAACTCCAAAAGGAGCATTCTATGTTTTTCCTGATTTTAGTTCTTATTTAAACCAAAAGGCCAATGGAAAATTATTAAAAGATACTTTTGATATTTCAGGGTATATTCTTGATTCTGTAAAGGTAGTTACAGTTCCAGGAGATGGTTTTGGTGCTCGGGGGCATATAAGGTTTTCATATGCAACAAACAGGAAAATAATTCAAGAGGGAATGACTCGTGTTAAAAAAGCCCTCGAAATGATTTAGGAGTAAAAAATGAAAAAAAATATACATCCAGAAAATTACAGACTAGTAGTCTTTAAAGATACGTCATGTGATTATTCGTTTTTGACAAAATCTACGATTGAAACGAAAGACACAGTAGTATGGGATGATGGGAATGAATATCCTCTTTACAATATTGAAATTTCTAGCAAGTCACATCCCTTCTTCACAGGGAAACAAAATTTAGTGGATACCGCAGGAAGAATCGAAAAATTCCAAAAGAAATATAGTAAAAAGTAGAAAAGCTAATTATCAAAATAGCCCTACTAGACCTTGTGTCGAGTAGGGCTATTTTTATATAATGAAAAGATTACTTTTACTTTTAACAATGAAGCCAAACATTCTCGTTGGTGGGCAAGCGGTTATCGAAGGTGTCATGATGAGAGTTCCAGGAGCATATTCAACCGCCGTTAGAGACCCAAAGGGCAATTTAAGATTAAAAAGAGAAAATTTTGCTTCAATAACCCAGAGTTCTACATTTTGGTCTAAGCCTATTATTAGAGGTATCGCTTCATTATATGAGGCTATGAAAATGGGGATGTCTACTTTGCAGTGGTCAGCAGATATTAGTTACCCTGAAGAAAGTAATAATGATAGTAATTTTTCTAAATTTTTAGATACTCTAACTACCTTTATTTCAATTTCCTTAGCAATTTTATTATTCATGGTTTTGCCAATGTGGTTAACAACTCAATTGTTGAACATAGAAAAAGATGCAATCCTTTTCAACCTTTCTTCTGGTGCATTTCGAATTTTATTTTTTATAATTTATTTATTTTTAATATCAAGAATAAAAGATGTTTCAAGATTATTTCAGTATCACGGTGCTGAACATAAGGTTGTATATAACTTCGAATCAGGAAAAGATATCTCAATAAAAAATGCACAATCATTCTCAACACTACACCCCCGGTGTGGAACTAGTTTTATGTTTATTGTTTTGCTATCAGCTATTTTTGTTTTTGCTGCGGTTGATACAATAACTATTTATTTTTTTGGAAAAATTTCACTATCAATCAGATTACTATCGCATTTACCCTTAATTCCTCTTGTGTCTGGGGTTGGTTATGAATTAATAAAAATAACATCTAAAAGCGAAAGCATGATTTTTAGGATTTTAAAGAAGCCAGGTATTTTATTACAAAATATTACGACAAGAGAACCTGATGATAAAATGGTCGAAGTTTCTATTGCTGCGATTAAAGATGCATTTGGCGATGAGTATGAAGAATATAGGGGTAAACAATTTACAGCAGAGGCTATAGAGTGAGAGATAAATTAGAATCAATTATTGAAAAATATAATTTTATCCAAGGACAAATGACCGATCAAGAGATTTTATCAAGTCCTGATAAATTAAAAGATCTAGCAAAAGAATATAAACAGCTCGAGCCAGTAGTTTTAATAGGAATTGAGTATATCAAAATTTTAGATCAAATAATTGATTGTGAATCTTTAATTGACTCAGATGACCCTGAGTTAAAAGAAATGGCAATCGAAGACCTAGCTTCAAACAAGAAAATGAAAGCAGATATTGAAGAAGATTTAAAAATCAAATTAATACCTAAGGACCCTTTAGATAATAAAAATATAATTTTAGAAATTAGAGCAGGGACAGGCGGTGATGAAGCTGCTTTATTTGCAGCAGATTTATTTCGGATGTATTCTCATTTTTCTGAAAAATATAATTGGGAAAAAGAACTAATAGCATCAAATGAAATTGGAATTGGTGGTTTCAAGGAAGTAATTATTGGTTTAAAAGGGAAAGGGGCATACGGTATGTTAAAGTATGAAAGTGGAGTCCATCGCGTTCAGCGCGTTCCAGAGACTGAAACTGGAGGAAGAGTCCACACATCTGCTGCTACTGTAGCAGTTTTACCTGAGGCTGAAGAGGTAGATGTTGAAATTAATGATATAGATTTAAAGATTGATACATATAGAGCTAGTGGTGCTGGAGGTCAGCATGTGAATAAAACAGAATCTGCTATACGGATTACCCATATTCCTACTGGGCTTGTTGTTACTTGTCAGGATGAGTCATCACAACATAAAAATAGAGCTTCTGCCTTAAAAGTTTTAAGGTCGAGGTTATTGGCTGACCAAAAACAAAAAGTAGATGCTGAAAGAGCGGCTGAGAGAAAAAGTCTTGTTTCAACAGGAGACAGGTCTGCAAAAATAAGAACATATAATTTTCCACAAGGTAGGATTACAGACCACCGTATAAACTTTACATCTTATAGATTATCAGAAGCTATGAATGGTGATCTTGAAGAAATTATTGAAAAGCTTAAAGTCGCGGAGCAGCAAGATATTTTATCTTCTGAAATAAGTTAAGAATAGATTTGCATATTTGATTGTAAGATATTGAATTCTCCTCAAAAAGTAACTAATAAAACGTGGCGAATAATCGATGTAATTAACTGGGGTGTAAAATACTTTCAAGAAAAGTCCTTTGAAAATCCAAGATTAGAGATAGAAATATTTTTACAGCACATTTTGGGGTATAAGAAAATAGATTTATATATAAATTTCGAAGAGGGAATTTCCAAAAAAAATCTTAAACAACTAAAGGAACTGGTAAGGAGGCGAGTTAAAAATGAGCCAATTCAATATATTACTGGTGTTTCAAATTTTTATGGTAGAAACTTTAATGTTAGTAAAAGTGTTTTAATCCCTCGTCCTGAAACAGAAATACTTATTAATGTATCTATAGATTATCTTTCATCAAAAAAAAACCCTTTAATAATTGATGTAGGTACTGGATCTGGCTGTATTGGTATTACTTTAGCAAAAGAATTGCCTTCATCTAATGTAATCGCGATAGATTCTTCGCAACAAGCACTTAATATTGCAAAAAAAAATTCTGAATTAATTGGTGTTGAAAATATAAAATTTATAAAACTAGATTTTTTATCTAAAAACCTTAGTTATGTAGCAGATGCTATAGTTTCTAACCCGCCTTATATTCCTCAAAAAGATGTTCAATTTCTAATGAAGGACGTAAGAGAATTCGAGCCCCATAAAGCTCTCACTGACAATGCTGATGGATTAGAGTTTTATAGGGTTTTTGCAATTAAGCTTGATGTTATTCTCGAAAAAAGTGGCGCGTTAATTATCGAAGTAGGGCGAGGGCATCATCCAGAGGAGGTAAAAAAAATATTTAAAGGGTTTGGATACAATAATATTGAAATGATAGATGATTATAATAAAAATGTAAGGGTTTTAAAAATAATTAAATAATGGGGAAAGTAGTTCCATATATAAAGATTGTGAGACCTTTGAATGTTATTTCAGGTGCCATAGCTATTGTGTTTTCAGCTCTCATTGTTGAATATCAAGGGCCAATTGAGTTAGTTCTATTGCCTGTGTTCGTTGTCGTTTTTTTTACAATAGGAGCAAACGTTCTTAACGATTATTATGATTTTGAAGTTGATAAAATTAATAGACCAGACAGAGCAATTATAACTGGAGAAGTGCCAAGAGTACATGCTTTATATATTTCAATTTTTTCGTTCATTATTGGAATATTAATAGCACTTCAATTGAACCAATTATCTCAACTTATTTCGATTGGTATCTCTTTCCCGTTGTTAGTTCTTTATAACGCGAAGCTTAAAAATTATCCACTCATTGGGAATCTCGTTGTCGCTTTTATTTTGGGTCTTTCTTTTATATACGCAGGGTCTGTATTTAATAACATTGAGCCTCTGATGGTCCCTGCCTTTTTAGCCTTTGGACTAACTCTTATTAGAGAAATTGTAAAAGACATTGCAGATATAGAGGGTGATCAAGCTATTAACTCTAAAACTCTTCCTATTGTTCTGGGTAAGATCAAATCAATAAAACTATGCGCTTTTCTTTCACTAATCTTAGGCATTTGTGCTTTTATGTTGTTTGTAATTGGATATTATAATTTTTATTATGGTTTATTCCTTATCATGACTGTTGAGATTCCATTAGCAGTGGTTGTAATTTCTTTAATAAATAAACCGACTATAGAGACAGCTAAAAGAGGGGCAAAATTATTAAAAATTTGTACCCTTGGAGGTTTATTTTCCATTTACATAGGGACAATATAATGACTTCAGAGTTTGTACATCTTCATAATCATTCTGACTATAGCCTCCTTGATGGTGCTCAGCAAGTGCAGCAGCTAGTAAACACTATAGATGATTTAAACATGGATAGTTTGGCTCTTACTGAACATGGTAATATGTTTAGCGTTGTCCCTTTTTATCAAAAAGCAAAAAAGGCAGGAATCAGTCCAATTATTGGTTGCGAAACCTATGTGGCCGTTGGTAGTAGACACGATAAGAAACTACAACCAGGCGGTGGATGGGGTAATAACCATTTAATATTACTAGTTCAAAATCAAATAGGTTATGAAAACCTTATGAAATTGGTAACAGCTGGATATCTTGAGGGCTTTTATTATCGTCCTCGAATTGATATGGATCTCTTAGAAAAACATAGCGAAGGACTGGTCTGTCTATCGGGGTGTTTGAAAGGTGAAATCCCAGAAAAAATGTTAAATGGTGATTACAATGGTGCAAGAGATGCAGCCTTAAAATATTCAGAGATATTTTCTGATCGTTTTTATTTAGAGGTTCAAAATCATGGAATTCCAGAAGAAATAGCCAATATTGAAAATATGAAAAAATTAGCTCATGATCTTTCTCTGCCACTTGTTTGTACTAACGATGCTCATTATTCTAAGAAAGAGCATTCAGAGGCGCATGACATTCATATATGTCTCGGTACTGGGAAAAATAGAGATGACCCTAACAGGTTAAGGTACGCAACACCAGAATTTTATTTTAAGACACAAGATGAAATGCATAAACTTTTCAAAGATGTTCCAGGTGCAATCGAGAACACTAGAAAAATTGAAGAGAGCATAGATTTTAAAATCACTACAGGTGTTTACCACTTACCTAATTTCCCAATTCCTGAACACGAAAGTGATCCTGACCCAGATATTTATTTGAAAAAATTAGTCGTCAGCGGCGTAGAAAAACTTTACGCAGATATTACACCAAAGATTAATGATTTGATAGATCATGAACTAAACGTCATCAAAAACATGGGTTTTGCTGGTTATTTTTTAATTACGGCTGATTTTGTGCAGTATGCCAAGAATAAAAAAATCCCCGTTGGTCCAGGTAGAGGATCAGCAGCAGGGAGCTTAGTTTCCTACGCTCTAGGTATCACTGATATAGATCCAATCAAACATAATTTATTATTTGAGCGATTTCTAAATCCTGATAGGATTAGTATGCCTGATATTGATATTGATTTTTGCATTGAAAGAAGAGGAGAGGTAATTGATTATATTAAAAATCAATATGGTGAAAGATCTGTATCTCAAATAATTACTTTTGGTTCAATGAAAGCAAAACAAGTAATCAGAGATGTTGGAAGAGTAATGGGTTACACTTTCAGTGAAGTTGATCGTTTAGCTAAAGCAATTCCCGATGAATTAAATATAACATTAGAAAGTGCAATTAAAAAAAGTCCTGAATTCAGAAAAATGTCTGAAAATGAGTTTAAGGAATTAATTGAACACTCGCTAATTCTTGAAGGAATGAATAGACATGCTTCAATTCATGCTGCTGGAGTCGTAATTGCACCAGGTGATTTGACAAATTATGTACCGCTTTACAAGTCTTCCTCTGGTGATGTTACAACACAATATGATATGAAAGGATTAGAAGACTTAGGCCTCCTCAAATTAGATTTTTTAGGGCTTCGAAATTTAACTGTAATTAATAAAGCGCTTGATTTGATTGAGTTAAAAGGTGATCGAATTGAAATCGAAAAAGTTTCTATGGAAGAGCCCGAAGTTTATAAATTATTTGCAAATGGATTAACGATTGGTGTTTTTCAATTTGAATCATCTGGCATGCGTGAATTTTTAAAGAAGTTGAAACCCACCGCTATTGGTGATTTGATTGCGATGAATGCTCTTTACAGGCCTGGGCCAATGAATAACATTGACAATTTTATCTCTAGGAAACAGGGTAATAAAAAAATAGAGTACCCTCACCCCTCTTTGGTCCCAATATTAGAAGAAACTTATGGTATCATTGTTTATCAAGAACAGGTTATG
>Ga0115569_10003692_pt1 | contig 11244 bp, 9 predicted proteins | sample COGITO_mtgs_1205_2_FD_87295 | JGI IMG/M metagenome (GOLD analysis project Ga0115569, IMG submission 87295) | Pelagic marine microbial communities from North Sea - COGITO_mtgs_120503 | ecosystem: Environmental > Aquatic > Marine > Epipelagic | place: Germany:Helgoland, sampling site Kabeltonne...
ATTTCAATGACGCCCGCGCGTTCTTTGCCAAGGCCGGCAAGATTCGCCCTGGCGCTTCAGAGCCGCAATCTGCCCAGGCTGAACTGACCGCCGCTAAGACCGCCGCTAAACTTCGCCAGCTGGCTAATACCGGTAAGACGCAAGAGCGCGATGAAGCCTGGGCCGATGCCGTAGCGACTTACGAAGAGGCGCTGAGCATCGACAGCACGCTCATTTATGCCCGGGACGGTTTAAAACAAGCGGCTCCCCGTGCTGAACTTGCAGCAGCGCTCACCGCTGTCTTGGAAGACCCCGAACGTTTGGTCAACACCCGGGCTTTAGCCGCCGCTGAAGCCGTTCTCGCAGACGCTACGGCCATCGCACCTCGAGGACCCGTCCTTGAGACGCAAATTGCCGAACTGCAAAAGCTCTTGTTGTGGGCAAAAACTCCGGTAGCGGTGACCTTCACATCCGATAACCAAACCGACGTCACCCTGTTGCGGGTCAAGCGGTTAGGCAGTTTTGCGACGTCAGAACTCACGCTACGCCCGGGGCGTTACACGGCACTCGGCGTGCGCAACGGCTTTAGAGATGTTCGTATTAACTTTGATATAACACCCGATAGCCGTACCGACGTCGATGTGCGCTGCCTAGAAGCCATCTGAGTAGAAGCCCTATGACTCAACAAGACGATACACGCCCCCTGAGTGCCGGAGCCTTCTCGCCGGCTGCGGGAGGCAGCTCTGAGGCACTGACACCTGCAGGGTTTCAGCCGTTAGATCCGGGCCAGCGGCCGCAGCGGGCCCCCATTTGGCCAAAACTCATTTTGGGTGGATTTGGCCTGTTGATTGCCGGCGTGCTGTTTTTTTTGTTAACCGCTCGATCTCTGGAAGTACAGGTAGACGCTATAGGCCCAGCCACCATTGAGATCGACGGAATTCATGTGCCCCTGGGCAAGCGCTACTTAATTCGACCCGGCAGCTACCCGATTACCGTTACCGTGCCCGGCTATCGCGACTGGCAAGAAGAGGTCGTCGTTACCGACGCCGACAGTCAGCAGCTTGCGGTAACCCCCGCTATTTTACCGGGGCGAGTTTCACTGCTCAGTGATCCACCCGGAGCCAGTGTATCGATAGCGGGGCAAGTGATTGGCAGTACACCCCTAGAAGCATTAAACCTTGACGCCGGACCCACGCCTCTCGACATAACGCTGCCACGCTACCAACCCCAACAAGCACTACTGGACGTTACTGGCCGCGGCGTTGAACAAACCTTATCAGTAGCTTTGGCGCCTGACTGGGCCGATATTACGGCAACGGCAACCCCGGCAGACGCCACGGTATGGATTGATGACGAGCCAAGAGCTGCGGCCGGTGAGGCCATAGAAGTCCTTAGCGGGAAGCACCGACTGAGTTTACGTGCCCCCGGTTATATTGACGCCACCATCGACCTTAACGTCGTCGCCGGCGTTCATCAGACCCTCGAGCCCGTGACGCTGGTCCCCGCCGCTGGCGTACTGGACCTGCAATCGAACCCCACCGCGGCCAATGTCACGGTTAACGGCGAATTTATGGGTCTTACGCCGCTCACCATCGAGCTGGCTCCCGGTCGTGATCATCGGCTGCAGCTCAATAAAGTGGGCTACTCACGGCAGAGCTTTAGCCTATCTTTAGACAAAGGGGCTACCGCAAGTCGGGCTATTACGCTTAAGCCTAAACTCGGCAACATAGCGTTCGAGCTCACCCCAAAAGACGCCGAATTGTTGATCAATGGCCGCTCTCAGGGCCGCGGTAACCAAGCCCTAGACTTACCCGCCGTAGAGCAGCGGGTTGAAGTCAGGTTGGCGGGTTACGCCAGTCAGCGTCTGCGTGTCACACCCCGAGAAGGTTTAGAGCAGGTATTGACGGTAGCGCTACTGACCGAGGCTGACGCCCGAAAAGCAGCACTAAAGCCTGAAATTACATCGGCCCTGGGGCAAACCTTGGTGCTAATCGATCCCTTGGCCGAACCGATGAACAGTTTCAGCATGGGGGCCTCACGCCGTGAGCCCGGCCGGCGCTCTAACGAGGTTTTACACAATGTCACCCTCGAGCGCGCTTTTTACCTGGCAACGGCTGAAACCACCAACGCGCAGTTTCGATTGTTCTTAGAGAGCCATGACAGTGGACAAATTGAAGGAAACAGCCTCAATCGCGAGCAGCAGCCTGTCGTTAAAATCAGCTGGCAACAGGCCGCCCGATTTTGCAATTGGCTGAGCATAAAGGAAGGTCTACCGCCATTTTACCGGGACACCCAGGGTATTATCGACGGCTACAACCCATCGAGCACGGGCTACCGATTGCCCAGTGAGGCTGAGTGGTCCTTTGCCGCAAGGGTAGAAGGTGAGGGCTATCGCAAGTTTGCTTGGGGGGACGATTTTCCCCCCAATCTTCCCGTGGTCAATGTCGCCGACAACACCTCAGCGTTGGTGACAGGACGCATCCTCAATGGCTATGCTGACGGCTACATTGTCGCTGCACCGGCGGGGAGTTTCCCAAAAAATCATCGGGGCCTGTTCGACATGGGAGGCAATGTGGCTGAGTGGGTTCACGACGTTTACGTTATTCCATCAGCCAATGCCAAGATGGCCACAGACCCCATGGGGGCCCTCAAAGGTGATAACTACACCGTGAGAGGTGCCAGCTGGGCGCTGAGTCGGTTGGCTGAGCTAAGATTAACCTTCAGAGACTATGGCGCTTCAGGGCGCGACGATTTGGGCTTTAGGATTGCACGCTATGCCGAATAAACAGCAAATCTCTAACCGCGCCCTGTGGCTAGGGGCTGCTTTAATGATCGCACTGAGTCATTCTATTGCTGCACAAGATGCAGCGCCGGAGGTCCCCTTACCCCAATCCGCAGCGGGAGCTGAATCATCAACAGACAAAACCAGCTCCAGCCAGAACCCGCAAGAAGCACCCATCGAGAATGCGGCCACCGCCAAGCCCAGCCTTAAATATGAGCCGAGTGAACGTATTTCTGAAGACAGCTCGGTGTCTTTCCCTGTCGATATCTGAAAAGGCTTAAACCCGTATGAATCTGCGTTTAAACAATGAATTTCTCTATCAGGTTTTTGCACTCCTGCTTGCCGTTATTGTCGTTCACGGCGTTTATATCGGCGTCATAAGACCTACAGCAGATGCTCAGCTCATGGCTCAAGCGGCCATGCAGGCCGCGGGCGAAGACGTGGTCACTCAGCGCACCCTCGCCATTGTCATTCGAGACCTTGAGCAAGAAGCCTGTTTTATTTTGCTAATTTGGGCCCTCGCGATTATGGGCATGAAAGCCAAACGTACCCGAGATGAGCAGAGCATGCTCAATAAAAGCCTCATAGAAGTGCCTACAGGCACCAGCCTGCTACCTCAAGACAGCCGAGAGTACTCGCGGCTGCTTGAAGCTTTACCCGAAGAGGAGCAAGACTTTTTGTTACCTCGGGCACTTATGAACGCCCTTCAGCGATTTGCGACGACTCAGTCAATTCCTGCGGTTTCAGAATCTGTGCGGGAGCAGTGTGATATCGAAGCCGATCGGCTCGATTCTGAGCTATCCATGGTGCGTTATATTTCCTGGGCCATTCCATCGATTGGCTTTATCGGCACCGTGCGAGGTATTGGTGATGCGCTAGGCCAGGCTTATAAAGCCGTGGAGGGTGATATCTCCGGCGTGACGGTGAGTCTGGGGGTCGCCTTTAACAGCACCTTTGTCGCACTGGTGCTTTCTATTGTCATTATGTTTGCCCTGCACCAGCTTCAGCTGTCTCAGGAGCGATTAGTATTGAACACTCAGCGCTATATCGATCGCAAGCTGCTGCGCCACTTGGCGGTGCCACGTCCATGACGGCAATTTTAGACTTACACGACAGCAGCCTGCGATTCTGGCACGCAGATGTCTGTCTCGAGTCACCGGGCTATGCCTGGTTTGACGGCAGTCAGTTTCGCTTTGGCCTGCCAGCCATGCGCACGCAACGCCGCACACCTCGAGCGGTCAACACCCGCTACTGGTCGCAGCTGAGCACCCAACCCCTATCCCCCCCGCTGGGGCAAGCTCGACATGGGGCAGACCTCGTTCACGCCCATTTAAACGAGTTACACCAGCTGGCCAGCCAACCCCAGTCCGTGCTTCTAACCGTGCCAGGCAGTATGGATCGTGAGGCTCTGTCGTTACTGTTAGGCATTGTTGAGCACCTCCCTTTTCACATCGCAGGAATCGTCCATCGCAGCGCAGTCATTGGAGCAGCCAGTGGATTAAATCGTGGACTTCATGTGGAGCTGCAGTTACATCAGACGTTAATTACGCCCTTTAGTGTTGACGGCGATTGTGTCGTTGCTGCCGCAAGCCAGGTCATTCCCGGAGAGGGCATGCTGGCTCTTCAAGATCGATTAGCCACGGCCATTGCCGGTAGCTTTGTCGCGCAAACGCGATTTGATCCGCTGCGCAGCGCCGATGCTGAGCAATCCCTATACGATGCCCTCCCCCTTGCGCTCACGACACTGCAAAGCCAAACAGAAGCACAGATCGCGATTAGCGGCTACTCAGCACGCATTACCCGGGATGATCTGCGGGGCGTAGGTACCGCCTACAGCCAAATGCTAGAACCCCTGCTGTCCGGAGACACACCGGCGGTACTTGAAAATCCTCTGGATTTATTGCCAGGTCTAACCCTTTCGGTGCCCCACCAAAACACGTCCGGCGCGGTTATTGCCAACGTCGTCGCTGAAGGAGAATCGCAGCTGCTGCAGGCCCCCGAACAGCTCGCTTTGAACCGCAAAGTACCCGTGGTTCACACAGCAGCGGCAACTTTAGAGGAGGCGTTGTCACCGCCCCCCGCCGTGACTCCAAGTGCACCGCCAACCCATATCCTGGTAGGAGCTCGAGCTCGGCGTATCGAAGAGACGACTACGCTCAATAATGGGTTAGTGCTTCAGCGCACAGAGGCTGGGATCACCGTGTCTAGCGCTGCATCGGCCACGGTGTTTATCAATAGTGAATTAGCTAGCGCGGGTCAGCTGTTAAACATTGGCGATCACTTGACCGATGAAACCGGCTTCAATGCACAATTTATTGTGGTAGAGGACTGATCATTGGCCCGGCGCAAGCGCCAAGCATCAACCTTTAATCTTAGCTTTCTGGATATCATGTCTTGTGGCTTTGGTGCGGTGGTGCTGGTGTTTCTTATTATCGACCACTCTATGGAGGTAGAAACCAAAACCCTTAATGCTGAAGTCTTCTCCGAGATAGATCTGCTGGAAGAAGACATTGAAGAGGGGCAGTTGGGCCTTGTAGCCCTGCGCAATGCACTCGCAAGCGTTGATGTCGACATTGTCGAAGCCCAGGGGCTGGCCACGCGCGTGACCGAAGACCTCGATCGTTACGAGGCCCTGATCGCCTCGTTAGAAGAGGAGGGCTTTACCGATACAACCGATGTCGAAGCCCTCAAGGCAGAAATCAATCGCCTGGAGGACCGGGTGAGCAAGCTTCGTGAAGCGGCCAAGGAGGAAGCGGGACAAAGTGCCAGGGACTTTACCGGAGATGGCAACCGACAATATCTCACGGGACTGAACTTGGGCGGCAACCGCATAGCCATTCTTATCGACGTCTCAGCCAGTATGCTCGCTGACGCTATTGTTAACGTTATTCGCCTGCGTAATATGGATTCTGAGCTACAGCGCTCTGCCGACAAATGGCAGCGTGCCCTCAACACCGTTGACTGGCTTACCTCACAACTTCCCATCAACTCGCAATATCAAATCATCGCCTTCAATACTGAAGCGCAACCCGTTCTGTCAGGTACGGCTGGCAAGTGGCTAGAGGTGGCAGACGCTGCCCAGCTAAAGGCGGCCACCGAAGCGCTGCGTGAACGTCTCCCCAGTGGCGGCACGAACTTACACGGCGCTTTCGATGCGGTGACCGCCCTACCCGGTGGGCCCGACAATATTTTTCTGATCACCGACGGTCTGCCCACGCAAAGTTACGAACCGCCAAGACGCACCACCATCTCAGGTAGAGATCGTCTGAGCTTGTTCCGAAAGGCAGTGCAGCGCCTACCCTCAGGGGTGCCGGTCAATATCATTCTGGCACCCATGGAGGGAGACCCTATGGCGGCCTCTGAGTTTTGGCAGCTGGCCCAGGTAAGCGGCGGTTCGTTTATGTCGCCCTCGCGAGACTGGCCATGATTCTCATTAGGCATTGCGATCCATGAAAACACGCCGAGGAACGCCAGAGTTTTCCATTTCCTTTTTGGATGTCATTTGCTGTGGGTTTGGTGCGGTAATTCTATTGCTTATGATTACCAAGACCGTGCAGCCCCAAATATTGGAGCGCTCGACCGTTGTCGCCGATGGCCGCGTTGCAGATTTAACCGAGCAGCTCTTTGAGATTCGCGGCGAAACCACCGTTCTTAATCGCGACCTCAAGGCCAAACAAGAACAGATCTCTGAATATCGTGAGCGCATTGCGATTCTTCAGGGGGCGCTAGCGAGTACTCGCTCACGCTATGACAGCCTTGAGACCACCAGAAATTCCAATAGCATTATTGAGCAAGAATTAGCCATAGCGCGACAGCAGCTGAGTGAAGAAGAAAAGCGATTACTGGGCGTTAACAGTCAGCGAAAAAACCAGCTAATCGGCGGCATACCCGTTGACAGTGAGTACATCATTTTCATCATAGATACCTCGGGCTCTATGTTCTCCTACGCCTGGGATCGAATGCTCATTGAAATGGAAGCGACCCTCAATATTTACCCTGAAGTCAAAGGTATTCAGGTGCTCAACGATATGGGTAACTACCTCTTCTCTCGCTATCGCGGCCAATGGATTCCCGATACTCCGGCGCGGCGCAGCCTGATACTGCGCAACCTCACCAACTGGAATGTTTTTTCCAATAGCTCACCCGTTGAAGGTATTACCGCTGCGGTGCGCACCTTTTATGATCCCAAGAAAAAGATGTCGATCTATGTTTTTGGTGACGAATTTACCGGGGATTCGATTCGTAATGTGGTTGAAACAGTCGACCGATTAAATGCCCAGAACTTTGGCGGTGAACGGCGCGTCAGGATCCATGGTGTGGGCTTTCCCGTACAATTTATTAGACCGCCAGAATTGCAGGTTACTGGCGTACGTTTTGCTACACTGATGCGAGAGCTAACCTACAGAAATGGTGGCACGTTTGTTGGACTTAATAACTTCAGGCCCTAGACCGACTTGGCGCTCACTGAGCGTTGTCGCGATCTTGCTGCTGCTGAGCGCCTGCGGCGCCCGTGAAGTTGTCGTTCAGGGAAACTTTCCAAAACCCTTGATGGATCCCCTTCCCCTGACCCTGGGTGTTATTTACACCGATGAATTTGCCCAACACGAAATCTTTGACGAAGCCGCAGGTCGCGCTGAATCTGACTGGCTGGTTAAGACCGGCGATGCGCAGGTCGAGTTTTGGAATACGTTGCTCAATGGCATGTTCCAAGAAGTGGTGCAAATCAAAGACAGCCAAACCTTAGAGGCGTATAAAAATACGGTCGATGCTGTGATCATTCCAGCCGTTGCCGACCTTCAGTACACCATTCCTTTACACACCAACATAAAGATCTACGAGATCTGGATGAAGTACCGTTTCAAAATGGTCTCTTTAGAAGATGTCCATGGCAATGAGAACGGCGACTTATCTATTAAGCCGGATCAATATTTTGCCGATTGGACCCTGACAGCCTACGGCAAAACCCCCACCGCTTTTTTGCAATCTGACGAAGAAGCCGTGAATCTCGCCGCCGTCGTGGCACTGCGTGACGCTGGCGCTAACTTCGCCACCTCTTTTTCCCGAGTCCCTGATATCGCCGCTTGGATGGCCGAGGGACTGCAGCCTCCCCCCGCCGAAGCGACAGACATTCAGAGGCTAGAAAATGATTAGAGTAATACAAGGAAAGCTAATCGCGGGGCTAGTGCTTGCCATGTCAATACTGCAAGGCTGCGTCAATGCTACCGTCGATGAAATGACGTTTCTTGAGCCTACCGAGGGCATTGGTGACGCCTCAGTGGTCATCATAGGGAGGCGGCATGCGCCCGATTACGAGACTGAATTTGACTTTATTGAATGCATTGGCGACCACATTCGCCGGGGTGATAACTCGATTTCTGTCTTACACGAACTTGATTTTATCAACATGATGTACCCGTGGTTCGAACCCCGCACCGCACCGCTGCGCACTGACGATATCGAAAAACTCCTGTCCCAAGAGCGCGTCGCCAATCGATTTGAAGAGTTGAAACTCGAGTACATGATTTGGATCGACGGCTCCACGATTGAAACCAACAGTTCAGGATCAATGACCTGCGGGGTAGGCCCAGGGGGCGCTGGCTGTTTTGGCTTTGGTACTTGGGGCAACGCCGCAGACTACGAAGCCACAATATGGGATTTTACCGACGAAATAGAAGTGGGGCGCATTAGCGCCAACACCAGCGGTCAAAGCTATATGCCTGCCGTGGTGGTTCCCATCCCCATTATTGCCCCGGTACAGGGCACCGCCTGTGACAGCTTGGGTGACCAACTGCTCAAGTATTTGTCCGCCAAAATGTAGGGCAGATTCATGAAGATCCTTTTATCCCTAGCACTGGTTTTGATGCTGGCCGCCTGTGGCAGCACCGGAGGTTCCTCATCTACCGTGACGGTGGGGGGGCGGCAAATTGAGGTTCCTGAAGTTACTGTCGATGAACACCAGCGTCTCATCGATACCATTGGTATTTATGACGACCCGGAGACGGCAGCCTACATTAATGCGATTGGCCAGCGCTTGGTCGCCAATTCTTCCCGGCCTAACGACAGTTTTACCTTTACTCTGCTCGATTCTCCCGACATCAATGCCTTTGCCCTGCCCGGCGGGTTCATTTATGTGAATCGAGGGCTGCTGGCTTACCTCGAAACCGAGGCGGAACTCGCAGGCGTAATTGCTCATGAAATAGGCCACATTACAGAAAACCACCACAGCCGGCGCTCGACCCAGCAAACCACCACCACGGTGCTCGCGACCACCGCTTATATTCTCACAGGCAGCGGTGATCTATACGATGCGGCGCAAATGTATGGCGCAGAAGTGGTCAGCGGTTTTGGACGCGATATGGAGCTCGAAGCCGACGCTGCAGGGGCCGAGTTTATGCATCGATCGGGTTACGATGCCGATGCCCTGCTGTCTGTGATTGGTGTTTTGAAAGACCAAGAGATGTATCGACGCGTTCAAGCCAAAGCCTCGGGTAAGCCCACGGGTACCTATCACGGCTTGTATGCCAGCCACCCCAGAAATGACCTGCGCCTGCAGACGGTTATTAAAACAGCCAACACCCTCGATTTGGATGACCAGCCGGAAGACCCCGAAGCACCCGGGGTGTTCCGCAATCGTGTTGAGGGCCTGGTCTTTGGGGCAAGCGCGCAGTCCCAAGCTGAACCCAATCGTTTTTATCACAACAAACTCGACTTCACCTTCCGCTACCCCGAGGGCTGGTCGGTCGCCCAAGGTTCTAGAGATGTCACCGTGACTTCAAAAGATGGCAGCGCCTCAATGGCGATCACCCTCTCACGCCTAGATGCCGGGGTAACACCGGTGGAGTTTTTGACGAGTACGGCGTCGGGAGACTTAACGGACTCCCGTGAACTGGAGCAATTTGGCCTCCAGGGCGGCACGGCTATGGCAAGCGTTGGAGAGAGCACAAAGCGCTTGGCCGTACTCGATCACAAGTATCGCTTTCTTTTTGAGGGCACCGGCAATGACGCCGATGCTTTGATGATTATTGAAAGCTTTCGCCCCTTGGTGCCCAAAGAGAAGGCGAAAGGACCCAGCCGCACCCTGCATTACGTGCAGGTGCCGCGAGGCGCCACGCTGCAAAGCCTGGCCTCAGGTGCGCGTATTCCAGATGCCGAGGATCAGCTGCGGCTTATCAACGGCTACTACCCCGTGGGTGAGCCCCGCATTGGTGACTGGATTAAAACGATTCGCTGAGCGAGACTCTGGGCACGACAAGCCGTTAAGAGTACGCCATGAAAACCTTATTGCGCTCAGCACTACTTTTGATCGTGAGTTTTTGGCTGACGGTGGTGCAAGCTGATGTCACCGTTTATACAGCCGCGTTAATCCGTACCCTAGAGCCTGCATTACCCGAAGCAACCGCAGTCGCCGTGGAAGATGGGCGCATTGTTGCGGTCGGCAGTTTAGAAGACATGGAGCCTGTCCTGCGACTGCGAGGCGGTGAGATCGATCGTCGATTTGAAAGTCGGGTACTAGTCCCCGGATTCATAGATCCCCACGTGCATCCCTCCTTACCCGCTATTTTGACGCAGTTCCCATTCCTGGCGCCCGATGACTGGTCGCTGCCAACGGGAGAGTTTCCCGGTGCAACCACACCCGACGCCTATAAGAGTCGACTTCAGGCACTCGCCGCTGAACATACTGACCCCGACACACCTTTTATTACCTGGGGCTATCACCCCCTTTGGCACGGAGAAGTCTGGCGGGATGATCTGAACCAATGGTTTGGCGACCAGCCCGTGATGATTTGGCACCGCTCTTTCCATGAAATCATTGGCAACGACGCCGCCTGGGCCATGCTGGGAGTCACCGCAGAAGATGCCGCACTCACCCCTGAAGCCAACTGGGAAAGAGGACACTTTTACGAGGGCGGCTTAAAAGCCGTGGTGGCAAAATTGCGCTTTCTTTTCGAGCCCGCACGCTTCGGCAAAGGCATGCAAAATTTCCTCACCATGATGCACCAAAGCGGCGTCACCACCGCGCTGGACATGGGAACCGGTATTTTTGGCAACCCGGTGCAAGAAATCGCCAGCATTCGTGCCGTGGCCGAGGCCTATCCGGTACCCTCACGTATTATTCTTACCCCCATTATTTTGGACTTCATGGCACGGCAAGTGCCCCCGGAAGCCGCACTGGCCGAAATAAAAACCTGGCAGGCCAGCAATTCTGACCGCGTTAGAGTGGGCAATCACTTCAAACTCATGCTCGATGGGGCGATATTTAGCGGGCTCAGCCAGTTTGGGCCGCCCGGGTACCTCGACGGCCATGAGGGCGTCTGGATGGCGCCTCGAGAGGTGACCCACGACTATGCTAAAACGTTTTGGGACGCCGGATTCCAGCTGCATGCCCATGCCAATGGCGACGCAGCCGCGGGTTGGTTTATTGATTTGCTCGCAACCCTATTGCGCGAATCGCCCCGGCCTGATCATCGCATGACCCTTGAGCA
>Ga0115569_10003701_pt1 | contig 11231 bp, 9 predicted proteins | sample COGITO_mtgs_1205_2_FD_87295 | JGI IMG/M metagenome (GOLD analysis project Ga0115569, IMG submission 87295) | Pelagic marine microbial communities from North Sea - COGITO_mtgs_120503 | ecosystem: Environmental > Aquatic > Marine > Epipelagic | place: Germany:Helgoland, sampling site Kabeltonne...
GTTGGCTGAGTTGACGATCGGCCGCGGCGCCCGCAGCGGCCCGATTGCCGCGCTTGAACATTACGGTGGACGCAGCTGGCGCTGGCTAGGCGCGGTGTTTGTCGCCGCCGGCTTCCTGATTCTGTCGTATTACGGCGTGATTGGTGGTTGGACGCTTCGTTATGCGTTCGAGGCCTTTACGATTGGTTTCGCTGATGATCCCGGAGCGCATTTTGCGGTGATCTCCGAAGGACACGGCAGCTTCGCTATGCAGGTCACCTTTATGGCGCTTACGATCGCGGTGGTCTCCGGGGGGATCGGTGCGGGGATCGAGCGGGTGGCACGGATTGCGATGCCTGCGCTTTTCTTCATCATGCTAGGCATAGTCGTGTACGCGGCGACTCTAGACGGCGCGTCCGAGGGCTACGCCTATTACTTGAATTTTGATCTCGCGAAGGCGATGAATCTCGACGTGGTCGTCGCGGCGGCGGGGCAGGCATTCTTTAGCCTGAGTCTCGGCATGGGCGCGATCCTGACCTTCGCGAGCTATCTGCCGAAGGACAGCGATCTCGCCAACGAGACGATTGTGATTTCGTTTGCGGATTTCGGGGTCGCCTTCATAGCGGGGCTGATGGTCTTTCCTCTGATCTTTGCGCTGGGCATGCAAGCTGAAATTACGGGCGGCACGATTGGCGCGCTTTTCGTGGCGCTCCCTAAAGCTTTCGCTTCTATGGGGGCAATCGGTCGGCTTGTGGGGGGCGCCTTCTTCGTGGCACTTGTGGTTGGCGCGCTCACCTCGGCGATCTCACTGCTTGAGGTGATTGTCTCGGCCTCGATGGATGCATTTGGATGGGAGCGACGAAAGTCGGCTTTGCTAGGCGGCGGCGCGGTGACTTTTATGGGAATGGCCTCGGCCTACGATATCGACGTCCTCGGCGCAGCGGATACGATTGCAACGAACCTTTTTCTGGTCGGAGGCGGGCTTGGAATCTCGATCTTCGTGGGCTGGGTGATGAAGGATCCGATCGCTGAAGCATCCGGCGGAGGCGCGAGATCGCCTGCTTTGGGCGTTTGGCGAGTATTATTGCGCTTCGTCGTTCCGCTTGCTCTGATCGGAATCCTCGCTCAGTCACTTCCAGGGACCTGGGCAACGATCACGGGGCTATTCGGTTTAGGCTGAATGGGCCTGCTAAGGGCTGTGATGAACATGTTGCGTGCGTGCTTACGTGCGTGGCGCTTGAAATTTGAACTGGGGCGCGGTTCCACTCGTAGAATACGAGCACGCGTCACGTAACGATCGCGTGGCTTGATGCGAAGCGAGGCGAAGAAAGAGAGAACCATGGCAAGTATTTTTACGAAGATGATGGATGGGGAGATGCCGGCGCATTTCGTTTGGAAAGACGATGTTTGTGTGGCCTTCATGACCATCGCACCCCTTCAGCCCGGCCACACCCTCGTCGTCCCGCGACAGGAAGTCGACTCCTGGACGGATCTAGAGCCCGACGTGATGAAGCATCTCATTGGTGTCGCGCATTCCGTCGGACGTGGGCTGGATACGGCCTATACACCTGAGAAGGTTGGTCTGACGATCCTCGGGCTCGAAGTGCGCCACGTTCATTTGCACGTGACGTGCATCTGGAAGCCGACGGATCTCGACTTCGGAAACGCGAATAGCAATGCGTCTCAGGAGAGCATCATCGAAGCTGCGGATCTGCTTCGAAAGACGCTTCGCGCCCAAGGGCATTCTGAAGTCGTCGATAGCTAGTGAGTGAGCGCCGACGGGCAGAGCATGAGAGTGCCGACGCCAGACCACGAGTCTCCGACCACTAGATCCCGAAATGGTCGCGGATCGTCCATAGATTTAAGCGGTCTGTGAATAGACGTTTGCCGAGTCCGACGAGGGTGGCCTCCCGCCCAACGGCATAGCGAAGCTTTGCGCGTTTGGCGGTGAGCGCGTGCTCGACTGCATCCGCGACGATCTCGGGGCCAGGGCTCTTGGGGAGCGATTCACGGATCGCCCGCTCGCAAAGAGCGGAGCGTTCGGCGTAGGGCGAATCAGGATCGCTCTCGCCCCAATCCATCACGTCGTTGAACGCGGTGTTGATGTCGCCGGGTTCGATCAAGCTCACTTGAATGTCAAAGGGCTTGATCTCGTTCACCATGGAGAAGGCGAGAGCCTCGATCGCTGCTTTGGAGGCCGAGTAGTGTGCCTGGAAAGGAATCGGGGCGCGGCCGGAGAGCGAGCCGATGAACAGAATACGTCCGCTGTTTTGTGCTCGCATGCTCGCGAGCACAGGGGTGAGCACGCGAAGTACGCCGAAGAAATTCGTCTCGAACTGAGCGCGTGCTTTTTCGAGTTCCGTTTCTTCGACGGAACCATAAATCCCCCAACCCGCATTGCAGACCAGGCCGTCGAGGGTTCCGACGCGATCAGAAACCACACCTAATGCTGCCTTGACTGAGGCGTCGTCGCAGACGTCGAGCGGGATCCATTCGATCCCGTCGGAATCTGGGCGTGGCTTTCTACTGGTGCCGAAGACGCGCCATCCGCGTGCGACCATTCGTTCCGCCATCGCCGCTCCGAGTCCGGAGGATGCGCCAGTGATCAGGACGCTTTTTAGTTCGGGCATGAAGATTTCCCTCGTGATCGGGTGATCGTTACTGCGGGATGATCGCGCCGCCTTCATGGGGCGTAACGTGGCCGGTCGTTAGGCCCGGACCCATCAAAATCGAGAGGATGCCCGCGGCGACGGTCTCTAGTGTGGCAACTCGCGCGAGCGGCGCTTTCTCGATCATGGCGGCTTTGCCTTGGAGCTGCATAAATTGGATTCTCCGGGGGCAGTGACGGCAAGCAGGCCTAACGCAGGTTTTGTCGCATCAAGAGTGGGAGGATGATGGGCCACGCGAAGATCAGCGGGTGTTTTCGTTGGCGTGGGGTAAGTTCGATTTTGCGCCCGGTGTGCTTCTCGAGCTTCCAGAGCACGTAGGGTACCCAATCGCCGAAGGTCACGGTGGTCTTGAGGAGTCGGGCGAGCCCAACCACGCGAGAAAGCGCGCGCATGGCTCGCCATCGCCATCGCATCAGGCGCAATCGCTTGGGATCGACTGAAATCGAGAAGGAGCGCGGGTGCTCCATGGCTTCGTCCAGATGGCGCGCGCGTGCGAGGCAATGAAACGCGTGGGTCGCAACGGCGTCGTAGCGCGCGTGGTTCTCCTGATAGGTCCCGCGAATATATTCTTCGCCTTCGGGTCGCCGCTCACTGTCGTAGGTACGCCGAAAGGCCTCTTGCCAGAAGGCCGGGAGGGAGAATCGAAGTAGGCCGCTTTGATCCGGGAGATGACAAAAGAGCCGTCCCACGAAGGTGACGACGGCATTGGTGACAGCGCCATCGAAGAAGGCCTGTGCATCGTCATCCCGGCAAACCACGAGTCTCGCCGGCTGCGCAAAGCGCGCCCACATATAGGGCTGCCATGCGTCGAAACTCGTTCCCCGTTCGAAGGCACGCCGATCGACTACGCCGTATTTGGTGCGCAGCGTAGTGCGAGTCGTCGTTTCCGTCGCTGTGTCTTGGTATTCCCGTTCTAGGTAGTAGACGCTGGGCGGCGCAAAGCCGTTGAGGAGGGCGTGTCCGGGCTTGCTGTGAGCGGAGGCGTAGTCGTCGACGATGACCCAAAAGTCGAGAACGCCTTCGTCGGTTTCTTTTCGCAGGCACGAACCGTAGAAAAGGACGCCCAAGACGGTGGGGCCGTGGGTCGCGGTGATCTCGTTCGCGAGCCAAGTGATGCTGTCGCGAACGGGCTCACGCAGCTCTGCGGATACGCGCGAGCGCAGAGCAGCGAGGTGCTCGTCGGTGACGCCGTGTTTGGTGCCGGATCGGCTAGAGGCTGACATGCTCTGGCCTGGACCTACGAGTAGCTTACGAGGGTTGCGAACCTGCTAGGCACGTACCTGCTAGGCGCGTACAAAGTGGACGACTCGTTCCGCCGAGAGCTCAATGCTTCGGTCGGGGTCCGGCTGCCAGAGCTCGCCGTCAACCGTGAAGCCACAGTTCATGCGGAGCTCGGCACGTTCGACGTTGCGGCTTGTGTAGCCATTCTCCGGGGTCACCCAATCTGCAGGCTTGCCACGTAGGAGGCCAAGGGAGGCCCTGCCGATATTTTTCGAGGGCGCGGCGATCGATGTAAACCGCACGCCACCAGGACCTTGGCCCCAGAAGGGTCGCATTCGAGAGAAGAGCCGCGAGAGCGTTGAAGCCATGACGACGCGGAACTCGCCTTGATGAACGGCCTCGCCATCGAGCAGGATCTGAATCTTGTCGGGGGTGAGGATGCCGGACTTGTCGCCTGTAATCGCGCGGCCAAGCAGCCCTGCGGTGACAAGGGTGGCTCCAGGGACACCTTCGACGACCATCCTTTGGCCTTCCTTGTCGAAGAGCCGATGGTTGAGTTCGATCGCGCGCTTGATGATGCCGGCGCCGAAGAACATGCCGTATTGGGCGGCGCGCTGGATGCCATAGCCGTAGGACACGCGTAGGACGCGGCGGGGTTCGACGCGCTCGGCGATGCGCCCATCCTCGGCGCATTCGATCAGGGATTCGAGGCCGCGCAGAGGATCCGAATCTGCGACCAGATCCATTGCGCTCATATTCGTTCGACCCGCTCGAAGAGGAGCCACCAAGGGAACTCGGTCTCCGAAGACGCCGCTTCCGAGAATTTCCGTGAGGACATATTGAAGCGTGCCGTCGCCGCCATTCACTACGAGGCAATCGACTTCTTGGCGCGCGAGTTCCGCAAGCGCCTCGGGCATCACTCCGGCGGTTTCGGTCTCCACATGGAGCACGTCGGGGTGACTGCGCAGGAAGCCCAGCATGCGGCTGACCTGTTCCTGGCTCTTACCCGCTCGAAGATTATTGACGACGCCGATTCGCAAATTGTGTCCGACCTGTTTCGTGAGCGAAATTCAAGACTGCGTTCTCGGTGTGTCCATCACACACGAGCGTTCTGGCTCGAGCAGGTGACGATCGCAATCGTCGCAACGACTTGCCTTAGCGGCGGCGCGTTGGGTTCTGAAATGTGATGAAGGCCACGCCCGTCATGCTGCTACCAGCAGTCTCTTCTTCCAACTCCCTGTGAGCGCGTGAGTCGTTTGACGCTTCCGTAATTTGACTCACACTCTTCGTTTCACCGGAACTGGGGAGCGGCGGGGATTCCGGCGTAGGTGAAATGCTAACCCCGATCCGGGCATCCGCCCAGACCTCCTGGGGCTGTGAACGCTGAGCGATGATCCAGCGGAAGGGCTGGGGGATCACTTCAAGAGGATCAAAGCGAAGCCAATCTCCCGCGAGGGATATATCTACCACCCCCTTAGCATCGGCGAATTCGAAGCCTTGAGGGGTTGGATAGGACCGGTTGCTGCCGTTCCCCGCCTCACGTTGCGTTTCAGTCCACCGCGCTTTTGGGTTGATTGGTGATTCAATGATACTGCTGTCAGGGAAAGCATGGATTCGCCAAGCGGACTCCCAGTCGCCTGGGCCCGTCAGGTGAATTCCATAGAACGCGCTTTCTCGGTCCGCTGAAAAGAACTCAACTCGGCGGTCGATCAGGGCGGCTTCGTCGTGGTCCGTCCAAGTGTGTACAAGCCAGGCGCGGCCCTGGGTCTCGATTGGAGCGTCCATCCAAGGAGCGCGGATGGTGCCGCGTGTGGGCGTGCCGATCGCGAGCACTTCGACGTGATAGTTCGCGGGCAGTTGGTCGCTTGGGATTCGCGCGGACGGCGTGCTTGGAGCGAAGTCGAAGAATTGCAGGATCTCGATGTCGTCCTTGGTGATTCGCAATTCACCCCTTGGCCGGTGAAGGTCGAGGTGACTTGCGGCTACGTCGAAGAAGAGTCGATCTTCCGAAAGGGTCCAGCGCTTGCGACGACGCCCGTTTTCGTAGCGATAGGGGACGCGGCCCTTTTCGACGAGGTGTCCTACGGCAACCGCGCTGTGTTCCCCCGGACCGACGTTCGTGAGAAGGAATCGCTGGGTGACCCGGTGTCCGCTGTCGAGTTCAAGGAAGATCGTCCACGACTCACTGGCGTCGTCGTCGCGGAGAAGTCGCGCGGCGGGATCGAGTACCGGTCTTGGGGCGATTGCGCGTTTCGGCGGGAGCGGCGGCAGATTGCTTATGACAGGGAGGGAGGGTGTGACGGCAAGGGGAGCCAAATTGTTGACCACATCCGATGCTTCGACGGTATTGGGAGCCCGGAACTGGGCGTTCGGCGATCCGATCTCGGAGGTAGGGGCCACGAACTCGGCCTCCGGGGCAGGCGCGCCCGCGTGTGGTGCAGAAGCCGTCACGAGAAACGAGAGGACGAGCGCGAAAGTGACTCGGCCTCGTGGCGTACGGGCGATCATCATTAAATCCATCCTTTGCGACGAGCGATGGGAGGCTGGGCTCAATCGGTTCATGGAGATCATGATCGCAGTTAGCGATCTAGGGGCAGTGCTCTGGTACGCGGGATCCTCACCGAATCGGGGGCGACAGACGAAAATTGAGGCTATCACAGTGCGACCTCTCCCAAACGTTTCGGGAGTCCCGCCAACGCATTTGCATTGCGTCAATGCACTGCGTAGGGGCCAACCAAACAAATCGGGTTCCAGGAGTCTGCATTGAGCGCCGAGATCTGTTTTGCGCATCTCTCGGATTGGCATGCGACCAGTCTTAAGGGCGGTGGCGCGGCGCTGTTGCGTGGGAAACGGATTTCGGGATTCGCGTCATGGGCGCTAAGTCGGCGCCGGTATCACGATCCGGCAATTTTGGATGCGGCGATCGAGGATGTTCATGCCATAGGTCCCGATCGGATTCTGGTCACGGGCGATCTGACTCATGTGTCCCTTGAGAGCGAATTCCGCACCGCCGCCCGCCAACTTGCTTCGTTAGGAACTGCGGAACAAGTCTTTCTTGTTCCGGGGAATCACGATTGTTATGTCCCTGCCCGATCTGAAAGATCGTGGGACCACTGGGCGGAGTATCTTCGGGGTGACTCAGGGGCAGAGGGGGACGGAGAGGGCGAGCGAGGGACTCTTGACGTGACGCCGCCCTTGGCGAGCAACCCCCCGGCGGGTCACGCACCTCGTTATGCGGACTATCCGATGCTGAGGATGCATGGTGGACTTGCGATGATCGGCCTGTGCTCGGCTATTCCTACGCCGATTTTCCGCGCCGGGGGCGTGCTTGGCGGAAAACAGCTGGAACGGCTGGAAGATCTTTTAGGCATTCTCGGCGAGCGAGGGTGTTTTCGCGTCGTCATGATTCATCACCCGGTTGCGGCGAAGGGAGAACCGGCACGCCGGGCTCTTTTGGATGGGGATGAACTCCGGGGCGTGCTTGCGCGGGTTGGCGCCGAACTCGTGCTGCACGGCCATAAGCATCGCCGCCGTGTGAACTACGTTCCTGGGCCTGACGCCGACGTTCCGATCATCGGCGTTCCCTCGTCTTCGGAAGTCGGAAGCAAGCCCGATAAGGCCGCGCAGTACCATGTTTATCGCGTGACAAAGTCCGACGCGGGATTCGCACTGAATGCGGAAGTCCGCGGCTATGACGCGGTCACGAAACGTTTTGTGCGGGTCGACGAGTCGCTGCTCGGTTGATCTCGCGAAATCGAGAGGAGAGGCTCGTTCCTCCTTTCCTCCCTCCGTAGCCGCGAAGCTCGTTTGCTCGCCTAACGTTCTGAGAGGATTTTCCGGACGAGCAGGAGGTCTTCGACTTTATCCACGTCGACTGCTGCTTCGGCGATGGTGAGCGGGATTGCGGATACCTCGGCACCGATGGCGAGAGAGGCGCGTCGCATGCCGCCTGCGAGATCGAGCCGTTTCGTGACGAAGAGGATCAAGCTCCATAGGCCGAAGGCGCGGGCTATGCGCCAGGGCTTCTTTCGGTCATTCTCGACGCGGCGCCAGAAGAGGGCAGCTTGTTTTGCGTTAGGCGTTCGGAAAAAGAAGAGGTTTGCGCCGGAGTAGGACTCGTCGCGGAAGGGCAGGTAGGTCCGTTTTGCTTCCGGGAACCGTGCGACGATTGAGGCGCGAGGCACCATGGCGAGAGATAGGTCCGCTGGATTTTGCGCGCAGCCAGCAAAGAATTCGTCGAGCATGGCATCATCGAGGAGAGCGTGATCGGCGGTTGTCACGAGAACTGGCGCTTCGTCGAGTCCCGCCACTTCGAGACTTTCGAGCACACTGCGGCTCGGGGAGTCTGTGCTCAGGATGATCTGGACCCGCCCCTGCTGCGCGAGATCACGCCATTCGGGATACGCGTCGAGGAGTTCGGGGGCGTCGATATTGACGAAGACCCGGTCGAGTCCCTTCCTGGCGAGTAGACAGCCGACGACGCGTAGAAGCATCGGCTCGCCCTCGATGTCGAGGAGCGCGCGATGCGGGGCACCACCGGCGTCGGCAAGGGGGTCGTCGGTTCCTCGGCGTCCCGCCAGGACGACAGCACACCTCGGCTCGAAGGATTCACCGCTCACGCTATTGCCCCACCATGCCGCTCATAGCACCGCCTAAAGCACTAAAGACGCCGCTCACGCTATCACCCCTCCCCCACGAAAAGAAAACGGGGTACGGCAAGGATTCAGACCCCGTGCCCGGCGCAGTCTGTTAGGGCAGGTCGCGTAGAGCCGTGTCGATCGCGCGAACCTCGGAGAGGAGGCGGTCCAGTTCTTCGAAGCTGATCTGGCTCGGGCCATCACAGGGCGCTTCGGAGATGTTGGGGTGTGTCTCAATGAAGAGCGCGTCGATTCCCGCAGCAACACCCGCTCGAGCGAGCGGCGCGACAAAGCGCGCGTCGCCACCCGAAGAGCCGCCATTCGCCCCGGGATACTGAACGGCGTGGGTTGCGTCGAAGCAGACCGGTGCGAAGTCGCGCATTCCGACCATTCCCTGCATGTCCGTCACGAGATTGTTGTAGCCGAAGCAGGTGCCGCGATCGGTCACCAGAATGTCTTCGCAGCCGAAATGCCTGAGCTTGTCGACGGCGTGACTCATGTCGTGGGGCGCAATAAATTGGCCCTTCTTCAAGTTGACGGCGATGCCCGTCGCAGCGCAGGCCGCGATTAGATCGGTTTGTCGCATCAAGAACGCCGGGATCTGAATGATGTCGACTACCTGAGCCGCAAGCTTGGCTTGGTCGGCGTCATGCACGTCGGTCAGGATCGCTAGACCGGTTTCCTTCTTGACGGACTTGAGGATCCGAAGGCCCTCGTCGATGCCCGGTCCTCGGAACGAGTCGTGGCGTGATCGGTTCGCCTTGTCGTAGGACGCCTTAAAGACGAGCGGGAAGTCATGCTTGTCCGCCAGTTGCTGAACCGTTCGAGCGACTTCGATCGCATCAGCTTCGGTCTCGAGGACGTTAAGTCCACAGATCAAAACCAGCGGTGCTTCTCCGCCTACCGGAATCTTGCCAATGCGCATTCGCGTTCTCTCCTGGCTTCGTTGACGAGGCCTTTTGTGCCTCGTGCCTGCATCGGCTCACGGTCTCAGCTTGGTTGAGTGATGTGACCCGACTCTCGTCGCTTTTCACGAGCGGGAGTATCCCTCAAAAGGGACAGCATTTGTTGAATCGAAACGGAACTGATCCGCGACAAAGTTCGCATTCCTTGTCTCGTTTGTCGCGTATTTCCCCCGAATTCTGATGCCACGCTAAATCGGGTCATCAATCCGGGTGAACGACGCGTCACTCCGCTTCTGGTTTCCCTCGGCTTTCATCGTTCTGACAGCTTGACCGTCTGCTGTCTCGACTAGACCGATGCGACGTGCTGATCACACTTTTTTCGTGTATTCCCAACCCACAGTTCCCGGATTGGGTTCCACGAAATCGGACTCAGATGAAGCCATGTTTTAGTTGGGTGAGTGAATCGCAACGATGGGCGCCCGCTCCGAAAGAACGGGCAACGCCGATGATTCGCCACACCCCTCAGACGGCCCACCTGCGATTCGGCACGGCGTAAGTATGCCCCGATCTTCGCAGGAGTCGAGGACTCAGAGCCGACCAGAGGCCATCCTTCGCTGAAATGACCGAATTTGTTGGGAAAAACCATCGATCAAAGTCTCTCATCACGGGTCTGATGGGCTCAACTGGTGGTGTAGACTCCAGCGCCCCGTCTGTGCGCGCCGCTTTGCGATGCGCCTACGAGAGCTGATAATGGCTGAATCTCGCGACCTTGCTCCTGAAAATTTGCCCGAATCGCCGGGGGCCGGTCCCGCCGAATCTTCGGCGTGCGCCGTCCGTGAGTCTATGGAGACGATCGTGTTTCCGGCGCGTGCTGGCGCGCCGCCTTCCAACAAGCCGCCGGTTGAGATCTATCTCGGAACCGAACCGGCGCAGTACCGAGCCAATCGCGTCTTCGGATATTCGATCGAGCGCGTGCGTGATCCCGGTCGCGAAGTTCGTATCCATGTGATGTCCGACCTGCCGAGCTTCAATCGTCGAATGTGGACAACGGGCTTCACTAATTATCGCTTTGCGATTCCCGCTTTTCAGGGAGGGCGGGGGCGAGCGATCTACAACGATGAAGATCAGATCTATTTGACGGATCCCGGTGAGCTATTCGATCTGGATCTTGGATCGGCATCCCATCTCTCGATTTCGGATACCGAGTCATCGGTCATGCTCATCGACTGCGAACGCATGGCCCCGCTGTGGACGCTCGAACAAGCCCAGAAGGGTTGGAAGAAAACGATGCTGCGGAAGGCATCGAAGGCGACTGGCGTTCGAGGCGAGCTCGATCCCGGTTGGAACGCGCGGGACGAGGAATTCCGACCCGGCGTTAGTCATTTGCTCCACTACACGACCCTGCACACGCAGCCCTGGCGTCCCTTCCCTGAACGATTTGTCTATCAAAAGGGCGCGTACACGCAGATTTGGCACGACCTAGAACGCGAAGCCATCGCGGAGGGTTTCGAGCTTTTTACGCGGAAGTCGCCGAGCCGTGGGTTCATGTCTCTGTTAGGTCAATTGAATGATCTGCCCGTCAGCGAACTAGGTAGTGGTATCGGAGTTTCCGGATTCTTAGCCGGGAGTGTCGAGTCCCTCGCGCGAAAGACGAAGTCGGCAACCTTGCTCGAAATCCAGCCCGATCTACGAGGGGATCAAACCCAAACGCCGGGGCGCTTCGGTCTCGATTCAGAGCGGCGAGTAGGCATCCTGGAATTCTTGTCGGGCCTCGGTGACGATGAGCGGTTTGATGGTGTGTTATGCGTCGAGGGGCTCGA
>Ga0115569_10003703_pt1 | contig 11230 bp, 10 predicted proteins | sample COGITO_mtgs_1205_2_FD_87295 | JGI IMG/M metagenome (GOLD analysis project Ga0115569, IMG submission 87295) | Pelagic marine microbial communities from North Sea - COGITO_mtgs_120503 | ecosystem: Environmental > Aquatic > Marine > Epipelagic | place: Germany:Helgoland, sampling site Kabeltonne...
CTACGAGCAAAATGGCCTGCGTTCGATTGTGTATCATGATCAGGTCGTTCTTCCGCTGCAAGTCGCACCCAAAACCAATGGCAAAGACATTCAGCTCAACGCGCGGATCGAAATTGGCGTGTGTAAAGATATTTGCATTCCTCAAACGCTTAACATCTCCGCAATACTTCCCGCCGATAGCACCAAACGCGACGGCCGCATCGCCGCGTCTTTGGCAGATCGTGCTTACTCGGGCAAAGAAGCCGGTGCGCAAAATGTGCGATGCCGAATCTCACCCAGCGCAGATGGCATTTCCTTGCAAGCCAGCTTGGAACTGCCGCGTGTCGGCAAGGGCGAAGCGATGATAATAGAAGCCGCCAATCCACTTTTATGGATTGCCCAGCCCAAGATGACGCGCTCGGGCAACACGCTCACTGCCGTGACGCAGATTCAACACGTCGAAAACGCACCTTTTTTGCTCAATCGCAGTTCTTTGCGGATCACCGTTCTGAGCGATCAGCGCGCGGTTGAAATTGTGGGCTGTAAAGGCAGTTAAGCCCTTACGCTTCACCCTGACGGCGACGGCGCGACATGAACAGCGCCAACAAAGCGGCAATATAAGCAGTCAATATTGCCACAAACAGCCCTCCCACAAAGATCACAAACGCGATTGGCATTGAAGGCATATCCTCAACGCTTGGCAACATCGCAAGCAATGGCGGATAAAGCGCATCGTTAACTGCCGCATACCCAAGCGTTCCCGAGAGCCAGAGCGCAATGGCACCAGACAAACCGAGCAGCGCCAGTCGCGGTCCTTTCGCACGAAAGCCTAACCCACGTTTGAACGCATCAACGCGACGGCGCACATCATGTTGCATCGCAATGAACGATGGCACGACAAGCAATACCAAGAACATGCCGAATCCTAGTCCATAGACCAGCGTAACCACCGTTGGCTTCAAAAATTGAGCTTGGCTTGAGCGCTCGAACAACAGTGGCAATAGACCCAACACAGTCGTCAATGTCGTTAACATGACAGGGCGTAATCTGTTCGCAACACCATCAATAATGGATGGAAACAACCCGCGATCTTTGGCGTATTCATCAATCGTAGTCACCAAAACGATGGAGTCGTTGATGATGATCCCCGTCATGCCCAAAAGGCCAACGATAGAGAACATCGACAACGGGATATCCCAGACCGCGTGGCCATAAATCGTCCCGACCAGACCAAACGGGATGACTGCCATGACAACCACGGGACGCGTCCAGCTCGAGAACACCCAAGCAAGCACAAGATAAATTCCCGTCAACGACAGCACCAGCCCTGTCAACGCATCACTCAAAAACGCATTTTCCTGCTCCGATTGGCCGGAAAGACGCCATTCGACTTGCTGCTCAGACGCAATACGCGGCAAAATTTGCTCTTCTAACGCATCTTCGATTTCGCTCGCACGCGCTGGGTCGTCTTCAGAAATATCGCCTGTCACAGAAATCAAACGCACACCATTTTCGCGTCGCACCGTTGAAAATCCTGTGCGCTGCGTCACGCTGACGATATCTGCAAGCGGCACATAGTCGCCCGACTTACTGCGCAGCAAAGTACTATCAAGGAAATCTGCGCGTAACTCACCGCTCGTCAATTCTACCCGAATGGTCGCACTACGTGGCCCGTCAGGAAAACTCGCGGCTTCAATCCCGTTCAATCGATGCCTGAGCACACGTCCGAGCTGATCAATCGTAAAGCCCAGTGCTTGTCCCTGAGCTGTCAACTCTAGGATCACCTCTTCTTTGTCGTAGGCCAGATTATCCTCAACCGCTGAAACTTCTGGGAAGCGCGCAAGTTCTGATTGCAACGCTTCACTTGCGCGCTTTAATGTCTCTGCATCAGCTCCAAAGAATTCTACATCCAGCCCTGATCCGCCTGGACCAGAACGCCAAGAGCGGAAGGAAACATTTTCCGTCAATGGATGACGACGCACTTGATCTTGCAGGTCGCTGACAAAAGAAAAACTTGAATAGGGCCGTAGATCTGCGTCAATCAGCTCTATCGAAATACCGCCAAGCAGATCGTTATCTTTGGTATCAGATCCAGCAAGACCACGCCCCGCTGACCCACCGATCGTCGCCATCACATAATCTAGCGGGTTGGTCCCGTGCTCTTTCTCATACTCGGCGGCCAGCTCATTCGTCGCGCGTTGCATTTCGCGCATCATCGCCAGCGTATCTTCGCGATTCGCCCCCTCCACCATCGAGAAATTGCCCGTCACAGACGAGCGCTCCGGCGCATTAAAGAACCGCCATTGGACATCCCCGCTGATCACCAAAACGACTTGGCTCGCAAGGACAGCAATTGCCCCTGCAATGACCACGTAGCGCGCCCAAATAACTCCCGCGATGAACGGTCGAAACAGCTGATCGCGCACCCACTCAAACCCGCGGTTCACAACACGGCTGGGCAGATCATACCAATGTGTTTTCACACTATGCGCCAATGCATGGCTCATGTGGTTCGGCAGAATGAGAAAACACTCCGCCAATGAAGCGACCAAGACTGCGATAACCGTGAATGGAATGTCGCCTATCAAGTCCCCAAAACGCCCACCGACAGCAACCAATCCGAAAAAGGCAATCACAGTCGTCAGTGTCGCCGAAAACACAGGCATAGCCATGCGGCGCGCTGCATTTTCCGCTGCCACCACAGGCGGCTCTTTGAGCTCGCGCGCGCGGTAATCTGCGTGCTCACCCACAACAATCGCGTCGTCCACCACGATCCCGAGGGTAATGATCAGCGCGAAGAGCGAGATCATGTTTATGGTCAGCCCACCCAGATACATGATCGCTATCGCTGCAAAAAGCGCGACAGGAATCCCTGCTGCCACCCAAAATGCCGTCCGCGCATTTAGGAATAGGAACAACAACAAAACCACAAGCGCTAGCCCGGTCACCGCGTTATCGAGCAAAATGTTTAAGCGACCACTAATATATTCCGCCCGCGTGCGAATAAGTTCGATTGTGACGCCATCAGGAAGCGTTGCCTGCATCGCGGCGGCAACTTCTTCGACTTGTCTTTGGATCGCAATTGCATCCCCTTTGTCAGATCGATCCACGCGCAGTGTCATCGCCGGATTATCAGCCACATAAAACCCGATCTCGCGATCTACACCCTCTTGGCGCAACTGCGCGATGTCACCGATGCGCAGCTTTGAGCCATCATCATTCGAGCGCAAAACGATCTGTGCAATCTGCTCGGGCGTTCGTTTTTCAACACCCGTGCGCACACGTGCGGTGCCACCAGACACATCCCCAGCCGGGTCCGCGTCCACTTCGGAGGCAATCGCCGCCGCAATATCCGCCATCGCGATATCATTCGCGATCAAACTGGCCGATGGAACCTCGACAATCGTCTGGCCCGCCGCAACACCACGAATGGTCGTGCGCGTAACGCCGACACCGAACAAGCGAATGCTCAGTTCATCAGCAAAAAGCGCCAATTGTTCGATGCCCACTGGTCCAGTGATCACAACATCCGTCACGCGATCACGCCATTGACCGCGGCGCACGACGGGATCTTCCGCCTCGTCGGGCAAGCCCGTGACTTGATCCACCGCTGATTGCACATCATCAGCCGCGCGCGCCATGTCCCAATTGGGTTCAAATTCTAAAGAAGTCGTTGCGCGACCTTCACTGCTGCTCGCGCTGGAACTATCGACGCCCTCAACGGACAAGAGCGCCGGCTCCATGACCTGCACAATCGCTGCGTCCACGTCTTCTGCGCCTGCGCCATCCCATGCGACCGAGACCGAAACTGTATCCAAAACCACGTCTGGAAAGAACTGCGCGCGCATTTTCGGCATCGCGACAAGACCCGCGACCAGCATGATGACCAACAGCAGATTCGCGAGTGTTTTATGACGTACAAAGTAGCTAAGAACGCCACCCGCACCCTTGGGAAGATCACGCGCCATGGTTTATCCCCCCATCCGACCTTCGATCCGCTGCACCATTTGTGCAGGAACCTTGGGCTCGTCGAGTTGCCCCAAAATACGCGCTTTCGCTTCCTCTGGGATACGCTTGTTCGCCTGAATAAATGCTCGGATCTTGTCACGACGTTCTTGGCTGAGCTCAAGCATCTCTGGCTCTTCGATCTTTGTGGCACCTTCTGCTGTGAGCGGCTTTACCTTTATCCCCGCTCCGAGAAGCGGTGTACGTGCGCTCACAACGTTGCGCCCGACCAAACCGCGTCCGCGCACGAGCACATCGTCGCCTTGTCGGCGCACAAGCGAGACCTGCAGTGCTTCAAGCCGATCCTCTTCACCGATCACCAGCACTTTTTCATCCGCGCCCAGCGCAGTTGCAGGCAAGCGCACAACGCCGCGCACCTCTGGTTCAGTTACCTCTACACGAACGAAATCTCCCGGTTTAAACCCGGGGGCTTTGTCGAGTTTGGCAAAAACCAAACGTCCCGATTGCCCTTCGCCCACAGCCGCGCTGTCACGCGACAATGTCCCTTGAGCGACGAGGTCAGCGCCGAACACATCAAGCACAACGGACACCGGCGCATCGCCCAAAACGCCGTTTTCATCCAACAAGCGCGCGTATTGCGCAGTGGACAAGCGAAACGCCACTTCAAGCGCATTAGGGTCAATCAATCGCGCAAGTCTTTCATTCGCATTCACCAATCCGCCACGTGACGCGGTGACATCGCTTAGAGCACCTGCAAATTCGGCGGTGATAACCGTATCGTCCAATCTTCGGGAAGCATCCGCTTTGGCCAACTCAGCGCGTGCAATTCTTGTTTGCGCCTGCTCGATACGTGCCTCGGCTTGCGCCAGGGCTTGACGACGAGACAGAACAGCCTGTCGCGCGGATGACGCCGCGAGTTCAGCAGTTTCCACCGCTGCCGCAGTCCCAACGCCGCGCCGAGACAAATCTTCCTGACGCTCAAAGGCTTTCTCACGCAAAGCAACCTGCTCGCGCGCCGCATCAAGCTCATCTTGCGCCAAACCAATTGCGCGCGCTGCCTCACGCGCTTCGAGCTTGGCATCGCTCAAATCACTATCAGCCCGATCAAACGCGCTTTGCGCTTCAGCTTGGTCAATTTGTACCAGCTGCTCCCCAGCTGTGACGCTTCCTCCCTCAACAAAATTTTCAGACAACGCTAGCACCGTGCCAGACGCCCCCGCACGTAGATCAAGCGTGCGCGCGCTCTCTATTTGGCCGAAAGATGTTAAAATAGGCTCAACGCTTTGGATATTTGCGGGCAGGACTGTCACCGAGAAAACCCGCTCACGCGAGCGCGAAGGCCTTGGTTCTTCGCTCATGCGCGCTTGCACTGCGCCATAAATCATGGAGCCCGCATAGACGAGCAAAGCCCCCGTCATAGCCACCAAAAACAAACCCGCGAGGCTGTTTCGTAAAAATCTCATACCGTTGCCGCCTTCGTAAACTTACTCTTAACTTAGTGGCTCAAATGAACTTGGCAAACCAAGCAAATCTGATCACATTTAGCGTATTACGGCCAAGCCACTCATTTCCGTCGCAAATGTTCATCTAAACGCGGCATTATTTCGACGAAATTGCAGGGTCGGTGACGATAATCGAGTTGAAACGCCAAAATTTCATCCCACGCATCCTTGCACGCGCCCGGACTTCCCGGCAGAGCGAACAAATATGTGCCCAGCGCGACGCCACCTGTCGCACGGCTTTGCACCGCCGACGTGCCGATTTTTGCCATGCTCACATGAGTGAACACAGTTCCAAACGCATCAATCTCTTTCTCATAAACATCGCGGTGCGCTTCGACCGTGACATCCCGCCCCGTCAAACCAGTGCCTCCTGTCGAAATCACCACGTCAATCGCATCATTTGCACACCAAACGCGCAACTGTTCAGCAATCTCAGCCCGCTCATCACGCACGATCATACGCTCCGCAAGAATATGCCCCGCATCGCTCAAGCGCTGCACCAACACATCGCCAGAGCGATCATCGTTAAGCGCACGCGTGTCCGACACCGTCAGAACCGCGATACGCACAGGAAGAAATTCGCGATTTTCGTCAATACGACTCATGCCATCTCTCCCAACTTCGCTTTCAAAGCCAATAAATCCGCCCAGGCTTCGCGTTTTTTCAAAGGGTTGCTCAACAAATATTCAGGATGGAACATCGGCAGCACAGGCAGCCCCATCGCCTGCGCCCATTGCCCGCGCATCCGCGTAATGCCACGTTTCCCAAGCACTGCCTGACACGCGATATTGCCCATCAGAACCAACACATCGGGCTTGGCCAAAGCCACATGGCGTTCCAGAAATGGTAGCATCATCGCCAAATCATCGGCGCTTACATCCCCACCACGCGGCAGACGCCATGGAATCACACTTGTTAAATAAACGCTTTCAGAGCGACTCAGCCCAATCGCTTTCAGCATATTTTCCAGCAAAAGCCCCGTATCGCCCACAAATGGCATGCCGTCGCGATCTTCATCACGGCTTGGTGCTTCGCCAATGACCATAACGCGACTGCCCAACACACCATCTGCAAACACCAGATTGCGCGCGCCACGTTTCAACTCGCAGGCTTCGAAACCAGCTAAGGCAGCTTTCAATGCAGTAACATCTTGCGCAGACATCGCCACATCGCGTGCCAAAGCTGCACCATCGAATGTAGCCGCAACTGGCGCAGGGCCAGTCTCAATCGCGGGAGCGGCGGTCGGTGGCACCACTTTCTTGGGCTCCGGCTTCACCTCGAAACGGTTAATAGGCTCTTCTGCAATCGCTTCGTCCACACCAAACTCTACCTGCCATTCAAGCAAGGCCTTTGCGGTATGATACTCTAAAGATGTCATGTGTGCCGATTCCATAGCGCCAATCTATGCCGCTCGCGCTGGATAGGAAACGCCCCATCTTGCCCGCGCGGGCCACCGCGCCTATAACGCGCCGAACCAAAGGGGGCCGCGCCATGTCTTTTACCCAAGCTCACCTGCTCGGGATCGAGCATTTGCACCCGTCAGAGATTACGGCGCTGCTCGATCTTGCGGATCAATACGTTGATCTAGGTCGCGGCCAACACAAGCATTCCGATGCGCTGCAAGGTCTCACCCAGGTCAATATGTTCTTCGAGAATTCCACCCGCACGCAGGCCAGTTTTGAACTTGCGGGCAAGCGCCTTGGCGCCGATGTGATGAATATGGCGATGCAGGCCAGTTCGATCAAAAAGGGCGAAACCCTGATCGACACCGCGATGACCCTGAACGCTATGCACCCTGATTTACGGGTTGGCCGTCATCCCCATTCAGGTGCCGTCGATCTACTGGCTCAAAAAGTGAATTGCGCCGTTCTGAACGCGGGGGATGGTCGCCACGAACACCCCACCCAAGCCTTGCTCGATGCGCTCACAATTCGTCGCGCCAAAGGTCGTTTGCACCGTCTTTCAATCGCCATTTGCGGAGATATTGCGCATTCGCGAGTGGCGCGCTCAAACATTATGTTGCTCGGCAAAATGGAAAACCGCGTGCGCCTGATTGGCCCCCCGACCCTGATGCCTAGCCAGATAAACGAATTCGGCTGTGAAGTGTTCGAGGACATGCGCGAAGGTCTCAAAGATGTTGACGTCGTCATGATGCTGCGCTTGCAAAAAGAACGCATGGATGGCGGTTTCATCCCTTCCGAGCGCGAGTATTATCACCGTTACGGTCTCGATGCGGAAAAGCTAAGCTACGCCAAGCCAGACGCCATTGTCATGCACCCCGGCCCTATGAACAGAGGCGTGGAAATTGATGGCGATATTGCTGATGACATCAACCGCTCTGTCATTCAGGAACAGGTCGAAATGGGTGTCGCTGTGCGCATGGCCGCGATGGACCTTCTTGCGCGCAACAGACGCAGCCGACCCAAGGGTGTCATGGTATGAGCACCCAAATGCGCATCACAGCAACAGAACATGGCATCGTTCGTCTTTTTGCGGTCGAAACTGCGCAAGCATTTGATCATGCGTCCCTTTGTGACGCTTTGGCTGTGGAAACGCTAGATCCCGCTCACGTTGATATGATCACGTTGAGCGATCTCGACGAGCTTGGACTTGAAGGATATCTCGCGCTTGGCATGGGCATCGAGCCTTCTGAAATCGACGCGATGCGCCCGCAGATCAACACGCTCAAAGGCGATGTTGTGCTCATCCGCTCTGCAGCTTTTGGGGCCAAAGCAGTGAATCTGAAGCCGACATCCCCTTTGCGCTGGATCGCCACGTTTGGTGAAGTCCCTATCGACACCACATCAACCCCGATGAAAACCAATTCCGCACAGGGCACCTTATCCGGCGCAACGCCCGCGGATCGGCCTTCAAACAATAAAGTCCTTTTTTGGGTGCTCGCGGCCTTCGCTCTGATTGTTGCGATCACTATTTCGATGTTCATCCGGATCACCCCATAGGAGAGCAGTACTATGCAAGAGCCAAAAGACCCCAGAATGTCAGGTCGCATCGCCTCAATCGTGCTGATCTTGCTCGCGCTTTTCGTGATTATGCTGGTTTGGATCGCGTAAAATGAACGCGCAAACACCCGCAGGCTGGGACGGCATCTTGGACGAGGGCGAAACGATCCTTTGGCAGGGTCGCCCTGTCGCGGGACTGTCATTTCAAAACATCGACATCATGAGCACACTCATGGGACTGTTTTTCATGGGTTTTTCGCTCTTTTGGATGAGCATGGCGATGAATATCGCGGGTGGTTTCGGTCGATCAGACTTTGGCGGTTTTCTACCCTACATCTTCCCCCTTTTTGGTCTGCCCTTCTTTTTCATCGGCTTTTACAATGCCATTGGACACATCCTTTGGGACAGTTATTTGCGCTCGAAAACGCACTACACGCTTACTTCAAAACGCGCGTTTATTGCCACGGCTCATCCCACAAAAGGCAAACTTCTGGTGGATCACATGATCGATGAAGATACCCATCTCACACTCAGAATCGGCCCACCCGACAGTGTATTTTTCAAAAACGCAAAATACGGGTTCAAACGTATCGAAGACGGTCGAAAAGTTCACAAACTTATGCGCCAAATTCAGGAAAATTCTCAATGACCATACGGTTTATCAACGCTCGCCTCATTGATCCTGAAACCGGTGATGACACGCTCGGTGAGTTAGCTGTTTCCTCAGGTGTGATTATCGCCAATTCCACACAAGACGCTGATAACACAGACAATAGGTTTCGCGGCGAAACCTCCGACGCCGAGACTATCGTGGATTGCATGGGCAAATGCCTAGCCCCCGGCATTATCGACATAGGTGTGAAAGTCTGTGAGCCGGGTGAACGTCACAAAGAAAGCTATCGTTCAGCGGGCCGCGCCGCTGCTGCGGGTGGTGTAACGACGATGGTCACACGTCCTGACACATCTCCCGCGATCGACAGCCCCGAGGTCCTTGAATTTGCCCGTCGCCGCGCGAATGAGGCCGCACCCGTCAACGTCCTCGTCATGGCCGCCCTCACCAAAGGACGGATGGGGCGCGAAATGACCGAGATCGGCTTTTTGCAAGACGCAGGCGCCGTAGCCTTTACCGATTGTGATCATGTCATACGCGACACCAAAGTCTACAGTCGCGCCCTGACCTACGCGCGTTCGCTCGGCGCTCTCGTGATTGCCCATGTCCAAGAACCGATACTCAGCGCAGGGGCCGCTGTCACCTCTGGAAAATTCGCATCCCTTCGCGGCCTTCCTGGTGTTTCTCCGATGGCAGAACGCATGGGTCTTGATCGCGATATCGCCCTAGTTGAAATGACAGGTGTGCGCTATCACGTGGATCAAATCACCACCGCACGCGCGCTTCCTGCACTCGAACGCGCCAAGGCGAACGGCCTCGACATCACAGCAGGCGTATCAATCCATCACCTCACGCTCAATGAACTGGATGTCGCAGACTACCGCACCTTCTTTAAAGTGAAACCTCCCCTTCGCTCTGAGGATGATCGCCTCGCTGTTATCGAAGCTCTCGCAGACGGCACCATTGATCTCATCTCCTCCATGCACACTCCTCAGGATGAGGAAAGCAAACGCCTCCCATTTGAGGAAGCCGCCTCAGGCGCAGTTGCGATGGAAACGCTGCTCCCCGCCGCGATGCGCCTTATCCATAACGAGCACATGGACCTACCAACCCTTTGGCGCGCGCTTAGCCTCGCCCCGGCAAAACGTCTCGGCCTTGCCTCTGGCCGCCTAAGCGTTGGAGCCCCTGCCGATCTCGTTCTCTTTGATCCTGATGCGCCCTTCATCATGGATCGTTTCAAACTTCACAGCAAATCCAAGAACACACCGTTTGACGGCGCGCGCATGCAAGGTAAAGTGATCTCAACCTACGTTGCCGGCCAACCCGTGTTTGAAAGTGAATAGATGCCATCTATTGAAATTAGCTTAACGGCGCTGCTCATCTGGGCCATTCTTGGCTATCTTTTCGGATCGATCCCTTTTGGGATCCTAATTTCGCGCATGATGGGCCTCGGCAATCTGCGCGACATTGGCTCTGGCAATATCGGTGCGACCAATGTTTTGCGCACTGGTTCTAAACCTGCTGCGCTCGCCACACTCATTCTTGATGGTGCCAAGGGTGCAGTCGCTGCACTGATTGCACGCGCGATGGCGGGTGAAGACGCAGCACAAGCTGCAGGCCTCATGGCCCTTATCGGACATTGCTATCCAATCTGGCTCAAGTTCCAAGGCGGCAAAGGGGTGGCGACGTTCCTTGGTCTCTTGCTCGCCCTCAGCTTCCCCGTCGGTGCAGCAAGTTGCGCGACGTGGCTCGTGGTTGCAGCACTCAAACGCATCTCATCCCTCGCAGCCCTTGCAGCTGCAGGCACGTCCACCTTCTGGATGACCCTTTTGGGATACCCGCAAGGCTTTGTTTTGGGCGTGATCCTCACGGTCCTGATTTTCTGGCGACACAAAGCCAACATCACGCGACTTCGCGCAGGAACCGAGCCTAAGATAGGCAAATAACGCGGTGCTGAACCGGCTAGTACCTCGCCAAAGTGGTGCACCTTTCGCAGTTCCGCCTGTCGCCTTTATATGCGCGCTGGTTGGTGCCCCGCTGGTGATCGCTTTCTTTGGCTTCTGGATCTTCTTAATCCCTGTTTTCGCGCTTTACTTTGGTGGACCTTTGTATCTGGTCTGTCCCGGACCTGCATGTTATTGGTACCTCAAACGACGCGTTCCAAAGACGCTCGAAATCACGCTCCTAGCCATTGTTGTCAACACGATCGTAAC
>Ga0115569_10003704_pt1 | contig 11230 bp, 10 predicted proteins | sample COGITO_mtgs_1205_2_FD_87295 | JGI IMG/M metagenome (GOLD analysis project Ga0115569, IMG submission 87295) | Pelagic marine microbial communities from North Sea - COGITO_mtgs_120503 | ecosystem: Environmental > Aquatic > Marine > Epipelagic | place: Germany:Helgoland, sampling site Kabeltonne...
ACCGAGCCCTGATGTTGATCATCGCAATCCACGACTAACGATTCGACAGGCTCTTTCAATATGCCGTCTTCTTCATGAAGAATAACTTCCGGCCTGGACACCGCAAGTTCAAACCCTTCGCGGCGCATGCTCTCGATCAACACCGAAAGATGCAATTCACCGCGGCCTGAGACTTTGTATTTGTCTGGCGTCTCGCCTTGTTCAACGCGCAAGGCAACGTTGTAAAGCAATTCTCTCTCGAGCCGATCCCGGATTTGCCGGGTAGTAATGTACTTACCTTCGCGTCCTGCAAACGGCGAATCATTTACCTGAAATGTCATGCTGATCGTCGGCTCATCTACCGACAGCGGGTTCATCGCTTCGGGATGATCTGGGTCACAAAGCGTGTCAGAAATATTTAGCTTATCAACACCGGAGATACAAACTATCTCTCCAGCCTGAGCCTCATCTACGTCGATTCGTTCCAGACCTAGATGACTTTTAATCTGCAGGATCTTTCCTTTGCGGGAGTGTCCTTCGTGATCGACAATGACTACTTGCTGATTGCGAAACACCTTCCCGCGCGTAACACGGCCTACACCAATAACGCCGACGTAGCTGTTGTAGTCCAATGCACTAATCTGCATCTGAAACGGTCCATCGATGACAACATCTGGCGGTGGAACTTTCTCGATCACTGTCTCAAAAAGTGGCTCCATGTTGTCCGTCATCTGATCCATCTCATGGCCGGCGAAGCCCTCTAGCGCTGAGGCGTAGATTATTGGAAAGTCTAACTGCTCGTCTGTCGCACCTAGCTTATCGAATAGGTCGAACACTTCGTTAACCACCCAATCGGGTCGTGCACCGTGACGATCGATCTTGTTTATCACGACGATAGGATTGAGGCCTTGTGCGAATGCCTTTTGTGTCACGAAACGAGTCTGCGGCATTGGGCCGTCGACGGCATCCACCAGCAGCAGCACACTGTCTACCATCGATAGTACGCGCTCAACCTCACCACCAAAATCGGCGTGGCCCGGCGTATCCACAATATTGATGTGGTAACCGTTCCAGTTAATAGCCGTATTCTTCGCTAGAATCGTGATACCACGCTCGCGTTCCTGATCGTTCGAATCCATCATTCGCTCGACATTCGCACCGCGTGACTCGATAGTTCCGGATTGATGAAGCAATTTATCAACCAACGTAGTCTTACCATGGTCAACGTGCGCGATGATCGCAATATTTCGAATCTTTTCAATCACTGTAGTTCCGCCTAAATATTTAGCCTACAGCTCCCAGGGGAGAAGTAGGGTACAGCTCTGATCTGTTCATAGTTTGCCTCTACAAATAGATAGATAGGCAATAAAGAGACGGAGAGCGGCTGCACAAAAGGCGGCGAGTATACACGAGACGGCGCCGAAAGATTAGTTATCTAAAGGATTTATTTCGCTTAAAGGCTGTTGATTCTGGTGCTTTTACGGCTTAGCCAGCTCCAAAACCGCGACATTGGCGAAGCCTTCGTCGACTAGGTTGGCGGCGTGGAGGCGGCTCATCATGCCCTTTCCACAATACAGCAGATAATTCTTGTCCTTGTCTAAGTCCGCAAAGCCGCTGCGTAGTTTATAAAACGGTATATTCAGCAGCACGCCGGGCTGGGTCTCCCCATCCAGCATCAATGGTTTGAGCTCGACCTCATCCGGATGACGAATGTCGATTACCGTGCTATTGCTAGCAAGCGTCTTAACGATTTTGATCTCGGCAACTTTGCTATCCAGGTCAGCCACCAAGTCAGTGATGAGTTGATGTTTAGCGTTGTCTATCGCGGCATCCAAAACAGCGAAATCGAACCGAGTCTCCTCACTTTCTATGCGGTGCGGTTTTGCCTGCGTAGTTGGCTTTTTGGAGATCACGGCACAATATTCTGGTATGTCTTTGGAAAACTCTTCGGTGCCAATCTCTCGTGCAATATCGATAATTTGCTGTTTATCGCTTGTCGCCAGCGGCCGCAACACCAAGGCGTCGGTTACAGAATCGATAACTGCTAGGTTCGGCAGAGTCTGACTCGATACCTGCGCTACACTCTCGCCAGTCACCAGTGCCTCTATATGCAGGCCTGCCGCAATTTGCTCAGCCGCGCGCAGCATCATGCGCTTCAGGATGACACCCATCTGTGCGTTATCCACCTTGTTCAGTATCTCCTCCACCACGCCTTCAAAGGGAACCGAGATAAACTTCACTCGATGTGAGGAGTGATATTTCATCCACAAGAATAAGGCCACCTCTTTCACAGCAAGCTCATGCGCCCTGCCACCAAGATTGAAGAAACAGTAATGGGTTTGCAGCCCGCGCTTAATACACGAGTAGCTGGAAACAGAAGAATCAAAGCCTCCCGAGATCAAAGACAGCACCGAATCCTGACAACCCAGGGGAAACCCACCCATGCCGGCTCTTTGGTCACGCACCATGAACACAACGTCATCGCGCACTTCTATCAAGACGGTAACATCAGGATCCTTCAGCCGAACGCCCGCCGCGTCGGTCTGAGTGTTAAGCCCTGCGCCTACATGACGCTCTACATCGGTAGATTTAAAAGCATGCTTGCCATTGCGCTTGCAACGAACGGCGAAGGTCTTACCCACTAATTTTTCACGGTAGTATTCCAGCGCCAAATCTAACATCGCATCCAAATCCGTGCGGGGATACTTGTCGACGTGCAGAAACTTCGCAATACCCGGCGTACAGGCTAACCTTTCGCTTATCTGAGCTATAAGCACAGGTTCATCCGTCGAGGTTTGGACTTCTAAATTATCCCACTCCCCGGCAACACAGACAGCAGGATCAATTTCGGAAACAACCGATCTTATGTTCTTACGCAACTGACGAATAAAGCGCCTGCGCACTGGACGGGTCTTGATGGTGATTTCGGGAAAAAGCTTAACCAGGAATAACATCTTATCTCTATCTTGTTTTGATCAATTCTGTAGCCGACCCTGTCCAAGTCGGCGATAATTTAGGGCATCTAGTCAAATTTTTTCAAGATCGCTGATTTATGCAGACGCAAGAGCAAGCAACTATTCCTCCTTATTGCACTATTAAGGTGCTTTTTAGTTGAGAATGCGCTTTTATGGTGCGTTTTATTTGCTGCAGATCTCTATTCCCCCGTAAAATAAGGCTTTGCAGCGATACCAGTACTGGCATATATTTTGCTCCTCCCCTAGTACACAAGGCAAGCCGCAGAAGTATAATCGATTATGCATCGGATAACTTTACCAGGCAGCCCTTTGTTAAAGTGGCAGCAAAAGCTGGTAAGATCTCTCAGCTTCCCTAGGCCGGTATAAGGCAGCAAGCGCTATACCGCGGGGCACGGAAAAACGAGCACAAGTCATACATTATCAAGTAGTCGATACCGATTAGGAGAAAAGGACAGAAAATGAAATCTAAACTAGAATACATCTGGCTTGATGGCTATAAGCCAACTCAAACCTTACGCAGCAAGACTCAAGTACGCGATAATTTTGGCGGCACTCTTGATGAATGCCCAGTATGGTCATTCGATGGCAGTTCTACCCTGCAAGCCGAAGGCAATGATTCCGACTGCTTACTTAAGCCAGTCGCGGTCTATCCCGATCCGGATCGCGCGAATGCCTATCTGGTGATGACCGAAGTAATGAATGCCGACGGCACACCGCACTCATCAAATGGTCGCGCCACTATCGATGATGATGATGCTGACTTCTGGTTCGGTTTCGAACAGGAATACTTCCTGTGGGACCTAAAGACCAACCTTCCTCCTGGCTTCCCTTCAGGTGGCTACCCTGGCCCTCAAGGGCCTTATTACTGCTCTGTTGGCGCCCAGAATGCCTTCGGCCGCGACGTAATCGAAGACCACATGGACCTGTGTCTTGAAGCTGGACTCAACTTTGAAGGCATCAACGCTGAAGTTGCCGCGGGTCAGTGGGAATTTCAAATTTTTGCAAAGGGCGCTAAAAATGCTGGCGACCAAATCTGGATCGCAAGATACCTGCTGGAGCGCACAGCTGAGCGCTACGGACTGGCGATCAACTACGAGCCCAAGCCACTAGGTAAAGATCTAGACTGGAATGGCTCCGGCATGCACGCTAACTTTTCGAACGGCCCTATGCGTGAAAACGGTGATGAGTCTATCTTCACCAGAATATGCGAAGCCTTCAGTAAGAATATCGATCGCCATATCAGTGTATATGGCGCAAACAACGACCAACGATTGACAGGCCTGCACGAAACTCAAGCGATCGACGAATTCAGCTACGGCGTTTCTGACCGCGGCGCGTCAATTCGTATTCCAATTGGCACTGTTGAAGATGGCTGGAAGGGGCGTCTAGAAGACAGACGTACCGCATCGAATGCCGATCCGTACAAGGTAGCTGCCGCTATCATTAAGACTACAAAGGAAGGCCTGGCGTAAGCCAAGCCTTGCATTATCAAGAAGCCCGGTCTTTTGATCGGGCTTTTTTATGCCCCTCAATATTGCAGACAGCTACTTAACGCACTATTATGGTGCATTATTTCTGTTCATAATCGCAAATTCACATCTAAACCAGCACACAAGCCCCAAAAACAGCGACCTAGACGATATTGTTTCTATTGGTTTAGTTATTGCATAGTGCATAGATAGGGATAAGAAAAGCGTTCGCTATTCCGTCGTCAGTTGCATAGCTCAAGCCCTAGGGCTGAATGCGTGTATCCCGGTCAAAATCACCATAGAGAAGTAGTAACCGTGACTCTGGACAACCCACACAAGCGACTGCTGGACAACCAAAAGACTGGGGTTGTGGTGATGGATAAAGATCTACGCCTACTCTATCTGAACGTGGCCGCACAAAACCTGCTCGAAATCAGCGTCCGCAAGGCCAGCAAGCTATTTATTGGCGACGTGCTAATCAAAGCAGCACAAGACATAGGCGAGATGCAAACAGCCCTGACCAATAGCAATAGTTTTACCAAGCGCCAGGCGCAACTGCAGTTGATGCACGGCAAAATTGTCGACGCAGACTACACTATTACACCGTTCGAGGAAGACGGTGAATCGCGCGTGCTGCTGGAGATAACCTCTCTAAAGCACTCTTACCGGATAAGCCGTGAGGAGTCCCTAAGCAGCGCACACGCGACAACAAGAGAATTAGTCAGAGGTCTCGCACATGAGATTAAGAATCCGCTGGGCGGTATCCGCGGCGCGGCCCAGCTTCTAGCGGCAGAACTGAATAACGAAGAACTTAAAGACTACACCAATGTGATCATCGAAGAGGCTGATCGCTTGCACCAATTGGTAGATAGACTGATTGGCTCTAGGCAGCCACTCACCATGCGCCCGACCAATATTCACGAAGTTTTAGAGAGAGTTGGATCCTTGGTGCAGGCCGAGATAAGCGGAAACAGCATCGACCTTATTACTGACTATGACCCTAGCATACCGCCAGTGCTTGCCGACTCCTCGCAACTTATTCAGGCGATGCTGAATATCATACGCAATGCAACGCAGGCACTGTTCAGCCCAAAAGTAGAGCACAGCCTTGGCTGCATCCATCTGCGCACTCGAATCATTCGCAATGCAACCATAGGCGCCAAGTTCCATCGATTGATCGCTAGTATAAAAATTACCGACAACGGACCGGGAATCAAGCCGGACATGATCGACTCCATTTTCTATCCGATGATTAGTGGACGCGCCGAGGGAACCGGCCTTGGCCTTTCAATAACACATTCCATTATCAACCAGCACAAAGGGCTTATCGAGTGCCAGAGCAGGCCTGGCGCAACCTGTTTTACAGTGCTGTTGCCAATCGCTCCCCCGGGGGGTTAGAAAAAAGCTGTGAATATATATTTGAAAGCATGCGATTAATAGTTAGTCGAATTCAGGGCGCAAGCCTAACGTTTCACAAGGTAGTGTGATTTATGAACTCAAGCAATTCTGTCTGGATACTGGATGACGATCGCTCCATTCGCTGGGTACTAGAAAAGTCGCTAGGCAAGACCGGCCTCAATACCGAGTCTTTCGAGAACGGCAACGACCTACTGCACCGTCTCGAGCAGGAGTTGCCCGACGCTATTATTAGCGACATCCGTATGCCAGGAATCAGTGGGCTAGACCTACTGTCGACTATCCAAAAACAGCACCCCCAGCTTCCAGTTATTATCATGACGGCCCACTCCGATCTGGAAAGTGCAGTTTCATCCTATAGCCGCGGTGCCTTCGAATATCTCCCCAAACCTTTCGATATCGAAGAGGCAATCGCGATGACGAATCGCGCGCTGGAACACGTGCGCGAGCAGAACGAAGAAAGAGGCACAGGTGGCGAGACTGAAAGTGTTAAGACCCAGGAGATAATTGGCGAGGCACCTGCCATGCAGGAAGTCTTCCGGGCCATCGGCAGACTCTCACAGTCGAATATCTCAGTGCTAATAAACGGCGAGTCGGGAACCGGCAAGGAATTAGTTGCCCGCGCCCTGCATCAACACAGCCCACGCAGCGACAAGACCTTCGTGCCACTTAATGTGGCCGCTATACCTAAAGAACTCATCGAGTCAGAACTGTTCGGGCACGAAAGAGGCGCGTTCACCGGCGCCACCTCACAGCGCACCGGTCGCTTCGAACAGGCCGATGGCGGCACGCTGTTTCTAGATGAGATTGGCGATATGCCCGCCGAAACACAGACGCGATTGCTGCGCGTGCTGTCCGATGGCGAGTTCTATCGCGTGGGTGGCCACACCTCCATCAAAGTCGATGTTCGAATAATTGCGGCCACCCATCAGGACCTGGAAAACCTGGTGGAAAAACATGCGTTCAGAGAAGACTTGTTCCACCGTCTAAATGTTATCCGAATTCATATACCTAAGCTGTGTGATAGGAGTGAAGATATTCCGCGTCTAGCCAGTCATTTTCTCACCTGTGCTGCTAAAGAATTAGACGTGGAACCGAAACTACTTCGACCTGAAACCGAGCTATATCTTAGCGGTTTAAGCTGGCCTGGAAATGTCAGACAACTGGAAAATTTCTGCCGCTGGATAACAGTTATGGCTTCCAGTCGCGAGGTCTATATCGCGGATTTACCGCCCGAATTTGCTGCGCAGAAAACGGTGCACAGCGACCCTGACAACTGGACCGTAAATTTACAAAACTGGGCGGACAGGCAGCTGAGTCTGGGCAATACCGGGATTCTAAATCAGGCTACGCCTATATTCGAGAAAACCATGATTGATATCGCCTTAAAGCACACCCGCGGAAGGAAACGTGACGCGGCAAATCTGCTGGGCTGGGGGCGCAACACCTTGACTCGCAAAATCAGAGAGTTAAATACAAAGAGTAAAGACACACAAGCGCCGGCTACAGAGCACCCTAAATAAGCGGAGCAAGCAGAGCCTGAGTCGGTTACCCATGTGTAGTTAGAGACCCGGGCCTGTCAATAGCTCTATCGTGCTCACGATAGCCACCAAACACGATTGTCGCACGCGGATTTTCTGTATAAGTGCCATCAAGCATTTCATCACAGCCATCCAATTCACCAACGCCCCCACGCCCCACGCCAGTCGTAGGACAAGAAGTTGAGTGGCGTTGGCAGGCTGCCGTTGTCCAGATCACATTCAACCATTACTCTACCCTGCTGCCAGTGCCAGCTAATGGGTCCGCTCAGAGGTAAAGAATGGCCTATCTAGGTCATTCTCATCATCGCTATCAGCGTCTGCGGTTCGATTGGGCTATCCCTGGAACACAATGATCGAAACGTCCAGCAGCAACCCTGCTATTTTCCGCATTGCTTGCGGTGAAGTGGCCTTGTTCGGCGTGTTCAAAATCATCGCTTGCTGCAGTTTTAGCGGCTATTTGGCTAATGCGTATCAAAAAGCTTTACAAAAATTTTTTTTATAAAAACCCTAATATCATGAAATAATTACTAAAATATTACTTTAGATACCAAAATATCGACCTTACAAGTTTTTTTTCAGAATAAATTCTCGCGTATCAAAGCCGCAACCTACGCTGATTACTGCCTTATTCGCCGAAAACCCCGGTCGCATCAACCGTGTTACGCCGACGGTCAACAATCACGGTAACAGTACTCATCTGCTGAAGAGTTTTAAAAATTCGTTGCAAATCAAATTGATAGAAAAGATAATAAAATGGTAAACGTAGAACTGTTGCTTTACAAGATTTCGCCACAGTTAAGGTCATGCCACCTTAAGCGATTAGAGCAAATAAGCTATTGGAGCCTCCAATGAGTCAAGAATTCAAAACCCTACAAGCACAGACTCCCCTGTTTGCCGATACATCGAAGATGCAAGAAATACTTGCCGAGGAGAGCAAGGCCGGTTGGGATTTATTGGAGAAGGAAGATAACTACCGCATTAAACTACAACGTAGTATCGATAACCGCAGTACTGATGCCAATTTACTAACCGACCCTTACCGAACAACTGTTGGCGTAAGCTCCGTATTGACTTACGGATTGACTGCTCTGGCGACCATGCTACTGGTTTCAGTCATCTTATATTTAGCCTTTATAAATGCCTAAGCAAATTTGTTGGGTATAGGCACGGCATCGACAAGGCCTTTGATCATTCTTATTTTAGTAGCTTGTTCCAACCCGGATAGTTCGCCCAACATCTCCGCAAACTCCTTCGCTTAATATTGTTGCATAGGTCTTCCCGCTTGCATTCACTGCGATGCAGCTTACTGTTGCCGAGCATTGGTTCAATCCAGCCACCGTGAAATTATATACACGCTCAGTAGCTACGCACTCTGCCGTGGTTGCATAGGCGGAATATTCTTCTGGCGGGAAAATAGTATTCATAGCAAATCCGATACCGGACTCGGCGGCATAGAATGCTCGTGTGAAGTTTAGCTCCTCTTCGAAAGTTTGTGCATTCTGGCTAAGCAATTGGTTTACAGCGACTGCGATTACCGCCATTAGGGTAATTACAAATATCGCTGCAGGCAGACCTATTCCTGATTGACGAGGGAATTTGGCGTTACGCTGAATTTTTTCAATGGGTAGTTTAGGGAACACCACGGGCCAACACCTCATGATTTAATACTACCGAATCATTATTAGCAGTGAAATTGAATTGGATAGAAATCAGTGAATTTCGCCTCAAGGTTTGCGCTGACACAGCAAAAGCCGTCAAGCCGGTATTGTCTAGATCGTTCGTTATAAGCACTTTATTAGGCGCTGCCGAATAATTGGGTAGACAGGTAGCGTTAAGAGAAACCTCACAGACTCCCGATTGTTCTTCAGCTGTTACTTGAGACGCATAAAAACCGTAGTTTGCATAGCGATACAGGTTCTGGCCAACTACACAAAAGCTAACCGGGTCTTCCACAATAAAAAATCGTTCATTGCTAGACCTTCGCCTAAATCGGTGCGGTTTTATTAATGTAACAGTGCTCTGAACGGGCGATGCACTAGCAGCAATTGAGTCGATCTCTTGTATCGGCCCCCGATTGGCGGGAAAATTTGGCCACCCAGTCGATGCTCCGTTGTCACCATCATAGACCCTGTTTTGTCTTTGTGGATAGATTACCGCATACCCGCCAGTCACCCCGTGCTCGCTGGGTACTTCAACCACATCAAACGTTGTGGCCGCTGTGGAGAATGGCGGGTTAATGTATGTGCTGGATGCCCTCACGGGAATAAATTCTAGGCATTGGTCGCCACTTGGTGTTGCAGTCGTCACACGAATGCTATTAGGCAGTGCATTGTGCATTTCACTAGCCATCCTATCCAGCGCTATACGACCAGATGCTGCAATTTTATTCCGATTAGTGCTGGTCGTCAGGCTGTCTACCGAATCACCAATAAAACTGACAATGCCAACGGCGAGGATGCTGCTGATAACAATCGTCAACACCATTTCAATAATGGTGAAGCCCGCCTGCTTTTGCTTAAATAGTTTACTCATACTGTTATTTTTACGCTGTTGCCTAGCCTAGAAGTTAGATTTATACGCGCTAAAATCCCAGCCCTCGGTGTTACCTCGGTCACTCACAGTGACCGTCACTAACTTCGCGTCAAATTCATCATCAAGCTCATTGTTAACGCTCAAAGTTACTTCCTCGCCACCCACACCTACATTGATGTAGCGAACAACGACACGCACTCGAAAATTCTCGTACCCTGCTCTGGTATTGCCTTGCGCGTCTTGTAAGGGAAGGGTTTGGCCATCACCTTCATCCATTCCATGGTAGTCATCGACATCGTCTAACCTAGCGCGTGTATTCTCCCCAGCCTCCGCCCCAAAAGAGGCTTCTGCCGTGCATTGACGGGGCGGTGGCCCCGTTCCCGTTGCTTGGCATGGGGGTATGCCGCCATTGCGCGTGTTCTCGTCATACCTTTTACCCAGAATCTCATCCAAGTAGGCCTGTGCAAGGGCTGTCGCTCGAATCTGTACCGTGATATCCGAATTGCGGCTAGCGCCGCCCCCCACAACCCCTGACAAAGAGACTAACGCGACACCCAAAATAACGATAGTGACGACAAGCTCTATTAAGGTAATACCGGTTTGATTCGCCGTTTTGCTAAACATCGCAGTCGCCTGCATAAGCAAATCCTGATGGCGACACACAAATGGATTCACTCGCCGTATCATTCAGGCATATTCGCACCGCCGATGTCACAGCGCCAGTACTGCCGGTGACGCCACTGACACCCAAGTCGCCATATTCACCGAAAGTAAGCGTCAGCGGTGCCGTATTTGTAATCGCGTCTACCCCGGAGGTGACTGCGCAACTCGCTGTGTCGTTGATATCCCCAGCCAATGAAACGTTATCTAAGGGCGCGGTGAAACTCTCTATGTTGCCGCCTGCGTAACTGGTCACAATAGTCACACTATCACTGCCAGCATTGGGGGTAATGGTCATGGACACATTAGCTCTGCCTAGCGCATTTTGTTGGGCAGTGCGAGCTAGAGAGATGATTTGGTCGCGGACGATTATAGCGTTGAAACTATTTCCATCCGAAATTCTTGAGATAGCTACAATACTGATTATAGAGAGAATGAGTATTACGATGACTAATTCTATAACCGTAAAGCCCAACTGAATTCTTTGCTGAAGATCAACATTCTTATTTGGGTAATTGGTTTTCATTTCTGAAAGCATCATTGTTTCACGCATATAGAGATTCTTAGAGCCTTTCCACTATGACAGTAGCGCACCAATTTTATACTCAATATGATTTACATCCTGTATGGACAGATGGTCTCTCTAATTGACAGACCA
>Ga0115569_10003705_pt1 | contig 11230 bp, 10 predicted proteins | sample COGITO_mtgs_1205_2_FD_87295 | JGI IMG/M metagenome (GOLD analysis project Ga0115569, IMG submission 87295) | Pelagic marine microbial communities from North Sea - COGITO_mtgs_120503 | ecosystem: Environmental > Aquatic > Marine > Epipelagic | place: Germany:Helgoland, sampling site Kabeltonne...
ATTAACACTCTTGCCGGAGATAGAATTGGAATTATTGGTTACGCTGGCAGTGCATTTCCGCAGGTGCCAATAACCACAGATTTTTCATCTGCACGCCTTTTTTTGTCTGGAATGAACACCAACATGGTAAGCTCTCAGGGTACTGCCATGACCCAGGCCATAGAAATGGCAGAAACCTATTACAATGACATTGAACAAAAAAACAGGGTTTTGTTTTTAATAAGCGATGGTGAAGATCATCAGGGAGACTATGCAAGTATTGCTGCTCAGGCTACTAAAAAAGGCATAAAAATTTATACCATTGGAGTAGGAACCACAGCGGGAGCTAGAATTCCTTTAAAGCGCGCGGGTGTGTTACAATCCTACAAAAGAGATCAAGACAACCAGGTGGTTATTACCAAACTCAATAAAGAGACCTTGCAAGAGATTGCGCAGGCTGCAAATGGCGAGTATCTGGACGGCAGCAACACAAAAGAGCTTGTAGAGCAAGTACAAAACATATTAGCAGGTATGGATAAAAAGGAGTTTGACGCAAAGCAATTTTCAGACTTTAAAGATCAGTTTCAATGGTTTTTGGCAGGCGCTTTATTATTTTTAGTACTTGATGTGTTACTTTTAGAGCGCAAAACCAAATGGATCAACAAACTCAATTTGTTTAATCAACAAAAAACAGATTCGTAATGTTTTACAGCTTAAAAAACACAAACCACACATATATTGGCAACAGCCACTACAAGACCTTTTTAAAAAGAACTTGTTTGTATATCATCATAGTATGTAGCGCTATACAAATGACCTCACAGACTAAGGTTTCTCAGGCATTAGAACAAGATGCCTTGCAGGCAGCCCTGCACCTAAGCCAAGGCGCTCTTGCCATACAAAACAATGAATTTATTACCGCAGAAGTTGCTTACAGGAAAGCCATCGCTATTGAGGAGAATAAGGCAACAGGAAGCTACAATTTAGGGAACGCTTACTACAAAAAAAGTAAAAACGAAGAGGCGCTTAGTAGGTTTGTAAATGCAGCAAAAGTTGCAACTACTAAACCACAAGCCCATCAAGCTTTCCATAACTTAGGGAATGCGCTTATGAACCAAAAAGAGTATTCTGGAGCAGTTGAGGCTTATAAAAATGCCCTTAGAAATAACCCCTCTGATGATCAAAGCCGCTACAACTTAGCCCTAGCAAAAGATCTGTTAGAGAAAAACCCGCCACAAGAAGGGGAGGATGATCAAGAAAAAGAGCAAGACAAACAAGACAAAAAAGATCAGCAAGATAAAAAGGACGACAAAGATAAAGACCAAGACCAAGAAAAAGACCCTAAGGACAACCAAGATCCAGAGGATAAAAAAGGGGATGACCAAGAAGACAAAAAAGAGCCGCAGGAACCTAAAGACCCTAAAGACGAGCAATCAAAAAAAGACCAACAACAACAGCAGCCTGCTGATGGGCAGTTGTCTCCTCAACAGGTGAAAAACCTTCTTGAGTCTATGAACAATCAAGAAAAGAAAGTTCAAGACAAAATCAACGCAAAAAAACAAAAGGGAGTAAAAATAAAATCTGAAAAAGATTGGTAACATGAACAGACAAAAACACATATGGTTTTTTCTTTTTGTTGTGTTATTTGCCTTCACATCAAAAGCACAGGTTACCTTTGAAACAAAAGTGAGTCGCAAAAAATTGGGCCTTAATGAGCGAGTTCGGGTAGATTTTATCATGAATGCAGATGGCGATGATTTTAATCCGCCAAGTTTTGAGGGGTTTAGGGTTGTAGGAGGGCCAAACCAATCTATTAGCAACTCTTATATCAATAGAAAGCGCACCTATTCTAAAACCTATTCTTACTTCTTATCACCCCTCAAACAGGGTAATTTGCGAATAGGCAAAGCTTCTGTTTATGTTTCCGGGGAAACCTACACCACTTCTTCTATAACTCTTGAGATTACTCCAGCGGTAAAAACACCCTCAGATGGCTTGGGTAATAATCCAGAGGTCATAGCAGAGCAAAACGTGCATCTAGTAGCCGAAATCTCAAACCCTACTCCTTATCTTAACCAGCGTATAACAATTGTATATAAGCTATATGTTTCTAATAATGTGAGCATTACCAGTCAATGGCGAGAAATAAATTCTCCTAGATATGCTGATTTTTGGAGTAAAAACATTGACAGTCAAAAACTGAATTTATTTGAAGGAAAATACCAGGGGGAGGATTACAGGTATGTTGTTTTGAAAACCACTGTGTTGTATCCTCAAAAAACAGGACCACTAGAAATTGAACCTTTAACGTTGGATGTACCTATTGACGTGCCTGGAAAAAGACGTAATATCTTTGGAAGAAGTCTTACAACAAGAGTTAATAAAACCATCTCTGCAGGAAAAAGAACCATTACTGTAAAACCTCTACCAACAAAAGATCGACCAGATAATTTTACTGGAGCTGTGGGAGATTTCACTTTCAGTGTAACGCCAAACAAAAAGGTCTTAGAGGTAGATCAGGCTCTTGAGGTATCTCTTACCGTTTCTGGTAAAGGAAATCTAAACACCCTCTCTCTACCGAGCCTAAAAGTGCCAAGTACCTTGGAGGTGTATGAGCCGCAGCGTAAAGAAAATATCCGCACAAGAGCCTCAGGGATAAGTGGGTCTATTTCTCAAACCTATACCTTGGTGCCTCAAAATAAAGGGACCTATCCCATCAGCCCCATTTCTTTTTCTTTTTTCAATCCAGATACTCAAAGCTACCAGAGTGTTTCCTCTGAGCAGATTGTTATAAGGGTAACAGCTGGATCTGCGCCAAAACAAGACCCAACAATAGCACAAACCCAAATCCAGAAAACCCAACCTCTTGTTATTGAGGAGCGCTTTAGATATATAAAATTGAATGCAGATTTAAGCCCTATTGCTTCGCCCCCCTTTTTTAAATCAAACCTGTTTTGGGCACTACTTTTAGGCCCCTTGGGGCTTATCCCACTGTTTATTTTGCTTGGTAAAAAGCACAGGTCTATGCGTGCAGATGTTCAAGGACTTAAATTGCGAAAGGCCAATAAAATGGCTCGTAAATATTTGGTAGAAGCTAGGAAAAACAAACACAATAAAGCAATTTTTTATGAGGCCCTGGAGCGTTCTCTGCACAACTACTTAAAAGCCAGATTAGATATACAAACAACACAGATCAGTAAAGAGCGTATTGCAAAGTTACTTTTAGAGAGAAAAGTAGCAGCCACGACAGTTTTGGATTTTGAAACATTATTAAAAAGCTGCGAACTTGCAAGATACACTCCCACAAGTGATGTGGCTATAAAGCAAGATTATAAAAAAGCTATTGATACTATTTCACTAATTGATAAACAAATACAATAAGATAAGAAGATGAAATATCTAATAAAGTTTTGTGTGTTTTTCATCCTAGGAAGTATCCAGGGACAAGCTCAGGGGCTTTTTAATGAGGCAGCTCAAAACTATAAAAACGAAGCCTACAAAAAGGCTATTGAACAATGGAATACCATTTTAGACAATGGCCAACATAGCGCCGCCTTGTATTATAACATGGCCAATGCACATTACAAGCTAAACCAAGTGGGCCCAAGTATATATTACTATGAAAAAGCTCTCGCTCTAGCGCCTAATGACGCCCAGATTAAAACAAATCTCGCCTTTGCCCAAAACGCCAAAGTTGATGCTATAACCCCGTTACCAAAAACAGTTTTTTCTAAATGGTATACTGCCATAGCAGGGCAATTTACTTTTGATGGATGGGCTTTTTTGGCTGTTTTATTTAGTGTCCTGTTCTCGCTACTGTTTTTAAGGTATTATTTTGCTAGTGCAGAACAAAAAAAGAGACTGTTTTTCACCACAGCAATAATTTGTGGCTGTTTATTTGTGCTTGCTTTTACCATGGCCTCTGTTAGCTATAAAGACCTGCAAAAAAATGTATTTGCTATTGTTTTCTCAGAAGCTACAGATATTAAATCTGAACCTAAAACTAACAGCGATACCATCTTTGTAATTCACGAGGGAACAAAAGTACAACTCCTAGAAACAGATGGTTTATGGACTCACGTAGCAATTGTAAATGGCGTAGAAGGATGGATGCCAAGCTCAGAGCTAAAGAAGTTGTAGCTTTTATGCTTTTTTAACAAAAACATTTATCTTATATTGAGGTACAACAATTTAGCCTCAAGCGTGCAATCAAAAAGTTTTCTATTTCTGCTTCTTTTTACCTTCTGCTTGGCGGCGCCCATTGCAATGCAATGTTGTTTTCACAGCTCAGATATTACATCTTTTTTAGCACAAGAAGAAGAATCTAAAACAGATACCTTTGAGTTAGAAACAGAAAAAATAGCAGAAAAAGTGTTAGTTTCTACAAAACCACTTAAGGGTCAAGGGTTATTGAAAAAACCCTTTGAGACAGGATCTATCTATTGGAATACCATATATACAGAGCCAACCGCTCCTCCTCCTAAAAAGCAATAATCCTCAGGGCATAGTATTCTCTATTACAAATTAAAAAAAAGATTGCTTTTAATTAAAAGGCAGTTTACTGTATTTCAAAAACTAAAAACAAATTATATGTTTAAAAATATATTTAAAAATTTTCAGGGTAATTTATTTGGAGGTATTACCGCAGGGATTGTTGCCTTACCACTAGCACTGGCCTTTGGTGTGCAATCTGGCCTTGGGCCAAGTGCAGGACTATATGGCGCAATTATGATTGGGTTTTTTGCTTCACTTTTTGGAGGGACAAACACACAAATATCTGGCCCAACGGCACCAATGACAGCTGTGTCTATGGTGATTATAGCCGGGATTGTAGCTGCCAATAATGGAGACTTAGACCTGGCCTTGCCTTTTATATTATTAGTATTTTTATTGGCAGGCTTGTTCCAGATTATATTAGGGGTTTTAGGTTTTGGAAAGTATATAAAGTACATACCATATCCTGTAGTTTCTGGTTTTATGACCGCCATAGGAGTTATTATTTTGGTCACACAATTACTACCAATGGTAGGGTATTATACCACAGATGACACCCAATTTATTGATTCTTTTAAACCCCAAGCGCAAGAAGTGCTGCTTGATAAAATTTTAAAAGACGAAGCTGGAGAAGGTATTCTAGTGCTTGAAAATTTTAAAGAAACAGTTGTTAGGGCAGAAGAAATAACCCCAAAAGAAATAACAGCAGAAGCTACTATTCTTGCCAAAACAGCAGGGTCTGGAGTACTAGGCGCTTTAAAAAGATTTCCAACAGCTTTAGGGATTATTATTACATATGACTCTGAAGAACCCAAAATATTTGAGCGTATAAGACTAAGGTTCAAAAACAACATCCAGTGGTTAGAATTTATGCTAGCTTTTGCAACTATCTTTATTATTTTCGGCTTTAAAAAAATAACCACCAAAGTACCTAGTACATTAGTTGCGCTTCTAGTGGTTAGTTTGACGGCCTACTTTTTAAAATTAGACTACCGCCCTATTCAAGAAATTCCTTCAGGATTTCCAATACCCCACTTCGAAATGTTTACAAGTTTTAGCCTTGGACAAATATCACCTTATATATTTACAGCCCTCACATTAGCATTTCTTGGGGCTATTGATTCCTTGCTGACCTCTGTAGTGGCAGATAACATGACAAAAACAAAACACAACCCTAACCAAGAATTAATTGGGCAAGGAATTGGGAATAGTATTGCCTCTATTTTTGGAGGAATACCGGGAGCGGGAGCAACCATAAGAACCGTTGTTAATATAAATAGTGGAGGTACCACCAAACTATCAGGTATGGTGGCCGCCATTGTTTTACTAGTTGTATTATTGGCATTAGGTCCTATTGCCTCTCAGATTCCTGCTGCTGTTCTTGCAGGAATTTTAGTAACTGTAGGTATCGGTGTTATGGATTATAAAGGCTTGAAAGCAATTCCTAAAATGCCACAAAGTGAAGTAATTATTATGCTTGTGGTTTTATTGTTATCTGTTTTCTGGAACTTGGTCTTTGCCGTTGGTATTGGTCTTGTGCTTGCTGCATTAATTTTTATGAAAAAAATAGGCGATTCTGCAGCGAGACGCTCTAAGGTTGTGTCTTTACAAAAAGCAGACGAGCTACATCTCCCATGGGCAGATGAAATTATATTTCCGGATAATTTAAAACAACAGGTGTTTATAAAACGTATGGCTGGCCCACTATTTTTTGCCAACACAAGCGATTTTCAGGAACTTGCAAAACAAGTACCAGACACTGCAACTCACCTTATCATACGTATGGAGCGAGTGCCGTACATAGATCAATCTGGACTCTATGCTATGGAGGATCTTGTTTTGAGATTAAAACAAGCCGATGTAAAAGTATTGCTTGTTAACCTAACTCAGCAACCAAGAATGATGATGGAAAAAATAGATTTAATTCCAGAGTTAATTTCAGATATAGAAATATTTAAAGATTTTAAAGAGGCAATGGTATACATTCAGGCCAATAAAAATAGCCCTATGTAATTATTCTGAGCTAGTTTCTTCCTTAGAAGGCTCACTATCTTGAGTGTTTTTTTGAAGCTTGTCTACCTCCTTTATAATGTTTGGCAATAACAAGGGGCCAATTGCGGCAACGGGCTGGTAAAGTAGAGATGATTCTTTCTTTTGAGAGGGTATATGTAGCCCGCTGATGTTTGTAGATGCGTTTAAAAACATAAAAATAACACTACAAATAAAAGCTATTTTTAAGGTGTTAAATAATCCCCCAAGTAGTTTGTTAACGGGTCCTAAGGCTGCAAAATCTGCAATTTTTGTAAGAATTTTTCCTGCCAGATTCACCACAATCAATATAATTAAAAAGGTAACTCCAAAGGCGGTTAGGTTGATTATCTCGGGACTCCACTGTAGGGTTTTAGATAATAGATTTGCTGCAAAATAAGAAAAATGAATAGCTCCATATACACCTACAATTAATCCAATTAAGGAAGCAAGAGTAGCAAAAAGCCCTTTTCTTATTCCTCGGTAAAAAGCATAAATGAGTATAATGCCTAGAATGATGTCAATACTATTCATGGAGATATATTTTGATTTTAAAGATATAAAAACCTAAAGGATGAACCAATGGATAGTTTTTAAAGCTTTTTAAAACAAAGAAGTTACCTTTACAAAAAAGTATATACTAGGTGCAGATACCCGTATGGCACCTTTTGTAAAGACGATATATGGCAAGAGACGAACAATTAAAACAACGATGGGAGGCAGTAGTGGCTTTTCTTAGTAATCGCTTTGCGGATGGAGATTCCCTGGATTTAGACGCTATTATTTATTTAGTAGGAGTACAGGAGCTAGGACAACTCCATAAAAAATTTAAAAAAGACGAAAAAGTAAACCTAATGCACATTGCCATTTGTCGTTTGCTAGAACCCTTTGGATATTATGAATTTGAGTATTTTGATGCTGCAGGGTGGCCACATTATAAAATACTTGAACAATTACCCCCTTTAAAAGCAGGGGAGCAAACCGTATTAATGAAGGAAGCGATTGTTCAATATTTCTTAGAAAAAGAAGTCATACAATAATCAAAACCACTGCAACTATTACCACAAATTTGCAATCGTATGTGAAGTACTTTCTGTAATTTTGTGGTCTTGAATGTTATATTATGATAGATAAGATTAAAGAACATATTACACAAGTAGAAGCCTTTTCTGCTACCACTCTTACACAGGTAGAAGATTTTAGAATTAAATACTTGGGTAGTAAAGGATTATTAAAAGAGTTTTTTGCGGCATTTAAGGACGTTAGTAATGACCAAAAAAAAGAATTTGGCCAAGCGATTAATACCTTAAAAAATGCAGCACAAGAAAAGGTAAACAGCCTAAAGGTGGCAATAGATGCTACTCAAGAAATATCTGGGGTGTATGGTGATTTATCACGTCCAGGAGCACCTATTACACTTGGCTCAAGACATCCTATATCTATTGTAAAAAACAAGATTACAAGTATTTTTTCTAATATTGGGTTTAATGTTAGTGAGGGTCCAGAAATTGAAGATGACTGGCATAATTTTACCGCTTTAAATTTGCCAGAATACCATCCAGCTAGAGATATGCAGGACACCTTTTTTGTGCAGACCAATCCAGATATTTTGCTTCGTACCCACACAAGTTCTGTACAGGTGCGCTATATGGAAGACAATCAGCCCCCCATTAGAACCATCTCTCCCGGCAGAGTGTTTAGAAATGAGGCTATCTCTGCCCGTTCTCACTGCTTCTTTCATCAAGTAGAGGGGCTATATGTAGATAAAGGCGTGAGTTTTGCAGATTTAAAACAAACCCTTGAGTTTTTTACCACTGAAATGTTCGGAAAATCTAAAATTAGGTTAAGACCTTCTTATTTTCCGTTTACTGAACCTAGCGCTGAGGTTGATGTATATTGGGGTCTTGAGACAGAAACCGATTACAAAATTACCAAAGGAACGGGTTGGCTTGAAATTATGGGCTGTGGGATGGTAGATCCTAATGTGCTTAAAAATTGCGGCATCGATCCTGAGATATACAGTGGTTTTGCCTTTGGTATGGGTATAGACCGTATAGCAATGTTGTTGCATCAAATTCCAGATATACGTATGTTTAGTGAAAATGACGTTCGTTTTTTACAGCAATTTAAAAGTGCAGATTAACTAGGTTTTAATAAAACGTTCTTGAAAAAAGATATTGACATTCCAATGGTTAAAGATGTATACGTGGCCGCAGTTTTTGAGTTAAATGAAGACTACAACACCCATGACTGGAACATATACATCATTAATGCTAATAAAACACCTATAGAAACCGTCTTGGTTATAGCACAGGGGTACACAGAAAAGAAAATGACGGCCGCTATGCGCAAAACCGTAAAAATCATACCTGCCAAAGGGTTTGCAAAAATCGAATATATAGACCAGAGCGTGTTTGGCTTAGATAACTTTTTTACCATCACTTATTTTCTTGAAAATAAGATGTATGACAAGCGCTTTGAGTTTCCAAGAAATACCATCAGAGAAGATGAGATGGCAACCATTCCTGTGATGCCACAAAAAGGAATTCTTGCACTCTAGTTTTAAGAGTACTACAAAAATTAGCAGGAGTTAACTTAATTTATCCGTAAGTTTTTTAAAGACTTTTTTAGGCTCTTTGTTTTCATACAAAATACCGTAGACAGCATTAATTATAGGAGTTTTTGCCTTGTTTTCTGTTTTTTTATTATTCAAAATATACGCGCTTTTTGTAGCGTAATATCCTTCTGCCACCATGCTCATTTCCAGCTGGGCGCTTTTTACGGTATATCCTTTGCCAATCATGTTTCCAAACATTCTGTTTCTACTAAAAACAGAATACCCTGTTACCAATAAATCTCCCAAATAAGCAGAGTCATTAATATCACGTTTCATTTTGTGTACCTTTTTTACATAGCGTTTCATTTCTCTAATAGCATTACTCATCAGTACGCTCTGAAAATTATCTCCGTAGCCAAGCCCATGGGCTATACCAGCGGCAATTGCATAAATATTTTTGAGCATAGCCGCATATTCTGTCCCCATAACATCATCGCTTATGTTGCATTTTATGTAGTCACAACTAAGATGGTCGGCAACAATAGATGCTTTTGTGTCATCGGCACATGCAATGGTTAGATAAGACAAACGCTCAAGTGCTACTTCTTCTGCATGGCAAGGGCCAGAGATTACCCCGATATCATCGAAAGCGACGTTTAGGAAGGTGTTAAAATGTTCTCCAACAATCAAACTACTTTCTGGAACGATACCTTTTATGGCAGATATAATAACCTTCCCATCTAAAGAGGCCTTTAGTTTTTCTAATTCTTGGTGTATAAACGCAGAAGGAATAACAAAAATAAGGTAGTCTGCATACCCTACCATCTCATTGATATCATTGCTAAGTTTTAATTTGTTGGTATCAAACTCAACAGCGCTAAGATAGTTTGGGTTGTGCTGTTCTTTTTTTATGTGTTTAATGGCATCAACATTACGCATGTACCAACCAACATGTTCAAGATTTTCGCATAGCATTTTCACAATCGCAGTTGCCCAACTACCACCTCCAAATACAGCAAACTTTGGCGAATCTTCCATTTTTTAATTTTTTATGATGGCTGTAAATGTAAACAATTATACCCAAAACAGATAAGAGGCTTTACTTATAGTATATTCAATAAAACCGATTTCAGAAGCAAATATAAATGCTATATTTAGGGGATTGTATAAATTTAAAACCTATAATTATTTCATATCTCGTATATTTGCCCTGTCTTAGTATAGACTATGCTTGTATGCTAGATACAAGCTAGTTAAACTGGGCATGCTCAATAAGAATTAGTACCCTTATTCAGTGGTTATTCTTTGTAATGTTATATTGTAAATATCACAAAGGATAGCGCCAACAAAAAACAACAATTAACGTACTTTAATTAGTACAAAACAAATTTAAGAACGCATACTATGAAGCAAAGTATCAAAGACTTTATTGCAAGTGTCGAACAATTAAATCCAAACGAGCCAGAATTCTTACAAGCTGTGACTGAAGTTGCCGAAGCGGTAATTCCATTTATTGAGAGTAATGAAAGATACCAGGGCCAAAAATTATTGGAACGCATGGTAGAACCAGAGCGCACCATTATGTTTCGTGTTCCTTGGACTGATGATAGTGGCGAAATTCACGTAAACAAAGGATACCGTGTAGAGTACAACTCTGCTATTGGGCCTTATAAAGGTGGACTTCGTTTTCATCCATCTGTGAATTTGAGTATCCTGAAATTTTTAGGGTTCGAACAATTGTTCAAAAACAGTTTAACAACACTTCCAATGGGAGGTGGTAAAGGAGGAAGTAACTTTAATCCAAAAGGAAAAACAGACGCAGAGGTGATGCGTTTTTGTCAAAGTTTTATGACAGAATTATCACGTCATATTGGACCAAACACAGATGTACCTGCAGGAGACATTGGTGTTGGAGGACGTGAGATAGGATATATGTATGGCCAATACAAGAGACTCAGAAATGAATTTACAGGAGTTTTAACAGGTAAAGGCCGTGAGTACGGCGGTTCGTTAATACGCCCAGAGGCAACAGGATACGGAAATGTATACTTTGCAAAAAACATGTTAGAAACCATTGGCGAGAGCTTTAATGGAAAGACAGTTGTTATTTCTGGATCTGGAAACGTAGCTCAATATGCAGCAGAGAAAGCTTTGGAGTTTGGCGCTAAGGTG
>Ga0115569_10003713_pt1 | contig 11214 bp, 7 predicted proteins | sample COGITO_mtgs_1205_2_FD_87295 | JGI IMG/M metagenome (GOLD analysis project Ga0115569, IMG submission 87295) | Pelagic marine microbial communities from North Sea - COGITO_mtgs_120503 | ecosystem: Environmental > Aquatic > Marine > Epipelagic | place: Germany:Helgoland, sampling site Kabeltonne...
AGTCGATCTGTTCTTCAGAACCCTCGTGCTTTTTGTAGATCTCCGCGGTCCCGCGACGAATCAGATGTAGACCATCCGGCTCATCCCCCTCACCGAAGATCACTTCTCCAGCGCGATGCATCAAAGTTTCCGCGCGATCGGCGAGTCGATCGCGCGCAGCCGATTCAAGAGACGGGAAGAGTGTCGCGAGCGCGGTATTTACGTAGGCCGCGTCGATTACCTTCTTCACGTCTTCGACCGAACGCGTCAACTTGGTCATCGTGTTGCGCGGCGTCTCGATCACGATGCATTGCTGCGTCGTCGTCACCGTCTCGCCGCGGCGACGCCCCGAGATCAAACCATCCTCACCAAAGAACTGCCCCGCCAGACGCTTGGTTCGGCGCTCTGTGCGCAGGTCGTCAGGAATCGTCGGATCAGAGTTATCTAGATACGCGAGTTCGACTTCGCCTTCGATGATCGAGAAGAAGGTGTTGTCAAAGTCGGCGCGGCTATAGATGACCACCCCAGGCTTCTCTATGCGCACTTTCGACTCGAATAATAACTGCCGCAGCTGAACCATGGTGAGCGGCGCGAGCGTAGGCACCGCCTCCTGAATCCTCGCGAGATTTTCGCTGACGCTTCCGCCCACTTCTACGAATTTATTCGCGAGCACAGGCTCATCCGCGGGCTTCACGGATTCGCCGAGCACATGCTCTATGACCTCAAACCCCTGATTCATGCAGTTCTTGATCAGTGGGTATCCGACCAGGGCACCCACCATATAAATGCCGGGAACATTCGATTCATACCGATCCGAAACGTCTGGAATCGCTTCCTTGTCCTTGCTCGGGAATGAGACACCTAGAGACTCAAGGAAGGAACGCGGCGGCGTAGCGCCCAGACGGCCTATGACGAGATCCGTATCGAGCCGTACTTCTTCGCCGGCCTTCGTCTTGAAGACAGCGGCATCGGATTCAAAGCGATCCGCGCTCGCGTGCGTGAGGTAAGCGATTTCGCCGGTTTTGATCTTCGCCTCGATGGCAGCCTTGTTCATTGGCTTTGCGCGATCGATCTCGTCGCGACGATTTACGATCGTAACTTCGTTGCCGTTTTCTGCGAGGGCGATCGCATTCTCGATGCCCGCATCGCCAACGCCAACGACAATCACTCGCTTGTCTTCATACGCGCCGGGATCGTCGAGCTGATAGGTCACCCAGGGCTGGTCATCCCCGGGCACACCGAACTTCCGAAGATCGCCCTGCACACCGATGGACAGAACGATATGCGTCGCGTCGACGGTCTTTGCGCCCCCCGGCCCACGCATCTCGATCTTGAACGCGCCCTTCTCGCCTTGGATCGAAAGCACTTCCGTGGCCTCGACCAAATTCGTGCCCGCATTCGTCGCCGCTTCGCTCCACCAAGCAAGGACCTGTTCGCGAACAGCCTCTTCGAAGACCATCTTAAGGTCGCCCTGAAGCGGCAACTGCGGCGGCTCGGCCATAACGAGCTTGCCCTTCTGGTACTTCACAATCGTGTCGGCCAACACCGATCGCTCAAAGAGCGTGTGCTTCAGTCCACGCTCTGCTGCGCGCACGCCTGCGGCGATCCCTGCCGGGCCCGCACCGACGATCGCGATATTGATGCTAGACGGATCCGGCGGCGGCTCGTCGACAGACACAGGCCGCAAATGATGTGCGGTCGTCGGCTCAGCAACGCTCCCCTCGGCTGCGGCAGCCGGAGGCGAAGCGGGAGCGGCCGGGGATGCCAATTCAGAAGCCGGTGCCGGCTCGGCGGGCTCTGCAACCGGCGGGGCCGGTGCCGAATCTGCAATCGGAACGGCAGACGCTTCGACGGATCCTAGTTGGGTCGCGTCTACTTCGGGATCGGGGGTCGCCGAAGCCGCTTCGGCCGCGACTGCCTCAACCTCGAGCTTCAATCGAAGCACGACGCGATCTGCCAGCTGGATCTCTTCGCCTCCGGCAAGCGGCGTGCGCTCCAAAATCTGGTTGCCATTCACCAGCGTGCGATTGACCTGACTCCTGTGGATCAGAACCAAGGTCTCGCCTTCCCAGACGACTTCCGCGTGCAGGCGCGAAATGCTCCGGTCGGCGAGTCGGATGCCGCAATTCAGACCGCGTCCGAGAGTGGTTGACCCAGCACCCACCTCGAAAACTTGCCCCGCTTGATCGGGAAGACCGCCCATCACAGTCAACGTGGCTCGGATCGACAACCTGATTTACCCCTCCGGCGTTCCCCAGAGCGGATCGCTCGGATAACGATATGGCGATTCTATGCGGGCGCGCATCGGAAGCAAAGAGATCCACGTCTATGAGCAACGCTTAAGCGCTCATTTAGAAGGAAGCTTTCGTCACTTAATCGCCGGTCTTTTATGGGCCGAGGAGCCAAAGAGGGTTCCGAGCCCGCGTTTTCTGCGCGGCGAATCAGGGAAGAACACGTAAGCAGAACTACGCCGAAGTAATTATTCCATGAACTTTGACAGTCATCAGGTCCACTCGAAAAACTCAAGCGAACTCTCCGAAACGCCGATTTCTCATGCAAACCCGGAAACTTACCGCCTGTAGACTGGAGTTCCCCTGTCCGCGCACCTCAAGTTCCTCGACTCCAAATGCTCTCCCTCCGACGCGAAGGCTCAAGCTCATCTTGTCCTCGGGACGCGAGCGATCAGTGACGCCTTCGCCGCAATTGAATCGGAAATCGCAGAGGGCGCTTCAAGGGTCTGTACGTACGGTTGCCCAGCAATGGGCAAAACTAGTCTCGCGCGTGCGCTTCCCAAATTGCTCGGCGACAAAGCGCGCATTGCACTCGTTCCAGATCCAGCCCTATCCGGGGAATCCTCGCGAACGACCCTCCCCCTCGTAACCGTGATCGACCCAGCTCAAAAGGCCGACGAAAATTCCCTCGATCACTTGGATGGGATTCTCAGTTACCGAAGCGATCTGCCACCCCCGTGGTCCAGAGCGTGCCCCTCGCACGACTCGGCATCAAAACTGAAAGCGACGCGCTTAACGAAGGTGATCAACTTCTCATCTGGCGGCTCGATCGAATCTAAACACTCCAACTTGAATTCGCCCCGCTTCCGCGAGACTGCGCTCCGCCATACACCCACAAGTATCTCAAGCGCACGAGATGCTAAGCGCCGGAACTCTTCAGCGCCCATGCAGCTTTGGCCATTCACACGTATACGGGTGGCGTACCTAGTGAAAGCTCTGCGTCCTGCGAAAGCATGTTACTCGAGGCAGCCGCTCAAAAATTGTCCGAACTCGACGCGGGTTTTATGCGAGGCCTTTCCGAACTTGGGCCGAGATCCAGAGCTTCGGCGCTTCACCATTAATGCGGCCCCTGGCCGTCGCCCTGGCAGCATTATGTTAGTTGGCTTCGGCATCGTGCATTTCTTGTCCGACGACGCTTTGACTTCGAATTCAAAGGCGGAGCTGAGCCGAAGGACCCATGCCCCACGACGCAACGGCAAAGCAGCAGCGTCTAGAACAACGTCAGCCGGCACCATCTCAATTCCTGACCTGGAACCGCAGCCCGGCGAGGGCACTCCCCAGTTGGTGCTCTTTGAACCCGCCGGGGGTTTCCTTTCCGCAAATTCGCTTCCCGACTTGGAGTCGGCTGTGAGCGGTCTAGCATATTCTATTCTTCGTACGCCGCGCCTCGCATCTCTCACCTCGCATCCCGCGCACTTCCGCGCGAGCCAAGGAACTCAATCATGAGCGCATATATGGGCGACGCCGTCCTCCTCTATCTCAACGAGCTGATCGATTGGGAATCGTATTTCAATTGGCGCAAGGGCGAGACGAGTGACCTTGAACTCGACCGAGCTGCATTGCAGGAAGTGCTCGAAACGGCCGCCGCCATTTGCGAAGAGCAGGAGCCTAAACTGCGAGCGGGCTGGGATGACTGCGCCCAACTCGTTAACGACGAAGTGATTTACCCGCCGCATATCAAAGAGACCCTCGAAAAGCTTCGGGAAGCTGGCTTGGTCAGTTTTGGCGTCGAGGAACAATACGATGGGTTCGAACTCCCTTCCTTTGTTGCAAACGTGATCTTGCAAATGGTTTCCCGTGCCGATGCGGGCCTGATGACCATTCTCGGCCTTCAAGCGGGCGTCGCAGAAGACATTCAAACATTCGGATCCGAGGAGCTCAAACGAGAGTTTCTTCCGCGCTTCGCTTCCGGCGAAGTGATGGGTGCCATGGACCTAACAGAGCCCCAAGCCGGCTCGGACCTCGGCGCAATTCAGACAAAGGCTACGACCGAAGGCGATCGTCACTTCATAGATGGAGATAAGATCTTCATCACGAACGGCGGATGCGAAATCCATCTCGTGCTAGCCCGTGATGCAGCTAACTACGACGAGAGCAAGGGCACGACTAAGGGTCTATCCCTTTACCTGGTCCCTCGCACGTACTCCTCGGGCAAGAAGAATGGCGTACACGTCACGCGCCTCGAAGAGAAGCTCGGCATCCATGGCTCCCCGACCGCCGCAATTCACTTTGATCACGCTGAAGGCTTCCTTGTTGGCGAGCAGGGCGAAGGCTTCAAGGCGATGCTGTCGCTCATGAACAACGCTCGGCTCGGTGTTGCGGCTCAGGGCATCGGCATCGCAGAAGCTTCACTCCGCACCGCACTCCAGTACGCGCGGGATCGCGTGCAGTTCGGTGTCCCGATTGCGGATCAGCCGCTCATGAAGGACCGCCTCGCACGCATGACCCTCGAACTCGAAGGCAGCCGTGCCTTGCTCTACCGCGCCTGTTCGTTAGTCGACCAGAACCACGCCATCAGCAAAGCGCTAAAGCGGACAAATGATGGTGGAACGGAATTCTCGGCCGGTGAACGAGTCGAAATGGAGGCGCTCTTCGAGCGCAATGCGACACGCATCCGCTTGCTCACGCCACTTGCCAAGTACATGGGCACCGAGGCCGCAGACTCGATCTCCCGGGATGCAATTCAGATCCACGGCGGACTCGGCTTCATGGCGGAATCCGTAGTCGGCAAGCTGCATGCAGACGCAATTATCACAACCATCTATGAAGGCACCTCAGAAATCCAGGTATCCTTCGCACTCAAGGAGATCGGCAAAGGTGCACTGGCCGTCGTCTTTGAGTCCCTTGAGAAGGAACTCAAAACATTCGATGAGCCCAAGCTCAAGGAACAGGCCGACAAGGTCCTTGAGGGCATGAACCTCATCCTTGGCGCTGCTGGCGCGCTCTTGGCGGACTTCAACTACGCCATGATGTCAGCCCAGTCGCTTGCCGAAGTCGTCGCAAGTGTGATCGCGGGCGCCGAGCTCCTCAAACAGGCGAAGGCGGATCCCCGGCGATTCGACTTGGCCGCTTCGTGGATTAGTCGCCGGATGAACGATCTCGAGGGACGCTGCAAGCGCATCAAGGAAGGCTCGACCGACCGCCTGGACCGCGCTCAAGCGATCATCTCGCTCAACGACTAGCCAACCCGAGCCCAGGCTCAATACCTAGCGTTCGTCGTCTGGCGTAGGTACTCGCCTAGCATCATGCTCGTCGCAGCTTGCACATTGTAGCTCGGGATAAACCCTCGAGTCGGGACGCGGACGGTCACGTCCGCCGTCTCGAGCACCGCGACGGGAAGCCCTTCCGTTTCGCTGCCTAAAAAGAGACAAGCTGGACTCGCGAAATCCGTGGTCCACGGGAGCGCATCGCCACTCGTTTCGACGGCGATGATTCGGCGCCCTGCATCACGCGCCGAGATCGCCGCTTGCTCTGCCGACGCATCCAACACCGCAAGAAACCGGTCCGCACGAATGGAGACTCGTAGCGCCTCCTCGCGCTCATCCGCCTTCCAAGCCGTCTCGAGTACGACCCCCGCAGCCCCCGACACTTCCGCCGCGCGAAGAATGAAGCCGACATTCGACGGATAACGAAGCCCCGCTAGAACGAGCACAAGGCCCGGACTCTCCATCAGCTCGTCGAGGGTCGAAGGGAGGACTGGCCCGGCCACCGCGAGCGCGGCTTCCGGCTCATCCGACTCCGACATGCGACGCATTTCACGTGCGGATTCTCTCGAAACCGGAATCCCGGACGCCTCTGCCGCAGCCACGAGCGCACTCACATCAACTGATCGGTCATCCTCGCCGACGAGTACCCGCGCAAGGCTCACGCCCTCATCGAGTGCCTTTAGAATCGAGTCGACACCGACAATACGAGCGCGACCGGCCAAAGGGGTCAGTACCGAGCCTGCGCTCGTCGCGGAATCATATCGAGGATCGCCTGAACGCTGGCCCGACGGCTTTCCATCGAGCGGGGCGACTCGTCGAAGTATGACAAGAAGACGCCGCCATCGAGCATCACGAGAATGCCCATCGCGATCGCGTGCGGATCGTGATTAGGCGGCACGATCTCCGAGATCGTCTCGGTCAGTGCTCCCCCGAAACGATTGTGAAGATCGAGCAAAGTGCGCGTCAGCCAGTCGCGAAAGTTAGGATGCTCCATGGCCCAACGAATAAAGCCGTCGACATCGCCCCGATGGGCCAGGACGAAGGTCTGATAAAGTTCGACTTGTTCCGTGAGCCGCTTCTCAGCAGGCAGCCCCGATTGATCCCGCGCCAGCGATACACGGAAGGGCTCGCAAAGACGGTTGAAGCATTCCCGAAAGAGCGACTCTTTATCGCTGAAATGCCAGAAGACCGTTGCTCTGGAAACTTCGGCGTGGGTCGCCACCTGCGCGATCGTCGTATTGTCGTAGCCGCGAGCGAGAAAAAGCTCAGACGCAGCGGCCAGAATGCGCTCCTGGGTCGCAGCTTTGCCGGTCAGCGGCTCCGGAACCGGTTCTGTCGTGGCTTCGCTAACCGACGCTAATCGGCCGGGCCCTTGATCTTCGCGTCGCTCTGTGGACTCCAAATCGCACCTCTCTCGCACCTCGCCCAGTGCTTAGTCTACATCCCCGCTTGCTCCGTGCTCGACCCCGTTCGGGGGTTCCACGGAACCTTTATGAGGCCGCCCACCACGCTCGAGCGTCCGCGGAATTTATGTACTTTCGCACTCGCTTGCGCGCCTCTTTTTTTGGGGGAGACGATTCAGGCTGCGGAAACCAGCTTCTGCTCATTTCAGAAATCTGTCCCGAGCCTTTGTCCGCAGACAACTAGTCTGCGGTAACCAAGGCAAAACGGACGGACGACCTAAGTCATCCGCCCGAATTACGATGCATGTCTGATGGGTCCATGTATTCAGGGCGACTTACGCCATGTACATGCCACCGTTCGCGGCAAAAACCTGGCCCGTTGTGTATCCAGAAATCATCGGACAAACCATCCCAACGACAGTTGCGGCGAGTTCCGAGGGCTCCGCAACCTTGCCCAGCAGAGTCGAGCGTTTCATGGCCTCGATGCCCTGCTCCGGCACGCCCGCGAGCATTGGCGTGTTCACAGGGCCCGGCGCGATCGCGTTGACGCGCACGCGGTAGCCCGAGAATTCGCGAGCGGTCGTGCGGGTAACGGACTCGATCGCGCCCTTGGCGGCGGTGTAGTCGACCTGCCCGACGTTGCCATTGCGGGCGGAGACTGAGGAAAAATTAACGATGAACCGGTTTACGCCGTCATCGAGGGGCTCGTTTCCATTTGCCTTGAAGAGCGGATGCCAATGCTGGCTCGCGATCTCTCGCGTAAACAGGAACGTGCCACCGAGATGAACCGACATCACGAGATTGAAATCGTCGTAGCTCTTCTTCGTGATTCGTGCATCGCGGGTGATGCCTGCGACGTTCACGACTCCGTTGATACAGTCGCTCACCTCGAGAACCTGAGAAACGGCGCGCACGACGTCTTCTTCTTTGGAGACGTTCGCGGGTACGATGATCGGGGAAACCGCAGCGTCTTCGATTTTTGCTTTCGCTTCTTCGAGGCGGCCGGCGTCGAGATCGACCATCGCTACCTGCGCGCCGTGGCGTGCGAGCGCTTCGACGACAGCAAATCCGATGCCTTGGGCGGCGCCGGTCACAATATGAGTTTCGCCGAGAAATGCGTTTTCACGCAGGATCAGATCCATTTTCCTACCTTGAGTTTCGTCGTACGCGGCGTTCTTCGACGCCGCCCAACTGAGTAAAAAGAGATGCCCACGCACAAGCGAGTCGCTGCCGACCACTGGCACCAAATAAAAAGGACTGAGACCAGAAGGAATCAGGCACCGGGCTGAACCCGTTCAGTCCGTTGCTAGGCCGATCGGACAGCTCACGCCGGTTCCCGCTAAGCTGCAGTAGCCGTTCGGGTTTTTGGCAAGATATTGCTGATGATATTCCTCGGCGAAATAGTATTCGGGCACCTCGCAGATCTCCGTCGTGATCTCACCGAAACCCGCCGCCGTCAGTTTTTTCTGGTACGCGTCGCGGGACGCAAGCACGAGGTTCTTCTGCTTGTCGTCGTAGTAGTAGAGGCCAGAGCGATACTGGGTGCCGGCGTCATTCCCCTGGCGCATCCCCTGCGTCGGATCATGGTTTTCCCAGAACAGCGTCAACATCGCTTCATAGTTTGTAACCGAGAGATCGAAGATCGCACGCACCGCTTCGGTATGTCCCGTGCGGCCGGTGCAGACTTCTTCGTAGGTCGGATTCGGGGTGATACCGTTTACGTATCCCACGGACGTACTGATCACGCCGGGCGCTTCCCAGAACTTTCGTTCAACGCCCCAGAAGCAACCCATCGCAACCATGATTTGTCCGAAGCCCGTGAAATCCGCTTCGAGCGGTTCTCCCGTGATGACGTGCGTCGTGGGAATGGGCATCCGCGCGAGGCGACCCGGCAGGGCGTCATCCGCGCTCACAATTTCGAGCTTCTTTCCAAGACTTCCGAACAGCGCCATGTCGCCTCCAACCGCCCAATTGCGGCGACGGGAGAATAAGGCTTCACGGCCCTCGCCGCCGCCCAGGCGGGGTGACTGCATGATACGCTCCTCCTCCCGGCAAATTTTCGGGGGTCCTAGACCCGCGGCCGGCGCGCAAATTCCGAGGCAAAAGAAGGAGAACTGGCTGTGCAGATCGCGACCTGGAATATCAACGGACTCCGAGCACGGATGGATTACATCAAGCTGTGGCTCGAAGAGCGGCAGCCCGACGTCGTAGGCCTCCAGGAACTAAAGATGGAGGACGGAAAAGTTCCCCTCGCCGAATTTGAGGCTCTCGGATATCGGTGCGTGACTCATGGCCAGAAGAGCTGGAACGGCGTGGCGATCCTCTCCCGACTGCCGATCGAGCATTTGGAGTCCGGTCTCCCGGGCCAGGAGGAATTCGGTTCGCGCCTGATTCGCGCGCGGGTCGGTGAGGGCGACGCCGCGGTCGACTTCACGACGCTCTACTGCCCGAATGGGAAAAATCTCGAGCACGGCGACTACGGACGAAAACTCACCTGGTTCGACTCGCTCAGGGAGTGGGCGGCATCATTCGTTGCGAAAGATCAGAGCGTCGTTCTATGCGGCGACTTCAACATCGTCCCCACCAGTCTCGACACATGGGATGAGTCTTCACACGCGGGCGGCATCTTTCATACGGATGAAGAGCGCGCGCGCATGTCCGCCATCATCGACCTGGGACTTACGGACCTCTACCGCGAGCGAGAGCCCGACACGCAGGCATTCAGCTGGTGGGACTACCGCGGTGGCTCGTTCCATCGTAAACACGGCCTCCGAATCGACTTCCTGCTCGGAACACCAGCGGTCGTCAAACGACTTCGCAAGGTCGAAATCGACCGCGACTTTCGCAAAAAGAAAGATGGCCTAACAGCATCTGATCACGCGCCTGTGATCGCGCACCTGGATGTCGGCTAAAGCACGACGAAGCCCTACTTACACCACGATAAGGGCCACGCGAAGCGAAGGGCCCTAACATGCGAGGCTCTAGGAGCCGCCGAGCCTGCGGAATACTTCGCAGAAGGATTCCGCGACACCGCCTAAATTAACGGAACCCATACGAGTCGGTAGGCGCAAATAAATCTTCTCAGCACCCGCGACACCACGAGCTGAGAGTTCGCCGGGAAGAACGCCTCCGATGACGACGCGACCTGCTCAGGCAACACGCTCGCCGACCAGCCAAGCCGCGCCTACTCTCGACGTGCGACTAGCACGTCACGAATATCCTTCTTCAGGATTTTCCCGGACGCGTTTCGCGGCAGCGGTTCATCCGACAACTCCACGATCGTCGGGATCTTGAACTTCGCGAGCTTGGCCGCGACATGCTCGAGCAGCGCATCAACATCGAGGGGATGCCCTTTCTTCGGCATAATCGCGACGGCCACCTCTTCGCCAAGCCGGTTATGGGGCATCCCGAAAACCGCTGCTTCGTGAACAGCTTCGAATTCGTAGATCACCGCTTCGACTTCGGCGCAGTAGATGTTCTCGCCAGCACGAAGAACCATATCCTTCGCGCGATCCTCGACGAAGACAAAACCTTCCTCGTCAATGCGCCCGAGATCCCCGCTCTTTAGCCAGCCTCCGACGATCGTATCCGCCGTCGCGCTAGCCTTGTTCCAATAGCCGCGTATCAGGTTCGGCCCGCGGAAGCAGATCTCACCTACTTCGCCGGGTCCGAGGGGATTCATATCTTCGTCGAAACATTTCACTTCGAGAATCGGCACCGCGCGCCCAGAACTGCGCGGCTTCCGAATATAGTCATCGCCACTATTCTGCGGACCGTAGGCGTTAGTTTCGGTCATGCCATAACCAAGGCCCGGGCGAGCACGCTTGAAGCTTTTATCGACGCGGCTCACTATCTCCGGAGGGGCAGGAGCGCCGCCGCCGCCGACCGAAGCAAGGCTCGAAGTATCCCGAGACTCGAAGTCCGGAGATTCTAAGAGATCGATGGTCATAGTGGGCACGCCCACGAATTGCGTGACGCGTTCGCGTTCGACTAACTCGAGCGCGCGCTCCGGCGTCCACTTGTACATGATCACCAGCTTAATGCCGTTGACGAAGCAGGACATCATGACAGGGACAAGTCCGGTCACGTGGAAGAGCGGGACCGCAAGAATAAAGCACGCCTCGAAGGGATTAGGCTCCTTCGGCGGCTGCGTCATGACGCCGACGATCGCTCGACATGCGAAGGCCCGAAGCGCATTCAGAACCGCGTAGTGCGACGAAACCGCACCTTTCGGAAACCCCGTCGTGCCACTCGTGTAGAGTATCGTCGCGTCATCTTCCTCGTTCACTTCGACGTCGGGCATCGAGGCCCCAGCCGTCAGCACGTCTTCAAAAC
>Ga0115569_10003725_pt1 | contig 11185 bp, 7 predicted proteins | sample COGITO_mtgs_1205_2_FD_87295 | JGI IMG/M metagenome (GOLD analysis project Ga0115569, IMG submission 87295) | Pelagic marine microbial communities from North Sea - COGITO_mtgs_120503 | ecosystem: Environmental > Aquatic > Marine > Epipelagic | place: Germany:Helgoland, sampling site Kabeltonne...
GCCCGTTCTTTCGATAGACCTAGGCGCTCGATGGCCGGCTTTGCGCGAACCACGCCTTTGCTCGAATGATCACCGCCGAATCCCTTTCCTATGTCGTGTAAAAGGCATCCCAGGAATAAAACGGGGCGGTCATCGACCTCTCGCATTAGTTCCGTTAGCTCTGGCATCGCCCTCGCATATTTCCCCCGCCACAGACGCCGAAGCTCTTCGACCAAGAAGATCGAATGAACATCCACGGTGTACGTGTGATAGATGACGTGCTGCCAGCGGCAAACGATGTGCTCCCATTCGGGGATCACCTGGGCAAGCACGCCCACGTCATTCATCAACATGAGCGTTCGCATGACACGCGTCTCTGAAGCCAGAATGCGCATGAACATGTCCGATAATTCGGGCGTGTCTCGCACCGAATCATCGATCAGCGACAGGTTCTCACGCACAAGCCTTTGCGCCATTCTAGAGAGTCGAACCTGATGGGATTGTGCGACCTCAAAGGCTCGCAACACCCGGATGGGGTCCTCGCGTAGATGCGCCGCGTGCGGAATCGCGAGCTGATTATCGATGATCAGGAAACCATCTTCCACGATCCTCTCATCGACCTCCCCTCCACTAGCGGGATTAACGCGACGCGCGCACTGGTCGATCACCAATTCCGAATGAGACTTGATCACGCGCGCATGCCGGTAGTAGTCCCGCATGAATCGTTCGACGGGAAGATCCGGATCATCCGGCTGGAATCGCAGATCCGCCGAAGTCCCATCATCAGCAAAAGACTTTTCCTTCAGCCGTTCCATGGCCCCTGCCATGGATCCGTAGCCGATTCCTTCAGCAACTTCTTCCTGCGCCTCAAAGCTCATCTGATCGTTCGCACGCTTCGACATCAGATGCAGCTCGTTCCTCGTTCTCCAGATGAAATCGAGCGCATCGCGATATTCATCCATCTCCGATTCGGTCAAGAGCCCGAAATGAAGAAAATCATCGACATTTCGAACCGAAGGCTGCGTCCCCCTGGCTACCCAATATGCTGCGTGGTAGTCGCGAAGCGTACCTGCTCCCTCTTTTACGTTAGGTTGAAGGAGGTAGAGTGTGTCGCCATATTCCAGTTGGCGTTCGCGCATGAGTTCAAGCTGCTCGGAGACGAAGGCTGCTGGATCTGGAAGCAGCTCGTCGCGAATTCGATCTGCGAACTCGTGAAAGAACTCACCATCGCCGCACAAATAGCGTGCGGTCAAAACCGCGGTACGCACGGTGACATCTTTGCGCCCGAGTTCCACTGTCTGTTGAATTGTCCGGGTCGCCATACCAATCGTTAGGCCAGCGTCCCACAACCAATACTGCAAACGCTCGGCTATGTGCTGCACGTAAGGTGTGAGTTCACCTCGGCACAGCAGCAGCAGGTCCACATCGGAGTGAATCGACATTTCGCGGCGTGCGTAGCCACCGACGGCAATAATCGCGACACCGGTTTCGATGCCCTGGCCCCGAGCCAAGTGAATTTCTTCGGCCAGCTCAAAGAGCCGCCGTACCAGACGATCAGTAAGATCCGAATTCGCCTCGTTGACGATTCGTCCCGACCCACTCGTTCTGTGAAGGACTTCGAGGTATGAACGTACATCCCCCAAGAACGACTTAACGGCGGGTGTGACGGCATTCTGGCGCGCATCGGGCTCGGCCGGGAGCTCAAGGAGGGCATGCTCAAGATCTGGGGCTTCCTCGCTCATTATTTGCCTCCCTCTGTGCGCGCCAATCCCATTTCCATCTGATCTCGGTAGCGATCGACTCCAAGCGCGATCTTTTCCCCGAGCATGTTTTGATAGAGCGGACTACGGAGCATCTTCGCATCCTTCTTATTAGTCACGAAACCAGTCTCGACTAGAACAGACGACATGCTCGACATGAACAGCACATAAAACGGCCCCTTCTTCACGCCGAGATCCGGCAACGTCTGGTCTCGTTCGCGCACCCCGCGCATCACTTCGTCATGTACGAAGGCGGCCAAGCGCTCCGAATGCGCGCCGACTTCACCGACCTGCAATTCTGCAAGCGCACGCTGCAAAGGATCGAGGCGCGCGGCAGGCACACCATTCTCCCTCGCCGCCACCTCAAGACTGTGTCGCTCATGATTCGCATCGAGCGTATAGACCTCTATGCCTCGAGCCCTCTTTTGTTCGGATGCGTTCGCGTGAATTGAAATAAACACATCTCCGCCCGACGATTCAGCGACAGCCGTCCGCTCCTCGAGTGTCAGCGTCAGGTCTCGTTCTCGTGTCATGATGACTTCGAAGCCGCGGGACAAGAGCGCCTTCTTGAGTGATCGTGCGATTGTTAGGTTCACGTCCTTTTCACGGAGGTCACCGACGCCGACCGCACCCGGATCTCGGCCGCCGTGACCCGCATCAACAACCACGGTATGTACCCGTCGAAGTCCCGCAGGCAGCCTTCCCGACTCCTCGTCAGCAATTCGACTCTTGGCGCCCCGCTCTCCGTAGACATCCACAACAATTCTTGCAGGGCTTGGCAACACGAAGAGTCTGTGATGGTCGTAGCGCTCGAGGTCGAGTACGAGCCTAGTTGTGCGCAGCGTATTTTGGCCGAGGCGTACAGCCTTTAACAGTCCATCGCCCACTTCGATCCCACTCTCGTAACGCCGCCCCACCCAAAGGTCCGGAATATCCAAGTAGAGACGCTCAGGACGTCCCGCTTGGATATTCGCCGGTAGCCGAACGAGGCCGATCTCCGGCAGAGAGACGTCGCCCGAAACCTCAATGACAACGCGGGTGTAGTCGGCATACGACCAAGTACGCACATCGTCGACGTCGCTTAAGCCCGGTGGGCGCTGAACACCTAATAGAATGGGCAGTGCGACCAGGAGCAATAAAGCCGAAACAATCTTCTTTAAACACGCCTGCCGCCGACGACCCAGCGTCTGGTCCCGTCGTGCGGTCGAATTCATGCCCCGCCTCCGGACTCGCCACCATTCTCTACTTCGAGAAGTAACGCGCGCTGTCGCGCGAGCCACGTTAAAGCATCGATCGGTGTCATCCCATTCGGGTCGAGCGACTTCATTTCCCGTGCAAGATCCGCCTCGGCATCGCTCTTCGGGGTGCGAGGCGGCGCGAGCTGAAGCATTAGTTGGCCATCACCGGCCGATTGGCGCGGCTTAGCGACGCCGCCAGGCAATTCCCCCGCCTCAAGGTCCTGAAGAATCGAGCGTGCGCGGTCGATGACCGAGCCAGGTAAGCCCGCGAGACGGGCGACTTGGATGCCGTATGAACGATTCGCACCCCCTTCGACGAGCCGCCTAAGGAAAATTACTTCATCATTCCATTCGCGCACTTCGAAATGCGCATTTCGGATTCGCGACTTTGTTTCGGAGAGCGAAACCAGCTCGTGATAGTGCGTTGCGAAGAGCGTGCGGGCTTCTCCGCCCTTCGTATCGTGGAGATATTCAGCAACCGCCCAAGCGATTGAAAGCCCATCAAAGGTTGACGTGCCACGGCCAATCTCATCGAGAATCACGAGGCTACGTCGAGATGCTTGCCGCAAAATATCGGCCGTCTCACGCATTTCCACCATGAACGTCGACTCGCCCTTCGACAACCGATCTGAAGCGCCAACGCGCGTAAAGACTCGATCAACGATCCCGACGCGCGCACTCTCAGCGGGAACGAAACTCCCCATCTGAGCCATCAATACGATCAGCGCTACTTGGCGCAGATACGTACTCTTACCCGACATATTCGGACCCGTGAGCAGAAGAATCTGCTGTCCAGATGGGTCGAGTCGAGCATCATTGGGCACGAAGCCATCAGAACCTTGCCGGCCTAATACAGTCTCAACCACAGGATGCCGGCCGCCCTTAATGTCGAGAAGCTCACTCTCGTCCACGACGGGGCGAACCCATCGTTTGCGACGCGCAACCTCAGCCAGAGACGCGATGGCATCCAACGTCGCAACGCGGTCTGCAGACTCCCGAATCTGTTCAGATGCCTCGCAGACTGCCATGCGCACCGACTCAAATATCTCGCGCTCGAGCTTTGCCGCGCGCTCGTTCGCGCCCATCACCTTCGACTCAACCTCGCGCAGAGACTCCGTCGTGTACCGTTCGACGCTGGCTAAGGTTTGTTTCCGCTCGTAATCTTCGGGCACCTTTCCGAGGTGCGCCTTCCCAACTTCGAGTGAATATCCGTGGACTGGATGGAAGCGAACTTTCAGAGTCGAAATTCCAGAGCGCGCACGCTCGTCGGCTTCTAGACCGGCAATCCATTCTCGCCCCTTTGTCGCGCTCTCACGCAGCGAATCAAGATCACTTCGGTAGCCTTCGCGGACATACCCGGTCTCGTGCGCGCCGCGGGACCCCTTCGCGATCGTCGGTGGATCATCGATCAAAGAAGCTTCTAGAAGCTGAGTTAATTCAGGCAAAGGCGATGGGGCGGACAAAGCGTCCGGAATCCCGAGATCAGCCGTAGCAAAGTCTTCAATCAGAGCATTAGCTGATGTGTCGGTTCGCCCGCTCCCGTCAGCGAGTGCTGAAATAACATCAGGCAAGGCCTGCAGCGAGTTTCTCAGCAGACCAAGATCACGCGGCACAGCGCCGGGGCGGGATGCCTTTGCGAGCAAACGTTCAAGATCACGCACCTTAGTCATTGCATCACGCAGCCGCCCTCGAACACGATCTCGTTCGACGAGCCACTCGACGGCGTCCAGTCTATGTTCGATTTCCGCTGGCACCAGCAGCGGATAGCTCAACCAATGACCGAGTCGGCGTGCGCCGAGCGCACAGCTAGACTCATCGAGCTCGGCAATCAGTGTGCCGGAGCGCCCGCGGTCCTCAGAGTTCTGGTGAAGTTCGAGGTGACGTCGCGTCGACGCGTCCAGGATCACGGTATCCGCGATCGCATAACGTCTCAGGCGCGGAGGGTTCTCAGCAGCGTAGGGTTGGTTCTCGGTGAGATAGTTCGCGATCGCAACTGCAGCACGAGATCCGGGGTCTCGCTCGCCAGCGAAATCTCCGGGCCAGCGTTCAGTCTCATCTCGTGCGACATAGACTTTGTCCTCGAGGGCGGTCAGCGCCACTTCGTCGAGGATATCGATTAGCGGTGCCCGCCAAGCATCGAGCCGCTCCATTGGAACAAGCAGTTCACGTGGGCCTATGCGCGCCAATTCTTGCAAAAGCGTATCGGGAAGCTCTGCGCTTGCTAAATCGAGCGGTCCCACACCGACTTCGGCGGAAATACCCGTCGCACGAAAATCGGCGGTCGAGGCATCAAGAACCGCGAGACCGAAGGCTCCCGTCGCTCGGTCGTGCGCGATCGCGGCGACGGCGACGACTGCGCGGCCATCGATCCCTGCCGGATCTCCAACTAACCCTGGCGTAACGACTTCGATCACTTCGCGACGGACGAGACGCTTGCCGCCAGCTTCCTTCGGATCCTCGACTTGTTCGCAGATCGCGATGCGGTGCCCAAGCTCCGCGAGTCGCTTAATATGCGCATCTGCCGCGTGTACCGGCACGCCGCACATAGGCACGGCGTTTGCCTTGCCCTTGTCTCTGCTCGTCAAGGTGATGTCAAGAATGGGGGCCACGAGTTCCGCGTCCTCCAGGAACATCTCGTAGAAGTCGCCCATCCGGTAAAAGATCACGGCGTCGGGATATTGCGACTTCACGTTGATGAATTGGCGCATCATCGGCGTATCGAGTGCTGAGCCGCTCACGTGTCGACCTCTACACCAGCATTTTTACTCGGCGATGTCGATGACTTGGATGATGACCACAGCCCTGATGCAGTCGACGAAGGAGTGTCTTCCACAGCCGCGCTCGCGAGTGACAATTCATCGTGTTCCAAGGCGTCCAGCAGGTTCCCGTAGGCCTTAAGCGCTTCGGATTCCTGCCCACCATCAAGCAGTTGCCTGCCTAACGCAACGCGAAGCTTTACCGAGTCCGGAGCGACTTCGATCGCGCGGGAAAGTTCTTCGATTGCGTCTTTAATTTCTCCGCGACTCACATACCAGCGGCTGAGTGCGATTCGCACGTCCGCATCGGTGGGCCGTTCGTTCGCGAGAATCCGGAGCAGCTTTTCGTAGTCCCGCGTCTTCTTCCGCGCAGCGAACCCTGCCTCAATTTTCGGCAGGAGCGACGTGGTCAGTGTGGCATCAGCGAGGACCGCTTTACGCCACGCGTCAACCGCACGGGCATCCCGCCCTTTTTCAGCTTCAAGCGCCCCCAAGCGAGACCACGCTGCGCCACAGTCTTTGTACCTGCGGAGGCATCGCTTAAGCGTAGAGCGAGCAGCATCGGCATCACCGACATCGATTTGCGCATCGGCCTGAGCGAGGTGTAACGATAGGTCGAGAGAATCAGCAGCGCTGCGATCGACCCGGCGCAGTCGCTTAACGAGAGCGAGCCCTCGGACGTAAGTCCGATTTACGAGAGAGAGTGAAACCAGTCGTTGGAGCGCTTCCGCGTGCTTAGGCGCCTCGTCCAGGACTTCTTCATAGCCTGCCGCAGCGCGCTCGCTAAACCCTCCTGCATCGAAATCACGCGCCAATTCGAGACGCGCGTCACGCTTTTCTAAGCGACCGACATTCACTCTCAGCAAGAGATTCTGGTGCATCCGAATAGCGCGTCCGACCGCGCCCTGTTGTCTGTACAGCCGCGCGAGGGCGTGATAAGCATCAAGGTCGGCGCTGTCTACCTCGACAATACGCTCGAGCCAGGTCTCCGCCGTCTCCCACTCGTGGGCAACAGCAGCTCGAAGGCTGCGCCGTAGCGCCGCCTCCACAGACCCTGCTTTCCCTGCGTCGACAGGGCTTTTCTGTCGGCCAATCGCCACGAGCTAACCCCGCGTGCCAGAAGAGCGCGAAGCGGCCGCGTCGCGCGAAGAACCAGAATCTGCGGGGCCAGACTCAACAAAACCCGCATCCGCCGCCCCCGAGAGTGGCAAACTACGCATCTGATGAAGCTCCGATTCCAGCTTCCGAATGGTCTTTCGATAGCGACGACGAAGCTCCCAGCCACGAAGCCACAAAAAACCAAAGGTAGCCCCGACGATAGTGCCACCGAGTGCAAACGACACGACCACGAGCCTCCACACCGAGATCTCGACGAGTGTGGTCCACAGCAGGTCAATTTGTATCGTCGCTGCATTGGCCGCAGCAAAATTCCAGCCGAGCACTAGCGTGCCTACAAAGAGTGCGAGGCCCAGTCCAACCAGCAAGAGTCGCTTCAAGTCGCCTCTCCCCCCGAAGATGTCGACCTCAGCCGACCAAAGAATCTCCCGGTGCGCCGCTTACTTGCGATGCCACCGCGTTCTCGCTCGCATCCGCGCTCTGATCCTCCGCCGGCAGCGAGTCCACCATTTCCTTCAGCTCTTTGCCCACCTTGAAAAACGGTGTGCGCTTAGCCGAAATGTGCACCGGTTCCCCCGTCTTGGGATTACGGCCGTCGCGCGCCTCTCGAATCTTCACCTGAAAGGATCCGAAACCTCGAATCTCGATCCGGTCTCCACCTCTGAGAGACTCGATCATCGCGTCGAAAATCGTGTTGACCACGACCTCCGTGTCCTTCTTCGAAATATGCGGCGTTCGTTTCGCCACTTCTTCGATCAATCCGCTCTTAGTCATTCTGTCTCCCCAGATCTCTATCGAATACCTGAACTCGTCAGCCATTCGATCCATACAGCCGGGGCCCGATAGATAGTCGGGCCGAGTCCGGGGCGCGCCGGCAGAAACATGTTATGCCGACGCGCCCCTTCTCGAATCATACTCGCGGGTGCTTACTCCTGTCCCTTGAGCTTCTCTGCTAGAAGATCACCAAGCGTGGTGGTCTGACTAGACGACTGCTGTTCTGCGATTTCCTTGAGAGCCGCACGTTCAGCCTTATCGTTCACTGCACGAATCGAGAGGGAAATCTTCTGCTCGTTGGCGTCAACCTTGACGACGAGAGCAGTAACTTCCTGTCCATCCGTGAAGTGCTCGGCTGGGTTCTCGACCCGCTCGGCTGCAAGCTCCGAGCTGTATACGAGACCATCGATGCCGTCTTCGAGCTGCACAAAGACACCAAAGTCCGTGACGCTCTTGACCGGGCCCGTGATCTCACTGCCGACCGTGTACTTCTTGAGGATATCCTCCCACGGGTTCGGCTCGAGTTGCTTGATACCGAGGGAAAACTTTTCGTTCTCCTTGTCGATCTTCAGCACGACCGCATGAACCTCGTCGCCCTTTTCAAAGCGCTCAGAGGGATGCTTGATCTGTTCCGTCCAGGAGATATCCGAGACATGGACTAGACCATCGATACCTTCTTCGAGGCCGACGAAGATTCCGAAGTTCGTGATGTTGCGAACCTGACCAGACACCTGGGTGCCGACCGGGTAACGATCTTCAATCACAGTCCACGGGTTCTCTTCGATCTGCTTCATGCCGAGGGAGATCTTGCGATCCCGTTCGTCGACATCGAGCACGACCGCTTCAACTTCGTCTCCGATCGTGACGACCTTCGACGGGTGCGTGACGCGCTTCGTCCAGGACATCTCTGAAACGTGTACAAGGCCTTCGATACCGGGCTCCAGCTCGATAAACGCGCCGTAGTCCGTCAGCGATACGACCTTGCCTTGGATGCGCATGCCCAGCGGGTAGCGCATGCCAGCATCGATCCACGGATCGGGCTGAATCTGCTTGAGACCCAACGAGACACGTTCGGCTTCTTGGTCGAACTTGAGGACCTTAACCTTGATTTCATCGCCCACCTGGAACAGTTCGCTCGGGTGGTTGATACGCCCCCATGACATGTCTGTGATGTGGAGAAGGCCGTCTATGCCGCCAAGATCAATGAACGCGCCGTAGTCCGTGAGGTTCTTGATGACGCCGTCGAGGATTTGGCCCTCGTCGAGTGTCGTCAGAGTGGCTTCACGCATCTTCTTGCGTTCGGTCTCGAGCAACGCACGTCGCGAAAGAACGATGTTCCCACGTCGCTTGTTGAACTTGATGATCTTGAAGCTGGCCTTCTCACCGAGAAGCGCTTCGAGATTTCGCACGGGTCGAAGATCGACCTGTGAACCAGGGAGGAATGCCTTAACGCCAATGTCGACGGAGAGGCCACCCTTAACTCGAGCAACAATGGTGCCCTCAACGGCTTCTTCGTTGTCGTAGGCATTGCTGATCTCGTCCCAGACCTTGAGGCGTTCCGCCTTCTCCTTGGACAGGACCAGTAGGCCATCTTCGCTCTCGACTTCTTCGACGAGAACTTCGACGGTATCTCCGACGGCGATGGTGGTTACACCCTCTTCCGTCATGAATTCCCAGGCGGCAATCATTCCCTCGGACTTAAAGCCGATGTCGATCTGAACGAAATCGTTGTCGATCGAAAGGACCTTGCCTTTCGCGATCTCCCCCTCTTTGAAGGATGAGCGCTCACTTGCGCCGAATATGTCAGCGAAACTCTCGCTGGCTCCGGCTTCTTCGGTTGCATCAGACATGTTGGTTGGTTTCTCCTGCGAACCTTGGACGCACCGTGCGCCGGGTCCTGGTTTAATTCGAATTCGCACCTGCGAGCCCGATGGATCAATCAGCTTTCCTAGACGTCTTTGGCTCGACTCTCAGAGGACGCTCGACCTTCAGAGGACCCTCGACCCTCAGATGAAGCTCGCGCAGCCACTTCGGCGAGGCGCACACGCGCCAGGTTCAACAAACGTTCGAGCGACTCGTCGTCGCCCTCCTCGAGCGCCCGGGCGAGCTTCGCCACGGACGCGGAGAAATGGTTCAGCGGCCCCGACAGAGCCTTGCCGTTCAAACGCAGGATCTCTCCCCACATTTCGGCATCGCTCTGAGCAATCCGCGTAAAATCGCGAAAACCGCCACCCGCGAGTTCACCGACGCGATCGGGCGCATCGTGAAGTGCATCCGCATACGCGAAGGCAACGAGATGCGGGAGATGACTCACCCAGGCGACATCCTCGTCGTGATCTCCAGCGGAGCGTCTCTCAACTCGAGCGCCGAGCGAGCGCCAAAGCGACTCAATCCGCTCAACGGCCGCGTTCCCCTTACCTAGTTCATCGGCCTGAATCCCATTGGGATTTTTGACTGGAGTGACGACACAGGTTGCGCCTTCAAAGAGGTCGGCACGCGCATGATCCGGACCACGGAGATGGCTACCCGCCATAGGATGGGAACCTACAAATATCACGCCTTCCGGCAGCAACCCTGGCAATCGATCCACGACTGCGCCCTTCACACTCCCAACATCCGTGACCAAGCATCCCGGCGAGAGCGCCGACCCGACCTCCGAGAGCACCCGTTCCATCGAACCGACCGGCGTGCCTAGCACGACAAGATCTGCTCCGATCACGGCTTCCGCGGGCGCTGCTACGGAATCCACAATCCCAGCGGCCAGTGCACGCTCAAGCGGGCCGGAACGACGCGCAGCGCCTACGACTTCACGAGCGAGGCCTCGCGCCTTGGCAGCGGCAGCCACAGACCCCCCGAGGAGTCCCAGGCCGAGCACGGCAAGCCGCTGAAAAGGCTTCGCATCGCTCGGGATATTCACTCGGCGGCACCATCAGAGGCGGAGCCTGGAGCCTTATCAAAGGCGCCGATCGTGGAGTCGATCAAGCTATTCGAACTCTGATTCCCCGAACTCACATCGAGCGCACGCGGGAAAGACCCAAGCACCTTGTGCGAAGCCGCAACGCTACCCGCTTCACCCAATGCACGAGCCACACCCGGGTCGTCCTGGTGACCTTCAAGGTCGACGATGAAGATGTATTCCCAGGGCTTGCCCTTCATGGGCCTAGACTGCACGGCGGTCAGATTCACACTGTGCCTAGCGAAGGGGCCGAGAAGGTTATGCAGCGCACCGGACTGATCTCGCCGCACGGTAAATACCGCGCTAGTCAAATCCTGGCCTGAAGGGGCTGGGGTCTCGCGACCGATCACAAGGAAGCGCGTGGTGTTGCCGCGGTGGTCCTCTATGGACGAAGCGATCGGAAGAAGATCATAAACCTCCGCAGTCACCTCCGAACCGATGGAAGCGACCTTCTCATCGGCATGGGCCAACTGCGCAGCAGCGGCGGTGCTCGTCGTTTCTACGGTCTCGATCCCGTGCAGATTCTGTTCTAGCCAATTGCGGCACTGCGCGAGGGGCTGCGGGTGGGAAGCGACTCTCTGGACGTCTTCCATCCGCCCCGTGCGA
>Ga0115569_10003728_pt1 | contig 11182 bp, 11 predicted proteins | sample COGITO_mtgs_1205_2_FD_87295 | JGI IMG/M metagenome (GOLD analysis project Ga0115569, IMG submission 87295) | Pelagic marine microbial communities from North Sea - COGITO_mtgs_120503 | ecosystem: Environmental > Aquatic > Marine > Epipelagic | place: Germany:Helgoland, sampling site Kabeltonne...
AGCGAAGTCACAACATAGTCCGCCTGCTCAAAAATATCAGTCAACAAACTGTTAAAGTCTGTATCATCGTCTAAAATTAAAATGCGGTATGCCATGTCTCCAATTTTCGTGGTTCTTTAACCTTTTTCCTCAGCCGCAGCGTCCTCAGCAGCATGAATCTCTTCAATCCGCTCGAGCCCCCGATTGATCGAAGCCATAGAAGCCGCATACCAGACGACTTTACCGTCGAGCAGTTCCTCCCAATATTTAACTACTGGCGCACTGATATAGTAACAGGACGCGACCATGTATGTACCTTCAACATGATCAAATGGAATCGTCGAAGATGCCCAACAAAGCGAAAGCTCGGCGTTCATCGGGCGCAACGTACGCAATTCAACATAATTCAAATCTATTAGGCCGATCCCATATTCTTCCACAATATGCTCTAATAATTTAGCCTCATTCAGAACCTTCAAATCATACAAAAGTGTTGTTAGAATCGATGCATTCCGAAGTAATTCAGGCGACTGAATCGCCGCCATGAACTTTTCATTCGCCGCTCCCAAGTCCTCACTGGAAATTAAGCCCTTACTTACCAATGAGGATCCAAGAAAACGATTGCTACGAAGAATAAGTGCTCTGTGCTGCTGCATGAGTTGTGTAACATTCGAATATGACTGATTCTGCACTCAAAGGTCAAGACGAGAGCACAGCCAACACACTGATATTAAACAACGGTGACAACGTGTCTAAAATCGAAAAGAAAGATCGGCTACAAAACCCTCCTTCCCCGGTGATGCGTACCGACTTTCAAGTGAACACCTTGTGATACCGTAGCTACCCTTCGGCTCAATCCGGCCTCTGCGGGAGCGCACAAAAAAGCCCGTTCTAGGCAGAACGGGCTTTTGACAATCAAGAATCAATTAATTGACTACACAAACTTCTTAAACAGCAGAGTGGCATTGTGACCGCCAAAGCCGAGATTGTTACAAATCGCGACATTTACCTCAGCTTCACGCATGGTGTTCGGCACGCAATCGAGATCACAATCTGGGTCAGGTTCTTCGTAGTTAATCGTTGGCGGAATCTTGCCATCACGAATTGCGAGCGCACAGACAGCCGACTCGATGCCTCCCGCTGCACCTAGAAGGTGCCCGGTCATTCCCTTAGTCGAAGTGACAGGAATCTTGTAAGCGTGATCGCCCAAAGCTTTTTTAATCGCGCATGTCTCAAACTTATCATTGTAAGGCGTCGAGGTGCCATGTGCATTGATATAATCGACATCTTCAGGCTGCAGACCCGCTTCTTTGATCACTTTGGAAATCGCAATGGAAAGCGCCTTACCCTCCGGATCGGGAGAAGTAATGTGATAAGCATCACAAGTGGCACCGTAACCGGCAATTTCACAATAGATCGTCGCGCCACGTGCTTGCGCGTGTTCGAGAGTCTCCATGATTAGAACGCCGGCACCTTCCCCCATCACAAAACCATCACGGCCTTTATCGAAAGGACGGCTGGCACGCGTCGGATCATCATTGTAGCCGGTACTCATAGCCTTCATGGAACAGAAACCGGCATAACCGAGCTCTGTAACCGCGGCCTCACTACCTCCTGCAATCATAACATCCACTTCGCTATCACGCAGCATGCGGAAAGACTCACCGATACTGTGAGTGCCTGAAGCACAGGCGCTCACAATACCATAATTGGGTCCACGAGCACCAACTTCAATTGCAACTACACCACTAGCAATGTTGGCGATCAAAGACGGAATCATAAATGGAGACACTTTTCGCGGCCCCATATCGTAGAGACGCCGACTCTGCGTCTGAATCGTCAACATACCACCGATACCGGACCCGATCAAAACACCGAAGCGATCTGAATCAAGGGTTGTGGTATCGATTCCGGCATCTTCCAATGCCATCTTGGAGGAAGCCACCGCAAACTGCGTGAAACGGTCGTTACGACGCGCCTCCTTGGGGTCCATAAACTCACCTGGCTTGAAATCCCGAACTTCCGCTCCGACTTTTGATGGATAATCAGTAATATCGAAAGAAGTAAGGGTATCAATGCCGCTCTTGCCTGCGATCAGGTTATCCCAAAAGGCCTGCACACCATTGCCATAACTGGTGACGGTTCCGATGCCTGTTATTACTACTCGCTGTCGTTTAGGTGCTTCGTCCATAGTATTTTATAAAAAGTAAGCCGCGGTTAAGCGGCTTAAGGTGTGAAAGTTAAAAAAATAGCTTATCCAGCTTTTTCAGTGATGTATTTGACGACATCGCCTACAGTCTGAAGCTTTTCAGCATCTGCTTCTGGGATTTCACCATCAATCTCATCCTTGAACTCTTCTTCAAATGCCATGATCAGCTCGACAGTGTCGAGTGAATCTGCACCAAGATCGTCAAGAAAAGAAGCTGCTGCAGTGATCTGCTCTTCATTAACGTTAAGTTGATCAACGATGATTGTTGATACGCGTTGTTCGATTGTTTGTTCTGACATAATTTATTTATTTATCTAGGTTAAAATTTATGACTTCTCAGTCATCACATGACCATACCACCGTCAACTGTAAAAACTTGACCGGTAATATAACCTGCTTCTTCAGAAGCTATAAATGCAGTAGTGTGAGCAATGTCCTCCGCAGTACCCATACGTTTCATTGGAATCACGCCAACAATGGCTTTCTTCTGCTGCTCGTCCAGTTCCGCTGTCATGTCGGTTGAAATGAACCCCGGAGCGACCGCATTGACGGTCACATTACGAGCTGCAAATTCCTTCGCCAGGCTCTTGGTCAGACCAAGCATTCCGGCCTTGGCAGCCGCATAGTTCGCTTGGCCTGCATTGCCAGTCAAGCCGATCACCGACGAGATGTTAATAATGCGCCCCCAACGCTTGCGTGTCATCGGACGCGCAAGATGTTTAATCCAGCTAAAGCAACTGCTTAAATTGGTGGAGATGACATCATCCCAAGCCTCATCACTCATGCGGAACAGCAACCCATCACGAGTAATACCTGCATTATTAACCAAAATGTCGATATTTCCGTGTTGCTCCAAAAGTTGCTCGCAAGCGGTCTTCACGGCACCCTTATCAGCGACATCCACTGCAAGCGACTGAGCAGAGCCGCCCCCTGCATTGATCGCATCAGAGACAGCACCACAAGAGCTTGCCGAACGGCTCACGCAAATCACATGATGCCCTTTGCTGGCGAGAAGTTCAGCAATGCTTTTGCCAATTCCACGCCCCGCTCCAGTGACTAGGGCAATTTTTTTATCGTTTTTTTCTGTCATTAAAAAGTGTCCGTAGGTTGACTTTCAGGTAAGACGGTAGTCTTTCGAACAAATCGCACTGGGGGCAAGCACGAATGTTACTTTTCAAGCAATATTGACAGCAGCGCACTAAGCAGACTCAAGTACTGCTATGTCACAGCCGGAAGAACAACGCATTCAAAAGATAATCGCCCAAGCTGGCATCTGTTCGCGCCGCGAGGCGGAGCGCCAGATCGAAGAAGGAAATGTGCGCGTAAATGGAAAAATCGCCCAACTCGGCGACAAAGCCCTCCCTGACGCGGCCATATTCGTTAACAACAAGCCAATCCTACACAAAACGGAACGCTCCATCACCTTGGTGATGAATAAGCCCAAAGGCTATGTGTGCACAAACTCCGACCCGTTCGCCGACAAAACAGTCTTTCACCTGTTACAGCCAGACCTGCAGCGCCTGCGTCTGTTTTGCGCCGGACGCCTAGACAAAGACAGCGAAGGCCTGCTACTTATTACCAACGATGGCGAGCTCGCCAACCGCATCGCACACCCCAGCACAGAAATCACCAAGCGCTACCGCGTCGTGCTGCACCGCGACTTCAACCAAGTAGACATCCCCAAACTACTAAGTGGTGTTGAATACGAAGGCGACTTCCTCAAGGCTGAGAAAGTCATTCCAGCCCCACAACTCGGCGAAGGCTCCGCACGACGCCTGGAAGTACATCTGCACCATGGTAAAAAACGCGAAATTCGCCGCCTATTCGAAGCGCACCGCTACTTTGTAAAAAAACTCGTTCGCGTACAAATTGGCGGCATCATTCTTAAAAATATACCAAAGGGCGGCATCAAAATCCTCGGCAAAAAAGACATCGAGCGCCTCTTTTCCAAATAATGCCGCCTAGCGCGGAAAACGCCTTCCGCGACTCAACAATCACGCAGCCGGGGCACTCGCCCCCATGCCGACTCCAGTTATGGGTAGAATTGCCCCGCTTCCCCAAGGCAACTATACCCTCTTCATTCAGGCTCGCAACATACCGAGCACGCAATAGAAACTTCGCCGAGCTAACCTCTTCAAAAACTTAAAAAACATCATGCAACTCATCGACGGCAACGCAATCGCAGCATCCATCATCGAAGAACTCCAAGCCGAAGTCGGCGCCCTGCCCGACAAAAAGCCAACGGTGGCATTCATCCGTGTCGGCGATGACCCTGCTTCGGTATCCTATGTCCGAAAAAAGCAAAAGACCGCGGAAAAGATCGGCATCGAAAGCCGCCTAATCCTCCTCCCGGAGGATATTTCCAGAGAGGAACTGTTCGCACAAATCGATGCGCTGAACGCCGACTCGGACGTCAACGGCATCCTCATTCAAGCGCCGCTGCCGCGACACATTAACGAAACTGAGACCTTCAATCGTGTCCTTCCTGGCAAAGATGTCGACGGTTTCAACACGGTCAACATTGGCAAGCTCTGCCAGGAAGACCACAGCGGCTTCGTAGCCTGCACCCCCGCCGGTATCGTGCAACTGATCAAGCGCAGCGGCATCGAAACCGAAGGCAAACACGTCGTGGTCCTCGGCCGCAGTCAAATCGTCGGCAAGCCAGCCGCGCTACTAATGATGCAAAAAGCGTGCCCGGGCAATGCCACCGTCACCGTCTGTCACTCTCGCACCACCGACCTCCCCAGCATCACGCGTCAGGCAGACGTGTTGATTGCCGCGATTGGCCGCGCCAATTTCGTGACTGCTGATATGGTTAAAGACGGCGTCAATGTAATCGATGTCGGCATCAATCGCGTGACAGACGACAGCAAAAAGAGCGGTTACCGTCTGGTTGGCGATGTTGAATTCGACACCGTCGCTCCCAAAGCGGCACACATCACACCCGTCCCAGGCGGCGTCGGCCCGATGACCGTAGCCATGCTGATGCACAACACACTGAGCGCCTTTAAAGCAAGCCAGACTCCCACAGCATGAGCGAGCCCGAGCAAGCGTCGCCGCGCCTCACGCAGGCCACGGCACTGGACTCCGTCTTACGCGACGGCGGGCCCATGCCTGCCGCTCGGCTCGGAATCCGTACCCTCGCCTTTCTACTCGACTTCGTCCTCCTTACTGCAGTGGCGACTGTCATCATATGGAAAATCGCGATGCCGCACGCGCACCCGGGCGCGTTTGCCGAATTTAACCAATGGAGCCTAGAGTTCGTCAACTGGTTGAGCGACAGCGAAACACAGACTGAAGCCGCACCACCGGAATGGAGCGAAGAACTCGGGCAAGCACTCGCCTACGCGCGAGACCTACAGCTACTGATTTTCTGGCTCTATTTTGCCATCGGCGAAGCCTTCTGCGGCGGTCGTTCGCTCGGCAAACTGGCGTGCCGACTACGCAGTGTGAGCACCGTCACCCTCGCACCGCCACCGATTATGGCTGGCATCGTCCGCGGCGGGCTCAAAACCATTGCACTGTTCTTCGCCTTTCCAGTCGCCCTCATTGCAACGATCGGTGCGCTGTTTTTTAATCAGCGCCGCCAATTAGGGCATGATTTACTCAGCCGCACTGCGGTCATCGACGAGAAGTATTTAAAAGTGAACGGAAAACCACCGCCACCGATTACCAACTAAAATTGATCTTTTTTTTCGTTCTCACTGACTTACAGTTCAGCGAGCGATGAGTCAGCCCCTCACTCACAAACAACGATGCAAGTCTTTACAAGCATCCATCCCTCAGCACTTTGAGCACCAGACAAAAACCCAAAATCCTCGTCGTCGATGATCAACCCATCAACATCAAGTTGCTACAACGTAAGCTTGAACGTCAAGACATGGAAATCCTGGTCGCCTACAACGGGCGCGAATGCCTCGATATTGTCGAGCAAACCACTCCTGACCTCATTCTGCTGGATGTGATGATGCCCGAGATGGACGGCATCGAGACCTGCCAACACCTGAAGATGAACCCGGCGACAGAAAGCATCCCCATCATCTTCATTACAGCGAAAACCTCTAAAGAAGGCAAGCTCGAGGGTCTGGATGCGGGCGCCGTGGACTACATCACCAAGCCGATCGATCTCGAAGAAACGCTCGCCCGCGTGCGCACGCAACTACGCCTGCAAGACATATACCGCGAAAACATGGAACTCCAGCAGCGCCTGAGCGATGTCCGCAAAGCTTCCGCGGTTGGGGCAGTCACTCAAGGGATTGCGCATAATCTGAACAATCTACTCGGCGTTGTCGTCGGCTATCTTGATTTAATCAAAAACGGCTACGACAGCCCGGGCATGGTACAGCGAAGCCTGAAGCCGATGGACAATGCCGTTAATCGAATGGTGGGAATCATTCGCCAACTCTCAACCATAGCCCACAACGAGCGCATTGAGCTCTCAACCCACCCCATTCGGAAACTCATTGAGAACAGCATCGATCGCCTACAAACTGAACATCAAATAACCGCTCAAGTGCAAGTGGAGTCACAACTGGACGAACTTGCCAGCATTTCAACCAATGCGGAAACTTTTGAAAGCACCCTATGTAAGCTGTTGATCAACGCATGGGAGAGCTATGCCAAAGGCACGTCCGCCCCAGACCGCGTGATCACACTCCATGCCCGCATCGCGCGCGAGCAGGGCCCAGCGATGCTGGAGCTGCAAATCAGCGACCAAGGTACCGGAATCAATCCAGAAATCACCGATACCCTGTTCGACCCCTTCATCACCACCAAAACCGCCGTTGGTCGCGGCATGGGCCTTACTATAGCTCGCCACACCATCCGCAACCTAGAAGGTGAAATCACCATCAAGACCAATCCAGATGGCGGGACCACCGCCATCATGACACACCCACTGTAAGCTAATATGAGTATTCGCATTGTATTTATCGGCGCTGGCCGCATGGCCTCAGCAATCGTTCGCGGCCTGCTGGAAGAGCAACACTACACCCCAGACGAAATTGCCTGCACCTGCGGCGACGATCCCTCGGGGGAAGAACTAGCCGAGCAAACAGGTATCCAGTATTTCGCCGATATCACACGGGCGGTCCGAAAAACCGAAACTATCGTACTCGCCTGCAAGCCTCAGCAATTTAGCGCGATTGATCATACCCTCGCCGATGCCGCTCACGGTAAACTCATTCTCTCGATCCTCGCCGGCACAACGCTGTCACGCCTGAGTGACAAGTTTCAAAATGCGCGCAACATCGTACGCACGATGCCCAACACTCCCGGGCAAATCGGCGCTGGCGTCACTGCCTTTTCACCGCAAAAACCACTCAGCGCCAAAGATCAAGCGATCGTCGAAAACACTCTCAGCTCACTCGGCAATTTTCACGAAGTCGAAGAGGCTGACTTGGACGCCGTTACCGCCCTCAGCGGCAGCGGCCCCGCCTACGTGTTCGAATTTGCCGCCGCCCTGCGCGAAGCAGGCATCCACTGCGGACTCGACCAAGCACTCTCCACCTCACTGGCAATCGACACCCTACTCGGTGCCGCCATGCTCCTCGCCGAAAGCGAAGATAGCCCCGAAGCACTGCGCGATGCCGTCACCTCCCCAGGAGGCACCACTGCGGCGGCCCTCAAAGTTTTTGCGGACAACAACTTCCGCGGCCTGGTCGACAACGCCCTCGCCGCCGCTAAAGCACGCTCACTGGAACTTGCCAAGGAGTAGCGTCCGCGATGCGTGTTACAATAACCGACTAATATCGACTGCATCACCCGCCCAGCAAGCGGTTAAGACGAATCAAGGCTTCTGCGCGCTCGGGTAGCCTTCCCTGAACCTATTGCGGGCGAAGCAACCGATCCATTTGCCCGAACACGAGCAGCCGATTCGTAGCCACACTTGCACCATGTGAACGCATCATACGGCCCATCTGCAGCCGACCTCTACGACTGGCAGTATCAACTGATTGGCCAGGCACTGGAACAAGTCGAAGCCGAACGCTAGAGCGACTGGCAGCAACTGAGCCGATGCTGCCTGCAACCTAGCGGAAGGCTAAAGGCATAGTGCCACATCGACAATAGCCAGTCCCTGCAACAGCCCTAGAAACATCTTTGTTGTCTCGACTCCCTTTCTCGTTCAGCTTGCACGATGAGCCGAGTACGATCACGTGCCCGTTTTTCCTATGCCTGACCCAAAATCCAGATACACCCCGCAGGGCTCTCAGTATGATAAGCTGAATCCTCGAAAACGTTCCAAACGAAAGGCGCGTCGCATCCGGCAATTTTTTACCAAACGCTTGGAAGCGATCGGCTGCATCCTGCTGCCTTTTCTGTACCGCTGCTTTATGCAGTTCGTCTGGTGGACTTCCAAAACCTCGGATAATTGCCGGCAGGAGATAGAATCGTTGTCTAAAATTCAGAGCAACCTGGTCGCCACCCTTTGGCATCAGGAAACGCTCACCACGCCGCATGTATTCAGACCGTTTCATGTGCACACACTCGCCAGCACCACTACACTGGGCCGCTTAATTACCGCCCTACTTGAAGATAACAATTTCAAAGTGTTTCGCGGCGGACGCAGGCGTAAAATAGTGCTGCGCGAAATGATTCACCATATGAACGCGAATTCAGAGGTGATCTATGGTATTACAGTGGATGGCTCCAAAGGGCCGCCACGTGTCATGAAACGCGGCGCCTGCCATATAGCGAAAGAATGCAGAGTGCCGATCGTCGCGGTCTGTACTCAAGCCAAACGTGCGCTGCACGTGAACACATGGGACCACACCGCCATTCCCCTGCCGTTCAATCAGATCAAAACTCACATCATCGGCCCCTACTGGGTCGACCCAGAGTGTAGCGACGAGGCCTTTGATCAGTTCTGCGAGCACATTCAGAAAGAGCTTCTCAACCTCGCTGACTACGTGGACCGCTCGCTGCATGACGGCATCCCCAGCGCCAAAATCCACAGCGACTTCCCAGAGGACTGGACCGGCAACGACTGGCCGGACAACACGCTAGGCACACCGCTCGGCCCCTGGGATCTGCAGACCGAACAAACGCCGCCTTGGGCACAGCCGAACAACTGAGCGCACTCGACAGCCCCTGAACCGTCAACCCGAGCAGGAAACTGATGGCGTAGGATGCCAACAGTGCGAACCTGACAACGATCTGTCTGTAACTGGTCAGTACAGATAAACAAGGACGTCCCTCCCCCGACTGTTTCCAGTGAGGGGGCGACGCCGCTGTTTAAAAATTACAACTCCCAAGGCTCTGGTTCGCGTTTGAGGTAAGGCAGGAAGCGCTTCTTGTTAATGCACTTATCAAAGGCCTCTTCTCCGTCAATCCGCCCCGCTTCGAGGTGGTCCATAATCGCGTCATCCAGCGGCACATTGCCCTTTTTCTTGCCGACTTCGATCATCCCAGGAATCTGATGCGTCTTCCCTTCCCGGATCGTATTCGCCACCGGAGTGTCGACTACTAGGACCTCCAACGCCGCCACGCGGCCGGGCTTGTCCACCCGCGTGAACAAGTTCTGAGCAATCACGCCTTTGACCGCTTCTGACAGCGTCGTGCGAATTTGATTCTGCTGGCTGGCTGGGAAGACATCGATAATGCGGTCAATGGTCTTCGAGGCACTGGGCGTATGTAGGGTGCCAAACACCAAGTGCCCGGTCGCGGCCGCTTCAATAGCCAACGAAATCGTTTCGAGGTCACGCATCTCGCCGACCAAAATAATATCCGGATCTTCGCGCAATGCGCCACGCAAGGCACTGGCAAACGATTCGGTATGCAGCCCCACTTCGCGGTGATTGATCAACGCCTTCTGGCCTTTGTGCACAAATTCAATCGGATCTTCGACGGTCAGGATGTGATCCGATCGGTGCTTATTGGCATAATCGATAATCGCTGCCATTGTGGTCGATTTACCTGAACCCGTCGGCCCGGTAATCAACACCAGCCCCTTCTTTAGCTTGGCAAACTTCCGACACACCTCGGGCAAGCCCAGCTGCTCGGCGGTCAACACTTGCGAGGGAATCGTTCGAAACACGGCGGCAATGCCATATTTCTGATTAAAGAAATTGGCACGCAGGCGTGCTTTGCTGCCAAATTCATAGCCAAAGTCGACATCGCCGGTCGCTTCAAAGGTATCCCACTTCGAATCGGGACAAATCTCGTGTAGCAGTTCCTTTAAATCCTCGTGTTCAAGATCTGGCGCATCCAAATGTTGCAATTCGCCATTGATGCGAATGACCGGCGGGTTGCCGGTGGATAAATGCAGGTCGGACGCCTTGAAATCCAACATTGTTTGAAAATATACATCAATACGTGCCATAAAAATTACCTCATGCTTGGTTAAACGCTGAACGACTAAAATTTCGACCAAGCCGGCTTTTTCGGCGGCTCCAGTCCCTGCGCTTCATACGCGGTTTTGAAATGCATTTTCGCATAGCCAGCCAACTCGCCGGCGCCCTTCGCCTCGACGATCTTCTTCGCCTGTTGCAGCACTTTGCTGCTCGCGCCTTTCATCAAAGTTTCTCCCAGCACCCCGTTGAGCTCATCTGACAAACGCTTCATCTCGCGCACATAAATCGCACGGGCAATGATCGAGGCCGCCGCCACCACAGGGTCGGATTCCGCCTTGGTACGGCTGACTAAATTGAAGTCTTTGCGCTCCTCCACATAAGCATCCACCAGCTTTTGCTTGGTGAATTGGTCGAGTAAGCCCCACGGTGCCGGTCGTTTGTCCAGCGCCTCGTTGAGTGCACGCCCGTGATACCAAGCCAACAGCTTGTTCAAATTGTTGCCAAATTTTTTATACAGATGGTTGTACTTCGTCATTCGCGCAAACGCGGTGGCAATCACCACGCCCTTGGTTTGGCGAATCAACTTGTCCAACTTCAAAATCGTGTTGTCGGTAATTTTCTTACTATCGCACACGCCCGCCTCGATCCAGCCGCGTACCATTGCTTCATCCGCCACCACACAGGCGACTACCAGTGGACCAAA
>Ga0115569_10003739_pt1 | contig 11169 bp, 11 predicted proteins | sample COGITO_mtgs_1205_2_FD_87295 | JGI IMG/M metagenome (GOLD analysis project Ga0115569, IMG submission 87295) | Pelagic marine microbial communities from North Sea - COGITO_mtgs_120503 | ecosystem: Environmental > Aquatic > Marine > Epipelagic | place: Germany:Helgoland, sampling site Kabeltonne...
AGTGCACGGTTAGGGTTACACTGAATAAAATCGAGCAGGCGAACAGGAAAGACAAACCATGACAGACGACGAAATCATGATTGACACCGATGATCTGGAGCGTCGTATGGCCGGTGCTGTCTCGTCCCTCAAGGTTGAATTCGCCTCTCTGCGAACAGGGCGCGCCTCATCCAGTATGCTTGAGCCAATTACGGTGGATGCTTATGGATCACAGACCCCAATTAATCAGGTCGGAACTGTCAACGTGCCAGAACCCCGTATGGTGACGATCAACGTGTGGGATAAATCTATGGTGGGTAAGGTCGAGAAAGCCATTCGCGAAAGTGGTCTTGGCATCAATCCGCAACTGAACGGCACGATTATTATGCTGCCTATTCCAGAATTGAACGAGGAGCGGCGACGTGAGTTGACAAAAGTTGCTGCGCAATATGCAGAAAGTGCACGTATTTCAGTGCGTAATGTCCGGCGTGATGGCATGGACCAGATCAAGAAAGCCAAATCTAACGGTATGTCTGAAGACGACCAAAAGCTGTGGGAAGGCGAAGTTCAAGATCTGACCGACCGCTTTATTGCGATGGTCGATAAAAACTTAGAGACTAAACAGACTGAAATTATGCAGGTCTGAACAAGGGGTATTCGATTGTCTGCAAACGGCAATACCAAAGTGTCGGGTCAAGGCCCGGATCATGTTGCGATTATTATGGATGGAAACGGGCGTTGGGCGACCCAGCGCGGACGTCCGCGTTTATTCGGCCATCATGCTGGCGCAGCACGGGTCCGTGAAATCGTTGCCGTGTGCCCTGATCTCGGAGTGAAATACCTGACTGTTTTCGGGTTTTCTACGGAAAACTGGAAACGCACCCAGTCCGAGGTGTCAGGTTTGATGAGCTTGTTCAGGGCCTACATTCAAAAAGAGACGCGGGGATTGGTCAAGAACAACGTAAAAGTCAGATTTATCGGGGATCGGATCCGGCTCGATCCCAAACTGGTCGCCTTAATGGATGATTTGGAAACTGCTACGGACCATTGTGACGGAACAAACTTGACAGTGGCGTTGAATTACGGCGGTCGCGATGAGGTGGCCCGAGCGACAAAACGCTTGGCAAAAGATGTCGCGATTGGAGAACTAGACCCCGAAAGCATAGATGAAGAAACCCTTCCAAGGTATCTGGATACTTATGTTTTGCCTGATCCTGACCTCGTTATTCGCACCAGTGGTGAGGCGCGGGTCTCTAATTTCTTACTCTGGCAATCCGCCTATGCGGAATATGAATTTGTCGATACATTATGGCCGGATTTCAGCGCTGCTGAATTTACTTTGCTGACTCAGGGATTTCAGTTGCGCAAACGTAATTATGGCGCAGTGGCCGAATGACCGGAGTGGCCCGCTGGAATGATTTGGCGCCGCGCCTGATATCGGCTGTGGTTATGCTGGGTGTCGGCGGCGCGGCGCTCGCTCTTGGCGGATTTTGGTTGCGCGCGTTATTGGCGCTGGTCTGTGGTGCGATGATCTGGGAGGCTATTTGTCTGTTCGCACCGCATGAGGGCAAGCGCGCGCTTAGATTTGCCGCGGCCACTTCAATGGCCTTTTTTGGTGCAACATGGTTGCCGGTCAGCGGGGCCGCGTTTGTTATGCTCGCGGCTGTTATTCTGATCTACAAGCGACTTCCCGTCAAAGATTTACTTTTTCCAACCTATAGCGTGCTTGTCTCAGCGGGGGCTATGGGGGTTTCTGGTCTGTACATCCAATCCGGCCTTACCCCGGTGATCTGGCTGATCAGTCTGGTGATCATCACCGATCTTGCCGGTTATTTTGCAGGTCGTTTGCTTGGGGGGCCAAAACTTTGGGCCTCAATCAGCCCCAATAAGACGTGGTCTGGAACGGTTGCGGGTTGGCTCGGATCTGGATGCGTTGGAGGCATATTTGTCTCGCAGCTTGAAGGTGTTCATTGGGGAATTGTGCCTCTCAGTATATTGCTGTCTATCGTGTCGCAGTGCGGCGATATTCTTGAAAGTCATCTTAAGCGTCAGGCCGGGGTAAAAGACAGCTCATCTCTGATCCCCGGACATGGTGGTTTTTTGGACCGGTTTGATGGCATGATTGCGGCCGCTGCTGTTATTTTTGCACTTCAAATGTTCCTGTCGCCTTCGATCGGATTTTGATGCATTATCTCAATTTCGGATTGACAACACTAACGCCTTTTGTGCTGAAGGCACGCTGTGGATTACGGTTTGCATTCTGCGTGCAAATGGGCCTCAGTATGTGCATCACATCTTGCGCCAATCTTCACCGCTCATTTTGACCTTGATACCGGACGCAAACTCAACCATTTGAACTATAAGACCATCAGGTTGCGAATTTTTGATAGTTAAGGACCAAGTGTGACAGTATACTCAATAATTCCTGTCTTTGGAGATGCGATCTCGACGGTGATCGCGTTTGTCATTGCGTTGTCGATCATCGTGGCCATCCATGAATACGGTCACTATATCGTTGGCCGCTGGTCGGGAATCGAGGCTGATGTCTTTTCAATCGGGTTTGGGCCGGTTCTGTTTTCCAGAATAGACAGCCGCGGCACACGCTGGCAAATTGCGGCATTGCCTCTTGGCGGATACGTAAAATTTCGGGGTGATGCAGACGCTGCCAGCAGCAAAGATGTTCAGGCGCTGCAAACCCAAGACCCGGCGGAATTACGCAAAACGATGCATGGTGCTCCCGTTGCTGCGCGCATGGCTACCGTGGTTGCCGGACCTGTGTTCAATTTTATTCTTTCGATTGCGATCTTTTTTGGCGTTTTGATGATGCAGGGCGTGCCGTCTGATCCTTTGACCGTGGGGCGCTTGCTGCCAAACCCTGCGCCACAGGGTTTGAAATTGGGCGATGAGATCCTTGGTATTGAAGGAGTGGATCTGCCGTCCTTTAACGATGGTGCGGCCTTCTACGGGTTTCTCACGGATCTGCCCGATAAGGCCAGCCTGACGTATGCGGTGCGACGCGCTGGCATGGAAATTCAGGTGCAGGGGCCACACCCCTATCCGGCCCATATCACCCAGCTTGCGCCGCAATCGGCGGCCTATGCCATCGATATGAAGGTCGGAGATGTGATTACTGCGGTTGACGGAATGGCGGTGTTTTCGTTCAACCAACTCAAAGGACATGTGGAAAATTCCAACGGTAAGGTTTTAAAACTGGATGTCTGGCGAGCAGGCAAGCAACTGCAATTTGCTTTGACGCCGCGTCGGGTGGATGAGCCGGGGCCAGATAATACGTTTGTCACGCAGTGGCGAATCGGAATTGTTGGTGGCGAGGTTTTTGAACCAGCCACACAAGCCCCTGGCGTCTGGCAGGCCTTCAGCGCCGCGGTCGCGCGGACGCTGCGGATTATTGAGGGGTCGCTGTCGGGGATGTACCATATGATAACCGGGGCGATCAGCAGCTGTAATCTGTCAGGACCGATTGGAATTGCACAGGTTTCTGGCGCTATGGCCAGTCAAGGCGGTCAAAGTTTTATTGTGTTTATTGCGGTGCTCAGCACGGCGATTGGCCTGTTAAATCTTTTCCCAATTCCGCCTTTAGATGGCGGGCAACTTTTGTTCTTCACCTATGAAGCGATAACCGGTCGGCCAGCAAATGACTCTCTGGTGCGGTTTCTTATGGTGGCTGGATTGGCGGCTATATTGGCTTTGATGGTGTTTGGTGTGTCAAATGACTTATTCTGCCCTTAGCAGCGTGGGGCGGAAAGACTGATTTTATTTATGATTTATGCGAAGCATTTTCATATCAGGGTCTTTATCGTTGTTGAAAGGTCGGTTTGGGGCATGTGACAAACCTTGGTGTATATGATGGGGAAATGACCGGCTTGTCTTTTGACATCCTTGGGCAATACAGATACCTTTTTTAGGGCTTAGACATGACTGGGAACACGTGATGAAGAATATTTTTACAATTTGGGCACAGACCCCGGACTTTCCCGTCTGCGCAGTCCTGCTCCGTGTTCGGACTTTGGTTCTATTTTTTGGGTTGATTGCATTTTCATTTACGGCGTCCGCAGAAGCGCAATCGTATGTATTTTCAAAATTCGAGGTCAGTGGCAACCAACGTATCGAAAGCAACACCATCCTGAGCTACGCGGGTCTCGAGCGTGATGTAACAATAAGTGCCGGTGCGCTGAACACAGCCTACCGAAATATTCTGGCCAGTGGCTTGTTCGAGCGCGTCGATATGGAGCCTGTAGGAGACACTTTGAAAATTCTGGTGGTTGAGTTGCCAACTCTGAACCAGATTGTTTTTGAAGGGAATAAAAGGCTCAAAAGTGAAGCCCTGTTAAAAGCGATCCAGTCGCAGCCCCGGCGTGTTTTCAACGCGGAATTAGCCGAACAGGACGCGGCGCGCGTCGTGGATGCCTATGTGCAAAAAGGGCGTCTTGCGGCAAGGGTTACCCCCAAAGCGATCAGACGTGCTGACAATCGTGTCGATTTGGTGTTTGAGGTTTTTGAAGGTGGCTTGGTTGAAATTGAGCGGTTGAGCTTTGTTGGCAATAGAGCGTTCTCGGAACGCCGGCTGCGGCGGGTTTTAGCCACAAAACAGGCCGGGCTGCTGCGCAGTGTTATATCCAAGGATACGTTCATCGCGGACCGGATCGATTATGACAAGCAGCTGCTGGCTGATTTTTATTTGTCACGTGGTTTTGTTGATTTTAAAATTACCAATGTCGCTTCGGAACTGTCGCGGAAACGCGACGGCATGTTTGTAACGTTCATGCTTCAAGAGGGCCAGCAGTTTTCCGTTGGCGAGGTATCGGTGGTCTCAGACATCGAAACGGTCGATCTCGACGCCTTTGGAGCTGCGATTAAAGTGACCACTGGTGATATCTACTCACCCCTGCCTATCGAGACGGACATCACACGGCTCGAGCGTTTTGCCCTAATGCAGGGGAAAGATTTCCTGCGAGTAGAGCCCAACATTACTCGCAACGATCGGACGTTGACACTGGATATAGAATACAAGCTGTCCAACGGGCCGCGTGTCTTTGTCGAGCGTATCGATATAAAAGGCAATGCAACCACCTTGGACAAGGTTATACGGCGGCAGTTTAATGTGGTTGAAGGCGACCCGTTTAATCCACGCGAAATTCGCCAGAGCGCCGAACGGATCAAGGCGCTGGGTTACTTTTCACAGTCGAAAGTTGAGCCGCGGGAGGGATCTTCCCCGGATCAGGTCATTATTGACGTATCGGTGGTTGAAAAACCAACCGGAAGCCTCGGGTTCGGTGGCACCTATGCCAGCACGACCGGGCTTGGTGCGGAAATTACTTTTGAGGAGGCTAATTTTCTAGGCAGAGGTCAGGCGCTTGGACTTGCCATCTCGACGGCGGCAACCAATAAAAAACTTGAATTCAGTTTTCGCGAACCCGCATTTTTAGGGCGTGATTTGTCTGCTGGAATAGGATTAAGTTACGTTTCCTATACCCCTGATGATGTATCTTTCCAATCCAACACGACTTCTTTTTCGCCCTCGGTTAGGTTTCCGCTGACCGAATATAGTGCCTTAAACCTGAGCTATAACCTCAGTACGTCCAAAGTTGCCACTGGTCTGACAACCAGCGCTTTTGTCAGTGGTGTCATAAAAGATGAAGTTGCAAAGGGCGATGTACTGAACAGCTCGATCCGATTTGAGTATACCTATGACAATCGTCGAAAGGGCCTTAACACCAATTCAGGAGCATTGTTTCAACTAGGGCAGGAAATTGGTGGATTTGGCGGTGATAATTCCTTTGTCAAAACAAATTTTAAAGTTATCGGGCAAACCACGGTTATGGCAGAAGAAGTGACACTTTCTGCTACTCTTGAAGGTGGCACAATGTCGTATATGAAGGGCAGCAGTCGGGTTAACGATCGCTTCTCGCTTGGATCCAATGTCATGCGTGGTTTTGACGCGAATGGTATAGGCCCCCGCGAAATAAAGTCAGGCTTTTACGATGACGCTCTTGGCGGCACAGACTATGCGGTTGCCCGCTTTGAAGCCCAATTTCCTTTGGGAATACCAAACGAATACGGGCTCACTGGGGGTGTGTTCTACGACATAGGCTCTCTATGGGGATTGGAAACTACTAACAATCTTGTGGTATCCGAAAAGTTTAAACTGCGTCACACGATCGGATTTTCGTTGTTTTGGACAACAGTCATTGGACCACTGAGGTTTAATTTCATGGATGTGTTGCAATCTGAGACCTTTGATAAAACCGAAAGTTTCGAGCTCACCATCGCCACAAGCTTCTGAGGGTATTATGACCACAATTCGCATCCTGACCACTTGGATCGTTTTAATGGTCATAACTGTGGCGTTTGGTTGGGCGCAAACAGACACCCTGCCGCGCACCTCGGTGATCATCATTGATAAACAGCGCGTGCTAAGTGAAACATTATACGGCCGCCGGCTTGCATCTGAATTGCGCCATATGGAGCAATTACAGATCGCCGACAATAAACGCCTTTTGCAAGAGTTGGAATTGGAAGAAGCGAGCCTGACGAAACAACGCAGTTCGATGAACGCCGATGAATTTAGAGTTCTGGCAGCGAATTTTGACGAAAAAGTCCAACTTATTTCAAACCAACAACAAGCCAAAAATCAAAGGCGCATGGAGCAGCGCCGCAAGGATCAAATGATATTAATGTCCGCGACCGGTCCGGTTTTCGAGACACTGATGCGCGACACCGGCGCTGATGTAATCATTGAGCAGCGCTATGCCTTTATCTGGAATGACGCCATAAATCTTACGGATGTGGCCATCGAAAGGATCGATGCGTTTCTCGGGGATGGCAAAACCAGTTCCGGGGCGGGCAAAGAGTAAGCTTGTCCCGCTTTCAAGGGCTTGATAGATATTCTCTCGTAAGAACAAGGATCGGATCCCAGTATGACGTCACCCGTTTTGAATGCGGATATTCAACTTATCCAACGGATATTGCCGCATCGCTATCCGTTCCTGCTTGTGGATAAAGTGCTTGAAATAGATGGCTATAAATCTGCAACCGGGATCAAAAATGTCTCGATGAATGAGCCACATTTTCAAGGCCATTTTCCCGGTGCACCCATTATGCCCGGCGTTACCATTGTCGAGGCAATGGCGCAGACCGCGGGGGTTATGGTGGGAACTGCACTGGATCTGGCTGATAAAAACATGCTGATTTATTTCATGGCAATCGATAAGTGCAAATTCCGGCGTAAAGTCATTCCAGGCGATGTTTTGGAAATGCGCATGACAACACTGCGCGGCAAACCTGGGGGTAAGGTTTGGAAATTTGGCGGTGTGGCCACTGTCGAGGGGGAAATGGCTGCTGAGGCCGAGTTTACGGCGATGATGGATATGCCGCAGGAGCTGGCAGATGACTGACAGGACCCGCGCAGAGGACGAGACTGTCAATATTCATCCAAGCGCAGTAATTGAAGCGGGCGCGGTGATTGCGCCCGATTGTAGGGTTGGGCCGTTTTGTCATATTGGTCCGAATGTGGTGTTGAAGGCTGGTGTCAAATTAAAAAGTCACGTTGTGATCGCGGGACAGACGACAATTGGTCAAGACACGACGATTTTTCCGTTTTCGGTGATTGGCGAAATTCCGCAAGATCTCAAGTTTAATGGCGAAAAAACACGACTTGTGATCGGTAAGCGCAATCGTATTCGGGAACATGTGACGATGAATACCGGTACCGATGGCGGCGGCGGTGTGACTAAAATTGGGGATGATGGGCTGTTTATGGCAGGCTGTCATGTCGCGCATGATGCCCAGATCGGTGATCGGGTTATCGTGGTGAACAGCGCCGCATTGGCCGGCCATTGCATCATCGAGGATGACGTTATCATTGGCGGTCTTTCAGGCATTCACCAATTTGTCCGTATAGGTCGCGGTGCGATTGTCGGCGCGGTAACAATGGTCACAAATGATGTTATCCCATATGGTCTGGTTCAGGGCCCCCGGGGTGCGTTGGATGGCTTGAACCTTGTTGGTTTGAAACGCAAAGGGGTTGACCGAATGGATATAACCGCCTTGCGCGCAGCGTTTCAGATGCTGGCGCAAGGCGATGGGACATTTTTGGAGCGCACCAAAAAGCTCGGCGATGAAACCACCTCGGCCTATGTTCAGGATATCGTAGAGTTTGTTTTGGGTCATAGTGACCGATCCTTTTTGACGCCGAGCTGATCTATGGCTTTGGACTTGGCCATATTAAGCGGTGCGGGTGCTTTGCCACCAGACTTGGCGCGCGCCTATCCAGATGCGCTTTGTATTACCTTTACCGGCATCAACCACAGCCTGCCAGGCCGGACGGAAGACCACAGTTTTGAGCAGCTTGGAAAGTTGTTTGCGGTTCTGAAAGAGCGCGGTATTCGACGGGTGGTTATGGCAGGCTCAATGTACCGGCCGGCGTTAAACCCTGAAAATTTCGATGCCTTTATGCGCCAAATTTCGCCACAGCTTGTGGCGGCCTTGCAACTTGGGGATGACGGCCTGCTGCGGTTTGTCATCGATTTGTTCGAATCTCATGGGTTTACGGTGTGCGGCGCTCATGACCTCTTACCTGAGATGACCGCAAAGGCAGGGATATTGTCGCAAGTGGTCCCCCAGTCAAAGCACCATGAGGATATTGAAAAGGGGCGAGCTTTGCTGGGGGTGCTCTCAGATGCCGATATCGGGCAAAGCACCGTATTTGAAAATGGCCTGTGCCTTGGAATTGAGACATTGCAGGGCACCGATGCACTGCTTCGTTTTGTTGGGCAAACTCCCTCACATCTGCGGCGAGGGCAGGGCGGCGTTCTAATCAAAACGCCAAAATCAGGGCAGGACCTACGGGTGGATATGCCTGCAATTGGGCCCAATACCATACGGGCAGTGCAGGCGGCAGGATTGGCAGGTCTGGCCATAGACGCCGGGCGCGTTCTGCTTTTAGAGCCCGAACAGACGCGCGCACTGGTGGCTCAGTTTGGGTTGTTTCTTATAGCCCAGGAGATATGAGGTGAAGGTATTTATCATTGCCGGTGAAGCCTCTGGCGACAAACTGGGCGCTGAATTGATGAAAGGTCTTCAACATTTGGTTGGGAAACAGGTTCAGTTTGCAGGTCTGGGCGGTAGTGGGATGATTGGGCAGGGCCTGACAAGCCTGTTTCCAATGGACCAAATCAGCATTATGGGCATCGGTGAAATTTTAATGCAATATCACGCACTAAAGCGCCGTATTCAGCAAACCGTTGAGGCGGTATTACAGTTCCAACCGGACGTTTTGATTACCATTGATTTGCCCGAATTTAATCTGCGCGTGGCGCAAAAAGTCAAAGCACGCAGTTCTATTCGCACAGTGCATTATGTGGCCCCAACGGTCTGGGCATGGCGACCGAAGCGGGCGGAAAAAATGGCCCCCTATATCGATCAGGTGCTGGCGCTGTTTCCGTTTGAGCCGCCCTATATGCGCGCCGCTGGTATGCGATGCGATTTCGTGGGACATCCGGTTGTCACTGACCCTCAGGCAACACCATCCGAGATCGCAGTCTTTCGCAAGACGCATAATATTGAGGGGGCCCCATTACTGTTGGTTCTGCCAGGATCGCGACGGTCTGAGGTGCGTCGTCTGCTGCCTATCTTTAGGGGCGCAGTCGCGGCGCTTACCCGGCAGCATCCTGCGCTTCGGGTGGTTGTGCCGACGGTGTCGGCCGTTGAAAGTCAGGTGCGAACAGCTGTTGCGGATTGGCCTGGCAAGCCAATCGTTGTAGGTCCAAAGGCAGCGACAGCGACACAGACGCAGACGCTAGCGCATTTGGTCGAAACCGCTCACAGGGATAAACGCGCGGCTTTTGCCGCCGCGGACGTTGCTCTGGCGGCCTCTGGCACGGTGTCGCTTGAACTGGCAGCCGCCGCAACTCCGATGGTGATTGCCTATGACATGGCGTGGTTGTCGCGACAAATTATCAGTCGAATGTTGCGGGTCGATACCGTAACTTTGGTCAATCTGGTTTCGGAAACCCGCGTGGTGCCCGAGTTTATCGGCGCCAATTGCCGGCCTGATAAAATTGTCCCCGCGCTGTGTGCATTGCTGTCGAACCCCGAAGCGCAGCACAGTGCAATGCAACGCACGATGGCTAAATTGGGGCAGGGCGGCACAAAACCCGGTATCAGGGCTGCACAGGCCACCTTGTCCGGATTAGGAGCGTCAAACGGTGAAGGGTAGGCTGTGCCGTACCGTAGCGGCGTACAGCGTGCGTTATTCCTTGAGCGGGCTAATTTTTGAATAACTGACGCTGAACCCATCAAGGGGCATTTTTAAAATTACCAACTGATCTGGCGCGGCAACCGGTACCAAAGACAAACGGGCCCCGGCGCCGCGTTTGAAACTTTTGATATCGTCTGCGGTCAGTCCGATACGCGCAAGACAGCCGACTGACGTGCAAAAAGAAAAAGGGTAAATTCGGGCGGGGCTTTCGTCGACCCGCAGTTTAAGTTGTTCAGTTAACAAAGTTTCCAAAGGAACGATAATGGTTGCACCGGCCACCGCTTGCCCGCCGGTATCGAGCTTAAACAAGGTAATCTCTGACACAGCATTACCAAGATCATCTTCCAACAATTGATAAAGTTGACAGGGATCGTCCGTCTGATCCGGCTCGGTGCGTACGCAGCGCCGCTCCCAGCTGCCAACTTTTTCAGCGGTGTAGGGTTGACCCATTTGCGGTTCGCCCTCCGTCGTGCCCATTGCCAGTTCTGGCGGTTTTGGTACAGGGCTGTCATCCGTTTGGGCGGTTACCTGAGCCCCTGTCATCAAAGACCAGATTATGGCGATCACGACAAAAATTTTAGGCATATGGTTTTTACCTTTTGGTCCATCTATAGTTTTATCAAGAAAAAGAATACAAGAATACTCTGATTTCAAGCGTCATTTTTCATTCAAACCACGTCACACATATCTCAAAAAAGAAAAAAGAGCCAAAAGGCTCTCTCTTCCATGCTCCCTGTCGAACTCGCCGACTATTATGCTCTACACGCTACTTATTTCGATCAGAGCGGTCAATAAGAAATTGTGAGACGCCGATATAAAAAAGGCTGCACCGTAAAGGCACAGCCAGTTTAACTGGGAGGAAAATAAAACAAAGCCAACACTCGCTGCTCTGTTCCCGTCCAAGCTACATATTA
>Ga0115569_10003740_pt1 | contig 11168 bp, 7 predicted proteins | sample COGITO_mtgs_1205_2_FD_87295 | JGI IMG/M metagenome (GOLD analysis project Ga0115569, IMG submission 87295) | Pelagic marine microbial communities from North Sea - COGITO_mtgs_120503 | ecosystem: Environmental > Aquatic > Marine > Epipelagic | place: Germany:Helgoland, sampling site Kabeltonne...
AATTGTTTTATTATAAACCGATTTATCCAAAACTGTGCCAATTATTTTTAAATAACGCATAGAGAAAGTGGCACTACTAAAAACACTGTACTTCCATTACACAACTCACTAAAAAACAACAAACCAACATCTATAATCTCTCTAAAATAAAAAGAAAAAAATATTGTGTGTAAATATGCAACCTCTTTTAATACAATTTGTATCTCCTTTATACGATTCATAATTTTGCATCAAATTATTTAAAAATCCACGATTCTATAATAGCGATTTAGACGAAATAAGAGGTTGAAAATTTTTATATGGAAGTTAAATGAAATGACATTTGATTAATAATACAAGTTTATAAATCTTGAAAAAATCGGATTTATGTTCAGTAGCTTTTTAACTTTTAGTACTTTTTAATTTTTACAAACTGATGAAAAGAATTATTTCGTTCTACTTTTTGCTGCTGAATGCTATCCAATAAATAAAAGAAATTTAAACCCGTTATTTTTTCAATAGTATCAATAGAGGTTGCAAAATCAGCTATCTTTTTGCTCGACTTTTCATGTTTTAAAAGAAAACCAATACCATTTATGTCCCCTTTACAAAACCTTAAAATTGCTTTATAGTAAGCCTTAGGAATTGAGACTTTGTTTTCCCCAATCGTTGGCAAGGAACTAATTAAAACCGGACCTGTAACCACATATAACGAATCACTTATTGATATCCAATCTCTCACCTGCTTCTCTAGCCTTTTCCAAACACCACGATTAAATAATGGTAATTGAGGACTCATATTGCTCATTAAAAAACTTTCTGATACGGATTGTTTACTGTACGACATGGCCTTTGCAGGCGCCAAATGCCCCCTATCATAGCCACTACCTTTGTAATCCTCTAATGAGGCCGAACTTGTTATTATTTTATAATCCTTTCTAAAATTATTTTTTCTTTTTATCGTGTTGTTTATGGAGTTTGGATACAAACGATAAGCAACCCAATCAGCTTGTTCTGCATCTTCATTGTAGGCTAATGAAAATTTCCGATAATGTAAAATTTGACTTTTCGTTCGTTTGGGGAATAAGTAAAAAATATCTTTTCTACTTGCCCTAGTATCGTGTTTTTCATTATCAATATTATCTCTTAGATTGGATGTGTTTTCTTTACTTGTGTAAAAAAAATACAACAACAAAGTAAAAACCAATAGTATAATTATAAATAATAATCGTTTTGACATCTCTGTAATATAGGTGCGGTTAAAATAATTATAATAGTTCAATTAGCATTAAAAACAATTACTCTAACTATTAAAGTTATATTTCTAATACAAGTAAGTTTGAAAGATTTTAAGATTTTTTTTCCTCTACAGAGGTAAAGTATATTAAAAAAAAATTATGCCCCTATTTTATCAGTATATTTCAATTCCAAAATTTGGACATTTACAAATATGTTGTTTTCTGGCGGGGCATAGTAACATATTTATTAAGTGAAGAAATCTTTTTCATAGCATTTTCCCTCTTAACGAGCGACAAAAGTATGGAGTTTTATAAAACTAAAAAGAGACAATGTGTAAACGTATCGATTTTTTGTTTTATCGTTACAATTTTAAAGAAATAACAATGCAGGTCCCTTTATTTTTTGAAGAAGTAATACGTAAACTCTCTTTAACATCATAGCCTAGTAACTTAAAACGCTCCTTGATTAATAAAATTCCTTTTGATTTATGGATTTTTTTTGAAGGTTTAGATATTCCTACCCCGTTGTCCTTTATTGTGCAAACCAAAATATCTTCTTGAACTAAACTAAAATCAATATTCAATTTTGGGGCTATAACACTCGGAGGAAAAGCATGTACAAACACATTCTCGATAAAAGGTTGGATAATCATCGAAGGAATTTCCATGAAATACGAATCTATTGCTTCATCTACCTTTAATTCAACCAAAACATTATTATCGAAGCGTTTATTTTCCAGATAAATGTAAGTGTTTAAATATTCAATTTCTTCATTAATAGAAATATATGGACGTGTGCAATGGTCTAAATTTTTACGTATTAATTTTGAAAACTCTCCCAAAAAAAGGACTGCATTATCCGAATCATTTTCCAAAATATATTTTTGAATGGAGTTCATCGCATTAAAAATAAAATGAGGGTTCATTTGAGCTAATAGCGCCTCCATTTTAACTTCTTCAATACGATTTTTAATAATTGATTTTTCTTCCTCTATTTTTTTATTTAGTTTGACTTTACGTTTGTAGAATAGATATACTGCAATTAAGAGAAAGAAAGCTATTGAACTTATAAACCACCAGGTTTCCCAAAAAGGAGGTAAAATACTCATGTTTAAAATTACTTGTGAATAATTGAGTCCCGTACTGAGATCTGATACTTTTACTTCAACTTGATACTCTTGGGGAGACAAGTAGGGTAAAAAAATTTCTGGAGAACTTGAAATTGCCGTCCAATCACTTTTAGAATTTAATCGGTACTGGTATGCTAATTTATTTGGATATGGATGTGCATTGGTTGAAAAGTTTAACAGAACTGTATTTTGATCATAATCAAGTGTGGTTTTACCTTGAAAAATTATTTTATTTATGGGTAAATTTTCATTATTAATTTTGACCTTATTCACTTTTATTTCTGTAACGAGGGGTTTCTCATGCTCAATGGAATTTATATCAATATTATAATATCCTTGTTTACTGCCGATAAATAAACTGTTACCTTCAACTTTTGAACTTAAAATTGGTTGTTTTAAGCCTTGCTCTTCATCGATAAAAAGAAAACGGTCATTCTTATAGACCGTCAACCCCTTCTCTGTCCCTATTAATAAATATCCATGATAACTTTCTAAAAAAGAAATAGAATTTCCATGAATTTTTGAACGCTCAATTTTTGTAATAACCTTAAAGCTGTGTTCGTCGTTGGCAATAAAAACATCTCCAAATTCATTTGAAACTGCAATATTATTATCCAATTTTGTAATGTACTTCAGTTTTTTTTCTGACCATATATTATTATTTAGATAAGAAGTAAACTGATTATCATGCCAAATATAAAGCCCTGAAAAAATAGATAAAAAATAAGTTTTATCACCTTTTTTTAGACTGTTCACAATCATCGTTGGCGTGTTCTTATTTTCTTTTTTAAAATATGTGTACTTAAATTTATCTAAATCCTCGTAAACCCTAACCCCTTCATATGCAGCTGTTTCTATAAAACCTCCTTGGTTCGTAAAATTAAATTCTTCTGTATGTAAAGGCAAGTATCTTAAAAGACTTCCGTCTTTTTTAACCGCAAATACCCCTATGGTAGTGTTTAACCAAAAGGCATTGTTATGATGCTTTAAATCATAAAACTTAAGATCTTTAGCGAGTGTGTTATAATCTAATTCATAAAAATAATCTTCATGTTTAGGCAAACTCATTTTTGTCTTTCGAAGAAAATCTTCCTCCCATTTTTTAAAAATCTTTTTATCTAGTCTTATTTTTTTAGCCCCTTCTTCTAAAACTAAAACATCTTTACATAAATAAGCTTTTGTATCTCCAACAGTTTCATAATCTAAAATATCATTGTGTGTAAACGGAATAAATTTTATGACGGAAGACATGTCAACCTCAAATAGACCAGCATCCTTAGAACCAACATAAAGTTTGTTTAACTCTGAATCAAACGCTATCGATAATACTTCTTTACTTGAAATATTAAAGTATGAATTTCTATTAATAAATTTATTGTTCGCTATTTCGTATAAACCTCCATCATTTTTGTAAATGCCCCAAGCACCTGCAAACAATCTGTTTTCTGAAGCTAAACAATAGTCCCATATGATAGAATTGCCTTGTTTAGACGTTGAAGAAATAACAGTATCTGAAATAAAAGATGTTAAGGTTGATTTGGTAAAATATTCCTTATTACTCCTATAAATACTATCATTATTCTTAAAGGCTGCATAAATATATTGGTTATTATTAATTTTTGTGAGGGATATTTTATCTGAATCTATAACCACCTGATAGGTTCCTGAATTGTAAGTAGTACAGTAAATTTTAGCATCATATTCAAAAAACGAAGAAACTCTAAACAGCTTATTATCCACAATTTTTGAAGAATATATTTGAAAGTTATCAATATCAACAACCGATACACCGTCACTTGTACCCACATACATTTTATTGTTAAAATGCAATAATTTGGTAATTTCGTTATGAACTAAACCATTTTTTTTCGATAATACCGTAAATCTTTGACCATCATATATACTTAGACCACCACCATAACTACCAAACCACATTTTTTTAGAAGGGTCTTCTGCAATAGCCCAACAATTGTTCATAGCTAAACCATCTTCCTCAAAATAATGGGTGAATTTTTTATTTTCTTTATGAATAACTCCATTTTCAGTTCCAATCCATAAAAAATTTTGACTGTCTACAAATAATGATCTAACTGAATTATTTGGCAATTCTTTCGCTGAAGTATAGTTCTTGCTAGGAAGATGTTGTGCACAAATGAAATTGCAGCACATCAAAAAAATAAAAATGAAATTATTCTTTATGCTGTATCGATCTAACAAATTCTTCCTCTTTTCTGAATGAAACTGGTAATTTTTCTCCATTTGTTAGTTCAACTTCCTTAAGGGTTTTATTGTAACGAACGATGTAGTTTAAATTTGAAACATATGTTTTATGTATACGCTTGAATTTTTTCTCAGGCAATAACTCTTCCACGTATTTCATTGATTTTGAAACAATTACAACACCCTCATCAACCTTTTTAATCAAACAATAATTGCTATCAGCTTTACAATATAATATCTGATTTGAATGAATTAATTCAAAACCATCAACAGTTGGAAAAGCTATCTTATAAGAATTTTGGTTGTCTAAATTTAAATTTTCTAATAATAAAGTTAGCTTTTTTTGTCTTGAATTTTTATGATATCGTGTTTCAAAAAGTTTTAGGGAGTTCGCTAAATCTAGATGATGAATAGGCTTCAATAAATAGTCTAGTGCACTGCACTTTATTGCTTTCAAAGCAAATTTTTCATAAGCAGTTGTAAATATTACCTCAAAATTCACGGTCTTAAAATATTTAAACAGCTCAAACCCGTTTTCACCAGGCATTTGGATATCTAAAAACACTAAATCTGGGGCATTACTATTAATAGACTTTACTCCTTGAATTACTGAACTACAAACATCTACTACAAAAAACTTATTTGTAAAATATTTTTCAAATAAGTTTTTCAATACAATTTGTGCATTGGTTTCATCGTCAATGATTACCACTTTTATCATATGTGTTAAATTTAGTACTAAATTATGTGATAAAAAAAAGTTTTAAATAAAAGTCTTTCAATTTAACATTTTTGATAAATCAATATAATAGTCAAAGTTAATGAGACATTATAATCGATAACATAGGCAGACTATCTAAAATAGTAACTCTTTTGATAGTTAATTTTGGTTAATTAAATGTAGTTTACATATTACAAATGTTTATGAGAAAAGTCTTTAAGCTTTTCGATTTTAAGAAAATTATAGGCTTTTAAAATAGGTAATTCTTTAAAAAAAAAAATGAGATTAATACAGCATTACTAGTAACAATTAAACCAATTATTTTAAGGCTATGAAGCATAAAAATAGTAGAATATAACTAAGGTGGATCGTCGAGAACTTAAAAATTGCGTAAGAGCACTTAATACGGTTATTTATAAAGCTAAAGTTATTAAACGGCCTGTTCATTATTCAGACAGAGGAATGTAGTATTTCAGCAATATTTAGGCACAACTATTGAAAAGAAAAAAAATAGCTATTCGTATGATTTAATCATACCTCGTTTTGTAAAAAACATGATTCAAAAAGATTGGTCACTAAAAACCATGCGAGCACTCAACAAATATGTCAGAAAAAATTAAATTTAAGTAACTAATTTTAAAGAAAGCAGAATCTTTTTTTGTTTTGAAAAAACACTTTATATTCACGGTTTTTAAAGTAATTTCGAGATAGATATATGAAGAAAATAGAAAGAAGAGAATTTATTAAAGCAGCTGCTCTGGCTACATTTACATTATCAACAATGCCCATTACAGCGTGTTCGTTAGGTTCTAAGAAAAAGTCACTTTCTCTATATGATAAGCTAATTTTGAAAGGATTTGATAACGAGCAGGAAGAATACCCCTCACTGGTAACAGATGGAAGTGGTAAAATGTGGATGTATGCGCTTAGAAGGTTTGAGTTCCCAGCAAATGATGAAACTATATCTGCCTTTTATTTCGATGGCAAAACCTGGACGGAAATTGATCCTGTAACAAAGTCAACAGGACAATATGAAGCCCCAATTTCTGCATGTGCATTGGGTGGTAAACCCTTAGTCGCTTGGACGGAAATAAAAGGAGATGATTGGCTCATCAAGGCTTCAAAAATGAATGAAAATGGTTTTAGCGAGCTCCATACATTCCCTGTTTTAAAAGGAAATTCGATCAATCCTGTACTAATTGCTCCAAATAAAAATAGAAGTTGGATTGCTTGGGAAAACTTGTACAACGGAGTTCTTTCCATCTATATAAGTAAACATGAAAATGGTCATTGGTCTGAGCCAATAGTTATTGATAGAGATAAAAATAGTTGTTTCGACCCATGCTTAGCAGAAGCAAAAAATGGAGATCTTTATATTGCATATGGCTTGACTGAAGGATTTCATCAAAATATAGAAATGACCATTTTAGATGGCGAAACACTAAATCTAAAAAAAACAGTGCCCGTGGCTATTGGCGGTGGCCATAAAGACCGTGTAAACATCAACACCAGACCTGCACTGGCTTTTGATGCTCAGGATAATTTATGGATCAGTTACGAAAATAATCGAAATACCTCGCGTTTAGAGGATGGTGACAATTATACCGGAGATCGCTGCTGCGCTATGGTATCCTATCAAAAAGGAAAAATAGTTGAGATTAAAAACAAAGGAAAATGGTTGTTTCATGGAGAAAATGACCACAAACCTACTTTTACCAAAGACGCGAACGGTAATTTATTTATAGCCACACATTGTGGAGGTAATTTTACCAACGGTGGATGGAAATACCGTATTTCGTGGCTAGATCCGAAAAATGGTTGGCAAGCGCCAACTACCTTGTTTGAAACAAAAATTAAGGGGGCTATGATTTCCCCTGCCATAGCTTTTGATAAAAAAGGAAATCTCTGGCTTTCTACAAATAATGAAAATACTTTTAATAACTATGAGCCAGTAAAATCTGAAGGCATCACACGATCACGTTTAACACAACTAAATGTAATGCAGTTTTCAGCGCCAGAAATATCAAAGAAATACATGCCCTTGACTTTCGTTGAAACTCAGGTTGAGGAATTTTCACCAAATGAGCAAACCATTAGCACGCTTAGTGGTCATCCCAAATTAGAAAGACGTACAAAAATTATAGCAGGCGAAACATATACACTGATCTATGGAAACCTACACGAGCATTCTAATAGCTCAAATTGCTGGCCAGCAGGTACAGATGGCACAATACATGATGATTATAGATTTGGTATGTTTTCTGAAGGGTACGACTTTTTCGGAATGACTGACCATGCAAGCAGTTCTAACGAGCTACAATGGAGACAAAATATTAGGTTGGCTAATTTTTATAATGAATCTGAAAAATTTATAGCAATCCATGGTATTGAATGGACACTTCCATCAGATAGAAGTTTAGACGATATACAGCACGGGGCAGGTCATTATAATATTATTTTTGCTAGCACAGAAGATGCCCAAAAATATGTTCGAAACAAGCACGAAATGTATTGTCCTCGAACACCAGAAACAGAAACGGCTCCTATGTTGTGGAAAATGTTAGATGATAAAGAAATTAATTGCGTTACCATACCGCATCATTCGGCTGATGAGATACACCCCACAGATTGGAAGGTTACTGATCCGAAATATGTAACAACCGTCGAAATTTTTCAATGCAGAGGTAACAATGAGTACCCTGGTTGCCCAAGAGAAAGAAACTTAAACAGACATAGACCTACGCATCACAAACATGCCTATATCGATTATGCTTTAAAAAGTAAAAAGTATAAAATGGGTTTCATCGCCAGTGGAGACCATAATAGCATGGGGATTGGTGTGGCAGCTCTTTGGGTAAAAGAAGTGAGCCGTGCAGGTATTATAGAAGCTTTGCAAAACAGGCATACCTTTGCAACGACTGGAGACAAAATGTTTATAGACTTCAAACTAAACGGAGCTATAGTAGGGTCTACAAGTAAGTCGAATAAACCTCCTGCAATAGAAATAGAAGTACTTGGACAGTACCCTTTAGAAAAAGTTGAAATTCTGCGAAACAGTAAAGTAGTACAAACATTTAAGATGGCAGACAATACCCTTAAGTTTGAACAAACCTACTCCGATATCAATTATAAAGAAGAAGAGGAAGTTTTGTATTATTATATACGCGCTACTCAAAAAAATAATGCGCTGGCATGGTCGAGCCCAATTTGGGTTGAAAGTTTATAGAGATATGTGAGCAAACCATAACCATTTGCCAATAACGCTTAGAGACGATTGGCGGTTATGTTTTACTCACTTATTGCTCTCTTAACAAAACCATACGAACACGAAATACAACGAGTATTCATCCCTTATAAATCTAAATTAATTAGTCATATACAACTAATGAGCTGTAAAAATAATATTTATAGTTCTAAATGAATCGAAATTAGAATTGCTGACATAAAAATTCTCTCATTTTAACTATCATAAAGAAGTCATTTAACATTTAGCATTGGATTTTTCTAAAAACACAGGACTTGTTTTCGGCGCTATAAAACATATAGAAGGTGTTTCTAAAAATGATTTATTATTAGACTCACTTAGCGAAGAAGCCCTTAAAACTTCTGAAATTGAAGAAGAGAAGTCGAATATAGAAAGTGTACAATCTGCTATCAAAAGAAATGTTGGTTTTACCATAGACAACAAGAAAATTGCACCTGCAGAACTCCATATTTCCGAGATGATAGTTGATTTATATAAATCGATATCAAAACATTTACATGCTCATAACTAATTTGTTATAACATGCTACTGAACACTAATTTTTTACAAATACATTTTCTAACTCTTCTAACGATTTTCCTTTAGTCTCTGGCAATATTTTTAGCATTATAAAGAAACCGATAAAGGCTATTGCCCCAAAAATGAAGAATGTTAAAGCATTCCCTAAATTTGATAATTCCCATGGAAAAATTAATTGAACAACAGAACTAATTAAAGAATTTATAAAAGCAATTACACCTATTGCTAACCCTCTATATTTTAACGGATATAATTCTGATAATAACACCCACATTACTGGACCTAATGAAAAGGCGAAACAAGCAATAAAACCCAATATACCAATTAAAACAATGGTTGCATTCATTTGAGTTGCTGCTTCTAATATAGCTCCATCATTTTTGCTGTACACCTGGTTACCGATTAGAGATTTCACTTTATTTTTAAATGCAATATCATTATCAAATTTTTGATCGGATATTGTTTTTAATTTGCTTGAACCTTTAAATTTTAACAGCTCTATTTTGTTTGATGATAATTGGTAAGTAGCCTTGTTAAAACCGTAGGCACATAACAATAAACTTACTGCAACACCAGCCGTGCCAATTAACAACAAAGGTCTTCTCCCCATTTTATCAATTAAATAAATAGCTACAAAAGTAAAGACAACAGAAATTGAACTTAACAAAACTCCTGAAGAAAAAGAGGCGTCAGTTCCCACTCCTGTTTGCTTAAAGATAGATGTTGCATAAAAATAAACTGCATTAATTCCTGTAACTTGTTGCAGTATTCCAATCACTAAACCTACAATTAAAATAAAACGTAGAGATTTTTTAAGTAAATCCTTAATATTTACACTTGATTTGTTTTCATCAGTATTACTATTTTTTTCAATAGAAATGATTTCTTCTGCTCCTCTTTCTTCACCGTGAATTTGAGTTAGAACTCTTTTTGCTTCTTCTACTTTTCCGCTTAGATATAACCATCGTGGACTTTTAGGCACAAAATAGAGTAAAATAAAATAACACAATGCGGGCAGTAGTTCAACTCCTAACATCCACCTCCAGACATTTTCATCTGTTAAAAAAACACTATCAACTGTGTTGTATTTATTAAAAAGATAGTTGCTAAAAAAAGCAGCAAAAAAACCGAAAACAATGTTTAATTGTTGCAAAGAAACCAGTTTTCCTCTATTTTCTGGAGTAGATATTTCAGCAATATAAATTGGTGCTAATACCAATGCCGCTCCAAATGCTAAACCACCAATAATTCTTGCTATATAAAGTATTTCATAAGAACCTGCTAAAGCTGACCCAACAGCCGAAACGGCGTATAAAAGCGCAACTATAATTAATATTTTTTTACGTCCAATTTTATCACTTAATCTGCCGGAAAAAAGCATTGCTATCATTGCTGCCCATGAGGGAGAGCTCACCACCCAACCAGATTGAATATCATCTAAATTAAATTCTGGCCTCGCATAATTCATTACACCTGATATGATACCTGCATCAAAACCAAATAAAAACCCACCTAAGGATACAACAAAAGCAATAAAAACTAATTTCTTATTCATAATATTTTTTTAGATAACGTGCCGCTTAATAAACAATAGTTTGCATGGCATGTGGTAAAATTTCTATAACAGATTCCAAGTTACCAACTGCTAATTTATAATTAATTTTTGCATCTGTTTTATTCATTACCACAGTTACCAAAGAACCATCAGAATTTAAAAAAGAAGTACTTTCTAAGCTAGTTCTGCTCGTCGTTGTGCTTACACGTTTTGCACCAGGATTTATAAATTTAGAAAAGTGACCAATATAGAAGTAGGTTGGTGTATATGTTAATTCGCTTGTTTTTGTATTGGCATGAATAGGCGCAAAACAAAAGTTTTGAACATGGTTAGGACCTCCTCTTTCATCTAAAAGAATGTTCCAATCTGTCCAACCCACAACACCGCTATTAAAATCGTTAATCATAGAATTTCCATAACGCTCAGCATTTGGCCAATAATGCATTCTTTCTGTATCAAAACCTTCTTGACAACCTTCTGTAAATAGCATGTTTTTTGAAGGAAATGATTCTTTAATATTCTTTAGATTATCATATTTAGG
>Ga0115569_10003741_pt1 | contig 11165 bp, 21 predicted proteins | sample COGITO_mtgs_1205_2_FD_87295 | JGI IMG/M metagenome (GOLD analysis project Ga0115569, IMG submission 87295) | Pelagic marine microbial communities from North Sea - COGITO_mtgs_120503 | ecosystem: Environmental > Aquatic > Marine > Epipelagic | place: Germany:Helgoland, sampling site Kabeltonne...
GCCTAAAGCAGAAGTTAGATTGCCTACTATGTCGCCTAAAACAGAATTTTCTGATGCAAAACGTATTCTAGCGCCTTCTGCTGTCTCATTACCGCCTCTGTCTGTAACAATACGCGCCCCAATTGCTACCATTTGACTTTCTTTTGCTTTCATAGCCTCCATCACAAGCTGATTGGCGTTCGGCTGTAACAACGTTGCGGAGCCTGTTTCACCCAAAATATGACCAGCCCTAGAGCCTAATTTGATGCCTTTAGGGTTGTATTCCTGCCATTGATCTTGGTTTAGTGAATGAGTTATGAACAATGTTGGCTGGCCTGTAATAAAACACGATTCCTCGTAATCTGCTGAATTGCGATAATGAGCAATATTGACGTCTGCTATGTCTGCCAGAGGAGCATCATCTACCGTGCTGTCATTGTTTTTTGACCCTACAAATATAGCGGGTATTGTGTTCCATGTTGTTCCGTCAGATTTTTTTGGAAAAATTTCTTCTGTAAACGGCTTGTTGTCTCTGTAAATTTGTTGACTATATCCGGCTGCAGACAGCCTTAATACCCTATATTGCGTGTCTGAATCATGCCCAAATTCATCTTCGTCAGTATTAAATTGCTCTGCTAGCGTCACCATAGACAGTAATTTTCTTCCGCCTACAACATCCGTTTTCCAGTTAGTGACCTGCTCTGCATTATAGGGAATTATTGACGGCCTCAACTGCAAATTTGTCACATCTTCTAGTGACAATTCATCGTCTACTTGCGGGTAATCTACTAACAAAAAGCCACGCCCTGTTTCTAAAATATTAGAAAGCTCGTCTTTGGCTAATTGCTCTATTCCTAAACCATCGCCTGTCGCATCTTCTATCAAATACTCTAAAGATGTTGGCAATTCATAAACCATTTCTTTGCGAAAAGCTGCGCCGACTAGAGCGTTTTTTGTTCTGCCTGTGAAGTTAGTAAACACTGCTCTTTTAAGATATTGCTTATAACGTAAAGTCTCTGCTCCCATTGCGTCATCGTGTGTCTCTGCGTCAGGAACAGGCAAATAATCATGTCGCTTTTCTTTTACGCAAACTGCGCCTTTTACTGCATCACGAGTTTTTGCCCATACAGGGGCATATAATTGATATTCTGGGTGCTGATTCTCAACTGACATAATGTATCCCCGTTAAACTACGCGCAGTTTATCACAACGCAAACTCGATGTTGACATTGGCAACTGGCTTAACAATAGGCATTTCATACGCGACAACGTACGTTGTGGCATCGTTTTGATGGTCAAAGCCCGTGGTTTTATCAGGAATGCCGTTGAGGTACGTTTGTTGCTCTAAGCACTCGGCAACTCTTTTGCAATTTTTGGCGTTAATTTTTACCTTTCCTTTTTCAAGGGCGCTATTCATTGCCATTACTCTGTCCTTTACCATTGGATTAGCTTTTTTTGCCCGAACAGAAAACCCTGCTTGTTGTAATAGAGCAATATCACTGATAGATGCGTTAGAGCTATGCCTTGCCCCGCCAGAAGCGTCTGGATAGATAATGACCTGACTGTTTGGGTAAGTTGATTTGATGCAATCGATCATATCTCTAGTGTCATACATATCAACCATTTCATGGACAGCGTGCAATTCGCTTCCCCTTCGCACAAAAACAGTGGCCGCTTGTTGCATAACATTAAAGTCGCATCCTATATATACGGCTTCCCCCATAATGTATTCTTGATCGCTGTAGCATTCGTCTCTTATATAGCTTGAATATACGGTTCCGCTCGTTAAATTCACAAATTCGCCGTCTAAATAGGCTTTTAGTAAATTTGCTGAATATGTTTCTGTGAGCGTTTCTATGTAAGTTGCTGGCAAATATTTAGCGTTTGATGCGGTTGGAGCCTTAATAAGCGCATAGCTTGGGGAGGGGTTTTTCTTCCAGCGTTCATATACGAACCGAAACCCTTCTGGCGTAGTGCCTACCGCAACCGTGTTAATACCAAATTCTTTCTTTTGGCGGTTACGAGCGATGATTTGCTCCCATGCTCTTTTAGCTTTTACCAATGGCAATGTGTCTAGCTCATCCACGCATGAGTCGCTGACTTCGTATCCCACAATACGGTCAGGGTTGTCTAAGGTGCGGAATATAATACGCTTGCCGTTAACGTAAATGGCGTGTTCGCTGCGGTTTATCCTAAAAGGGATTCCAGAGCCGCCTAATATTTCCTCAAAGCGAGGATAGCAAATGTCCCTAACAAGCCCGTATGTCGGCATATAGTACGCAAGGTCGCGCCCATCCCCGAACACTTTAGTAAGGATTCTAAGAATTAAAGCATGAGTTTTGCCAGAGCCAAAGCCGCCTACGAAGGCTGGGAACGGCGCAGAATGATGAATAAACTCAACCTGCGGCTTGCTTCCCGTTGTCTCCAATATCATCTTCTACGACTCTAAACCCTTTTATCTGTATATCGCCTTGCACAATTTGAGCGTCTTGCTGGCCTAACCAGTTTTTGCCAAGCCACACCATCATGGTGCTATTGCCCTCTTGAGCGGCTTGGTATTGACGCCTTCTAAGAGATATTTTTCCTGCTTGGCGTTTTTGTGCAAAATACTCCGAGAAACCCTTGTTTTTTTCTCTTTTGCAAATTGCGTTTAATGTGTCGTAATCTATATCAAAGAATGCCGCTATTTCTTCTCCTGTACACTGAATCGCGCATAATTTTTCAAAATCATTCCAGTCTATCTCCTTGAGTGGCCTTGCCATTGACTGTTTCCTCGTCTTGCGTTTTGCTTACACCTCTTTTGTGCCGTTAAACATTGGGTGGTTGTTTTCCATGCCTTCCGGTGTAGAGCTAAAAATATGGATTGGCAGAACGGTGAGTGGAGTTTCCTCCGTTCTGAAGTGGTGCGGGCACATAGGCTCAAGTATACAGGTCATCCCTGCCACAAGCTCAGTTTCTTCATCGTCTCCTGTTTGCCCCACAATACTCCAGCCTTTCCCCTCTAAAACATAAACTACTCGGGCTGTAGGGTGAATATGGTGAACTTGCTCGCTCGTAAAAGGCGGCATTGTAAGTTGCTGAAACGTGGGATCGCCAATTCTTTCTGGCGCAAAAAGCTGTCTAGTAGCACAGCCATTAACGTAAGGCAGATTTACCCGCTCCCCTAGCGAGGTTTTTTTGTAGCCGCACTGATACCCTGCGATGTGAACGGCTAAGTGCTCACTAGCAAACGAGCTTGTTGATGCCGTCCATTTTACGGAACCGCGATCTTCACTTACCATCATGCGGCTACCGCCCCTTTCAATTACTGGCAACACTTGCGTTCCAATAAACGCGGTATATCGATACAGGTCATTTTTTGCAGATTCATATATTGACGTTTCTCCTGCTTGCCAATAATGCGCTCCGTATCTAGTGTTATGTATTCCCATTTTTCATACCCCCCAAGATTTAGAAAACTCTGAGTCATCAATAAGATCGCTTTTTGGTATGCCGACCCTAGCGGCAAGCCTTATAACTTCTTCCTCTTCCATTTGAAGACGCGACATGACTTCCTGCTTTGAAAGGCCGTCATCAATCATTGACTGGATGATTCCAGACATATCTAAAACGCCATGCGTTCCTCGCGCTCTATTATGCCTAATTGTACTCATTTTTTGGTGCGCTTCATTATTTGGCTTTGTCATCACTACCGGAACGAGCGTACCTGTTACTTTTTGAATTTCTTTATCACCGCTTACTGTCCATCTATGAAATCCATCAATTATTTCATAAGCGGAGTTTACGACAATAGGCTGTGTCCAGCCGTCTTCTAAAATACTAATTTTAAGTAATTTCATTTCAGGCTTTGCAACTCGATTTGGGTTGTAACCGTTAGGCTTAAGCTTATCGCGCTCTATCCATTGGACATTGTTAACTGGTTGGCTTTCATGCATCAAACATGCCTCTGTGATATTGCGGATCAATGCCGCTTAAAATTTCCCACGCCTTGTCGTAACCGCCGCAGTTTGCTTCACTCCTGTTTTTTTCCATAGAGCATTTCGGCTTGTTGCTGTGTCATTCCTAGGCTATTTAGCCTAGCGCTTGCTTCAGCAGATAAGTTTTGTAGGACTCGTCCTTTAAAATCGCCTCGGGTAACAATTTTTGAAATGAACTTCCAAGACACTCCCGTTAATGGGTGTGCGAGTTCTTGTGGTATTGGGTCATTTGTTTTAGCTTTATGCGCTTTAATTGCCGCGTTTACGTTTTTAGTTGCTAGATTTTTATTGTCCCCGTCAAATTGATCTAACACATTTTTAATGTGATCTCTCCAGCAAGTGTGCTCTGGCTTATAGCCTTGCGAATACATTTCCGTGTTGCCGTATCTTGCCGCAGTAGCCGCTCCTGCAACCCGATAAATCATTTTTTCCCACATTTCCGGAAAGCACTCACTATATAAATACAAGCCGCGCAATGGCTCTTCGCCAAAAGGCGGGCAAACTCGTTGCTTTAACAGCGAGCCATATAGATCAGTGCGATTAAAAATGTCGTAAGTTTTATTGTAATCTGCATTTTTATTTTTTACTAGTCGCCACACATCCTTGGACGACCAATCATAAATGGGGTAAGCAAAATAAATTCCCTTGTTTGGTTTTGATATGTAGTTTTCATTTTTTTTCATTGCGACAGCGCGGTAACGGCGAATGCTTTCTTCTGTCCTAATGCCTTGCATTACCACTTTGTTCGTGTTTTTAAAGTGGGCTAATCCAAACTCCTGCATACTCTGACCCATCACGAATCGCTTATGATCTGTAATAGCTTCTGGAGGTAGGTCTCTGACCCATATATCTTTTTCGTCTGGATGCCAGCAATGCCAGAACGGCTGACTATTAGAACAAGCGTTTCGATGTTTTATAGGCAAACAGTACCAATCTAGCTCTACCTCTGAGGACTGTGCTACGCGCCTTACATAATCAATCGTTGGAGGGTGTATTGCCTCCTCATCATAAAACACGGCTTTGACGGGCAACCTTCCTAGCTTGGTTGCAACGTCAATAGTGCAAAGCAACATGGCGGTGCTGTCTTTTCCTCCGCTAAATGACACTATTACGTCATCATAGGTGTTATACAGATGCTCTATGCGCTCTAAAGCGGCGTCATAAACGTTTTGCTCTTGGTATTTTTTTTTATGAATTTTTACCATTATTGTAAAGCCATTATCATTAACGCTTCTTCATAGCTGACTACGCCTTCTTGTTGTTTAATTTCTTGAAGTCTAGCCATAAGCATTTTTTTGTTTTCTTCTAGCATGACAATTGCAAACTCAACATAGCCTTCATCAGTTTTTTTTCGCGGAGCTTTATCAATTAACTCTTCTGAGCCGTCTTCCACCTCAAACTCATCATTAGAAATAGGCGGCTCAAATCCACTTATCTGCATGTCAATATTAAAACCAGTGAGGCTCATGTTAAAATTCAAAGACTGTAATTCGTCTAGCTCCATCTGCAAAAGATCAACACTCCATGAGGATTTTTCAGCAAGGCGGTTATCAGCAATAACATATGCCGCTCTATCTTCTTGCGATAACTCGCCTGTTTGTACTACAGGTATTTTTTTCATTCCCAAAAGCATAGCGGCTTTATATCTGCCGTGTCCTGATATGATGGTCATGGTGTTATCAATAAGAATAGGGGCTTTCCAGCCAAAATGCTCAATGCTATTAGCAATTTCCTGTATTTGTTGTTCTGAATGCTGGCGTGGGTTTCGAGTGTATTCTTTAACGTCTGAAATATTTTTGTATGACAGATTCATTTATAGCCTTTAAATTAAGGGCGGTGAGACAATTTCAAGAACTTCTTGTGGCTTTACTGCCGCCAAAGGAACTAAGCCGTACATTTTGGTTACGGCTATCTGTTGATTTTGCTCTGCGGCTAACTTTCCCGCTAACCGCAAAATTCCAACAATTATTTCCTGCTCATCTTTCCTGCAAGCGAAGCTGGGTGTCAACGTTTTCTGAAGCAAGCATATCTCCTATAAATTTGTCTTTTTGCGCGTTTACATAACGAAGCTTGCTTAATTCTACAGCCATTGAATACACAACATCGGGGGGAAGGATTTTCCAGTGATACCGTTGCTCAATATAGCAATTCAGCATTGAATCATCAACAGTTTTGACGCTCATTTATCAGTCTCCTTTAGACTGTAAACGCTATTATACCAAAACAATCAGTTTTTGTGTTTACAAATACCACTCTGCAATTTTTATGGTTTCACCATATTGATTGTCTACAGAAACCATTTTTGTCTTTATTTGGTGGCCTTGAGCGCGTAGCTCGCTTATTCGCGCAGGGGCTTCTAATATTCCAAGATTATTCCATGCGTTAAGCCTTGTGAGCTTTTGGCCTACTTTGAGGTAATTAAGAATTCTAGCTTTCTGGCTCATCATTAATCTCCTAAAAATTGTTGTCGTAATATTTGCAAGGCTTATCTGCCATGTAAAATCGGCAATATTTTCCTTTCTGCCATTGTTGATTTGCTTTGCTCCAGCGAATGCGGCTTACAGGGTTGTCTGGATTGCTAGTAATTATCCAGCGCTGCTCTTTGTCATTTACGCACACTCCAAAAAATCCCCCTACAACCCACTCTGGCTTCCAATCTGGATTTCTTACGGCATCCATAGCTCGTATTTCAACTGTCTGGTCGCTAATTGCTCGCACTACTTCAAAAGGCTCTCGATCTGTCCAGCCGCAATAAGTAGCGAATTTTTTAATTTCTTGTCCGGTTGTCATTGTTGCTCTCCCATAACATTTCTCACTTTTGCTTGGGACATCAAAAATCCAGCGTTCAAGTAAGCAGTCTCACCTTCGTATCGAGCAAAGTAAGGTTCTAACTCAACCAATACCCAATCACTAAGAGTCTTCTTACAAGCAGTATTCTTGCGAGTGTCGATCTTAGTAATACGCCCTTCAAGGTATCCAGCAGAAGATTTCCACCCAATAACATCATCAACAACAGCAACTTTAAACGCTTTATAATTCATCATAATCTCCCTTAAGGTCAGCTTTATGCTTTCCATTTTTTTAGGATAGCAAGTTTTGAGTGTTTGTCAACAATTTTGCATACTTTTTACGAATTAATTGACCACCCAGTGCTGTCTAGGTATTTAATAAGTCTTTGGACGCATTTAGTTTGAGTTCCTGCTTCTACGACTATTTGACCAAAACTGCGATGGTCTATGCAGACCCACATATCAACGCCGTCAGGCTTTTTGCGAAGCTCGCGCATCAATATGTAGGGATGGTCTACAGGCTCCCAATAATGACCGTATGAGGCTTTGTAGGTTATGAATTGCATACTACCTCCGACAATTTGTAAAAACCGTATTCTTGATCAAGCATCGTATACCCCCACTACACCAGCGTTAATCCACTCAAAAAAGAGGCCGTGTTTCTGCAAAATTGCAGGAATAATCGTGCGCTCACCGAAGTAGTCTTCGTAATAATCAAGAAGCCTGTCAGGTCTATCGCCCACGCTTCCGTCACCCCAACACTCTGCGCCAATTGCAAAGTGTCCTCCCCACTCTAGATCAGGGCTTAACACATGGACGCCTTTGTTCTTGAGTTCCGTAAAAGCCTTTCTTGCGTGTCGCTTCATAATTAAAAACCTCGCTTGTAGGCCGCTTTGCGGTCATGCCGTCTGCCCAAAGGGTCACGCACAGCAACAATCATTGCTGCTCCACTATGGACTGCGTTATTAAATAAATTGAAATCTGCTAGGCGCTCTACTTCTTTTTCGTTTTTATGCAATGTGCCATTGCGGCTTAGCATGTTGTAAGTTACTGTCCACATAGTACGTCCTCCCAAACGCTTTACTATGTAGACACCTTACACTATCCACCCATATATGCAACGTTTTTGTTGCAATATTTAGTTATAACAACCTCGTTTCTTGTAACTTTATTTTTTGCTGCAAAGAGCTAATGTAGGCTGTTAGGCTGGTTCGATCCCATTTCACGACAGTGTGTTTAGTGTCTGTGAGCCATTCCACAAAATCTTCGCCATACATATCCACCATGTAGCGTCTATAATCATCGTGACAGCCTGAAAAAAAACGGTTGCAACGCTTGCATTGAGGGTGGACGTTTTCCTCTCTAAGAACGTGGTAACTGTACGCCCTTGATATAAAATGCCCACCATCCATTGATTTCCAATGATCTACGCGCCCACAAGTAACGCATTGACAAGAGCCATCAATTTTCGCTGCTTTCATCCTCACTAACTTCTGCAACAGCGTTGCTGCCTTCTGCTTCACTTTTGACAACGTTTGTAGTTTCTTTTTTCGTGGTTTGGGATTTATCAAAATCATGCTTCCTAAAAAAACGCTCGCGCCCAATAGCTTTGTCAAATGTTTCACATCCTAAACAAAACCACCCGTCTAATTTGAAATTAAACTTTTCAGGGAACTCTGGGATCATATCAATGTTGCAAGTCAGACACTTCTTCTGGGGTAAATTCAATTTCATATTCCTCGTAATATAAGGCTGTTTGCCATAAATTGACAAAATCAGATATTTCCATGTCAATCGTTATGCCATCAGGAAATGTATCTGTATAAACATCTGTATGAGCTTTGTTCGTAATGTTAGTGATTGCTCCTCCAATAGTAACCGGCAAAAGCCCTACTTGTCCTTTCATAGGCAAATTTACAAATATTAATATCACATTCTTGGCCTTACCGTTACTCGACCAATTTCACCGTCTAGTTTATCGTAGGTTATTAATTTAGCTCCGCGCTTTGAAACCCAACCGCCACGAGCCGCATAAGCATCTCTTGCTGCTAAAGTGGGATGTTGTTCTGCGATAGCCCCGCCATCTTCTACAACTTTTTCGTGATGATAATGACCAGTGTGAATATAAGTGTAATTAGCTTTACCCCACATTTCCCGAAAACGAGGTTCACTGGCAAATAATTTATGTAAATTAACAAGTTTCATCTTGTGACCGTGATGAAATCCTAGCATCGTTCCGCCGTGCAAATAAGCATAATAGGGAAACTCATTATCAATAACTTCAACTCGTGGTTCGTTAGAAAAAACGTGCTTGATATGCTTTCTAAGCCAAATGCTTCCGCTAATATCGTGATTTCCTTCTGCCGACAAAACAACAACTTTACCGTAGCGTTTTAGCATCATACTCACGGCCTCTGTCATTACAGACATTGACATTTCAACGAGTTTTCCGTAGCGAGTGTCAGCATCTAAAATATGACCTGATTGAGGAGTAACTGCAAGCATTCCATCCCAATGTAAAAAGTCTCCCAATTGGCACAGAATACCAGTACCAGCTTTTGGACTTGCTTGAACCATATCGTAAACTGCGTTGAGAAAAACGCCTCGCGCAATAGGCATATCCCAATCATCGCCCGTTTCTGCTGCCCAAGCGTACATTCCTAGATGGAAATCAGTGATAGTAAGTAAACAAGCAAGATTATCATCTAATAAAGCTGGCTTTTTTGTTGCTTTGAATTTTTTTAAACCTTCTTGAGCTTTTTCTATGCGCTCAATAAGAATTTCAAATTGACGTTTTTCATCTGTTTGGCTTTTGACCCATTGTCGTATAGGGTTTCCGTCCTCATCATAAAACGTAGAAACGCCTTTAATTTTATGACCGTCTGGCACTGGATGGTTCCAGTCATTGTCTGGACTGTAGCCTCTTTTTGCTGCGTAGTTTTTTACGTTTCTAAGCCTATCGTTTAATGTAGACCTTGATATCCCTAAAATTTCAGCAGCTTTTCTTTGACTAAGACCTTCAACTTCTATTAGCGTTACCGCGTTTTTTTGCGCGTGTGTCTGGCAAAACTGCAATAGTGGGTGTTCCATAATTTTCCTTATTTGGAAACGCTACGCTTACGCCTGTTGTTTCTGCAAGATGCCTAGCAATAGTTTCTTGTATCTTATCAATATCTTGTTTTTTTAGTTTCGTGCTAGAACTTTGTTCTGTGAGTATTTTTTGTATTGGATTCCACAAAAACCGTTTTGCTAATGTTTTATCCCACGGTATTTCAATGTGTGGCTTGAGCGTTTTTTTCATGTCGTAACCAGAGTCGTTTAATGCTTCTGCAACTTGCGTAAGCCAAAGCCACATTGCATTATTTTGCTGGCGAGTTCGTTGATCTCCAACGTGCCATTTTAACGATACCTGCCCATGCTCTGCAAATAACGTTTTAACGTGAGCAATAAAAAATTCTAGCTGTTTTTTGTCATTAACGTCCCAATGATCTCCGTCAAACTCAACCCTCATAAACCCTCCCGTATTTTTTTAAAAAATATTCTCGCATAGCAGGACGCTGGTTAACAGGAATCCATGATATGTCTACCAGCATATCTTCCGCGCTAATGTCTCTAATTTTATTTGACTTTTTAGCATCCCTAGCCATTGGAGAGCCGCCCTTGTCCTGCGCTCTTGCAAGCCAAGCGTTAATAAACCGTTTAATGCCTTTTGCAGTTTTGCGCTTTTTGGGGTTAGCGTCTAACCAACCCGCCATTGCACGCAACTCTTGCTCTACGTCTACCGCTGGATAAAGTAAATTCCACTTGCTTACGTCTTGCGGTATTGGCTTATAAACAGTGCCGTCATTAAGTAACATCATATTCCACCTCCCATACGAACCCTACAGGGTAATCCTGTTTTTGTAAACAAAAAAATTGACGAGCAAGCTATGCTGTATAGAATCTGGTCATCTTGTCCCCGTAACTGCTCTCGCTACGGGGGGGACTTGCACTCACAAGTATCGTCGCCTCTAGGGTTCTCTGGTTCCCTAGCCTCGCCCCCAGCATATTTACGGCTTGTCAATTAAGTAAGTGTTGCTTATAATCAGCAAGCCGAGTCCACATCGGTATATTGCCACAACCTCCCTTGATGGCAATACCCCCTCCGCTGGCCTCCTATTCAGCGGGGGGTTTTTTTTAAACCCGTTGATCCAACGTAATAAACTCATCCACAGACATATCAAAAATACCCGCAAACTGCTGGACAGTATGTAACTTGAGATTTTCTTGTCTTCGCCACCGCTGTAGCTGCTGCCTACAAATTCCTAGCTCGCTGCAAATGTGGCGGGTTTTAACTTCTTTGGCTTCTTGTGCGATTCTAATGCACTTTCCTACATTGCTTAATTTTGTTGACACAATTTGCTCCTGTGATACGCTTCAA
>Ga0115569_10003746_pt1 | contig 11158 bp, 13 predicted proteins | sample COGITO_mtgs_1205_2_FD_87295 | JGI IMG/M metagenome (GOLD analysis project Ga0115569, IMG submission 87295) | Pelagic marine microbial communities from North Sea - COGITO_mtgs_120503 | ecosystem: Environmental > Aquatic > Marine > Epipelagic | place: Germany:Helgoland, sampling site Kabeltonne...
TGGATGAAACACGGGGTCGCTCAGTTGATCCACTTGCGCCTTGGTTTCTTGCAGGCAAACCACATCAACATCTGCTTCGGGCAACCAATCGAAGAACCCCTTTCTCGCAGCAGCGCGAATGCCGTTGCAGTTAAATGTCATTATGCGCATGAACAATTCCTTTTTTATTCGTCATCCAATACAGATGTGGGCCCAGTGTAAGGGATGCAGCACCCTCCCCCTATTCCCATCAGACTATGCCGCTACATCGGCCTAACCTTCGGCTGCGCAGAGACTCTTAATAAGTGTTACGTATAGTTACTTGTATTTTTATTTATATATTTCAATTATTTATGAGTATTTTGTAACTCAAAATAACAATGTTATTGCCAATATTACTGGAAATTCCGGAATAATTAGGCATAAGTTATTGAATTAAAGGAATTATCAATATTTGTTACATTTAGTTACATAAATGAACAAGTGATACAAAAACCTCATTAATGTTACCTATTATCTCAATATGTGTTACTATACGTCCCGTAATTCAGGGAAACCCGGATCGACCTAAACCCATCCCATTAAACCGAGGAGATAATAATGAGCAAAGCACTCAGCAGAGCACGGCCCGTTATCGAAGCGACAGTTATCAGCGTTCTACTGGTAGTAGCTGCATTAGCAGTTCCAGTCGCAATCGTATACACAACCGTCTAAGCCAATTCGAATAGGAGGCTTTATGCAAAGCCCTTTAATTGATTTACGCACTGACTAGACACCAGCTTAAATAGACTAATTAAGCTGGTGTTTTTTTATTTGTTACGAAAAAAATACCCACAGAACACCACAACTGCAGCGCATTATCACTGATGACGACTTAATTCTGTCTAAGCTTATCTGTAAAATTACAAGGCTTGTGAGTACTGTCTAGCTGCTCTGAAATAATCTTATCCCAGGCCGTCGCGCAAGCACCTGGCGAACCAGGCACACAGAACAATATCGCTCCATTAACCAACCCGGCAAAAGCACGGGATTGAATAGTAGAGCTGCCTATTTCCTGATAAGAGAGTTGCCGAAACAATTCGCCGAACCCTTCAATGGGAGTATCCAATAGAGGCTGAATAGCGGTGACTGTATTATCTCTCGCGGTAAAGCCAGTGCCGCCTGTTAGCAGGATCGCCTGCACGCTTGAGTCCGCGATTAATGAAGAAACTTCCGCTCGCAACTGACAAACATCATCTTTGACAATCGTCTTCCCGTGCAACTTGTGCCCTGCGCTTTGTAACCTCTCGACAAGTACCACACCGGATTTATCCGTTTGGGGTGTGCGTGTATCGGAGACTGTAACTACTGCAATATTCAACGGAATAAGGGAAGGCATTTTGCGCTCTCTGTGTGTTATCGATTGTTTCTAATGCGGCCAAGGTAACTGGCACGCAGGTCGGAGCTAGCCGCCAGTCATGTTCATTAGACGAATCGGCTGAGCGTGATCTTTATCATAGAAGAAATGACGCTCTGGCTTTATCTGCATAGAGTCGATTAGAGCCTGTTTTAAAACATCATCACCATTGTCTGGGTTACGCAAAATGGACCGTAAGTCCACTGAGTGCTCATTACCGAGACAAAGCAGCAACCGCCCTTCTACCGTAACGCGGACTCGATTACAGTCTTCGCAAAAATTGTGCGTGACTGGCGATATAAAGCCTATACGGGTTTTGTGATTCGCAATTTTTGTGTAACGAGAAGGTCCAGCCGTTTTTTCGGCGCTATCAACGAGCTGATATTTCTCGGCAATCTTTTCTCTCACCCAAGTATTACTGCAGGTAGTATCTGCCCTAGCATGGTCTGAGGCTTCGCCAAGTGGCATTTCTTCAATGAACGAGATATCAATTTCGCGCTCAACAGCATAGTTCGCTAAATCTAGCACCTCATCCTCGTTATAGCCTTTCATGACTACAGAGTTCAGTCGTATTCGCTCGAATCCTGCTGCATTTGCCGCATCTATTCCTGCCAGTACCTTGTCGAGTTTTCCAACACGCGAGATACGTTTGAAGCGTTCCGCATCAAGGCTATCAATGCTGATGTTAATTCTATTTACACCCGCGGCCTTTAGCGGGAGCGCATATTTTTCCAACTGTGCTCCATTGGTAGTCAGGAGAAGTTCTTCGAGCCCTTCAAGTGCACCCAATTTTTCGATTAGTGACATTACATCAGACCGCACCAATGGCTCGCCACCGGTTAGCCGAATCTTCTTAACACCCAATTCAGTAAACACTTTCGCAACACGGTACAGCTCTTCAAGGGAAAGAATCTGGTCGCGCGGTAGAAACGTCATGTCTTCGGTCATGCGATAGACGCAGCGAAAATCACAGCGATCAGTAACGGACAGGCGGATATAGTCCACCCGTCTCCCAAATTTGTCGATTAGTTCTGTCACTTGACTATTATCTGACATATGAATTTTCTCCGAGCGCAACTATACCGCAAATTCTGGCCCAAATGCACGGCCCTAGGTACCGTTTTGGCCTAGTTACCTTCCACATCTAAACACCATTTAGCGCTATCTGTAGAGAGACAAATATCAGAATAGCCCCCATAGCGCGCTCCAACCATACCCCCATTCTTACGATGAGAACTCTTACCCTTGGGATTCCTAAGATTAAGGATAAAAGCGCGAACCAAAGAAATGTCGCCGCAGCAAGGTATAGGCCATACATGACCTTAATAGTGGTCGGTGTAGTAGGGTCAATGACGACAGTGAATAGAGCGAGGAAAAAAAATGTGGCCTTCGGGTTTAAACCGTTTGTCAAGAAGCCTAGAGAAAATGACCGGGCTGCCGAAAGTGCGGGCTCCAGCGGCGCTTTTTCCTCTGCCGCCGACTTAAGGTGAGAAGCGCGGATAGATTGCACGCCTAGATAGAACAGGTAGCCTGCCGCTAGGATTTTCATCACATTAAATAGCTCAGGTGACTGCGAAAGAAGGAGCGCCACACCTAAAAGACAATAGCTCACATGCAACAATATGGCACAGCCTACTCCTAGGCTCGTCCAAACCCCCGATCGCGTGCCGCCCCGCACACTCTGCCTTATAACCACAGCAAAGTCGGGCCCGGGAGAAGCAACAGCGAACAAATGCGCTATTGCAATAGTGAGAAACTCAGCCCAATACATTCAGCCCTCGCTCTGACAGTGCCTATTTGTTATTCAGTCAGGGAACTCGATCTACTATTTCCAGACTGATAACCGCTCTCTGGCCATTGTGTGAAAAGTTATCTGACTGCGAGCGATAGTCACCACTACTCGGTGTAGCTGAGCCCGAGAACGAGATGGAGGCAGAGACGAAGACAGTATCGGCGGAAGAAATATTGAACGGGCCTACTGCATATGAATTGTCGAGCTGAATGTTCGCGGGTAGATCCGCAACAGTGATATCAATAGCGGCGAGCGGAGGCAGGCCCTCTTGAGCCGCATTACGTACCGCTACAAAGACACGGAGGCTCCCATCTAGAAGCTCCAAGCCCTCTGCTAACGAGAGATCAATTTCGATGGTTGGCCCAGCTGCAACATCTTGACCATCGCCAGCTAAGCGCTGCTGTGCGATCGCTATACTGCGCCGCAGAATTTGCGCCTGCTCGCTATTTGGATTGCTCTGAATAATAAGACGCCAATACTCGATAGCTGCCTCAAAATCTTCCCGCTCTTCTGCATCAGCGGCTATCAATTGCAGCACCGAAACCTCGTTAGGGTTAATCGCGCGTGCCTCGTCAATTACCTCGAGGATATCGGCGGTAAAAGTAAACTCGGCAAGGATATACCTGGCCATCGCAACTCGACCAAGCACAAGGGCCTTCTCAGGAGACTCTTCCATTCGCCCCGCCGATTGGGTATAGGCGATTTCTGCTTCAGTGAACATGCCGATACTGGCGAAATTTTCTGCTAAAAAGTACCATGCCCAAGGCCGGTCATCGTCTGCCTGAACCACCTCGCCCAAACTAACAATCAAATTCTGAGACTCTTGCGGATTGTCTCGATTGTTCACCGTCCGCTGAAACAGTCCCATCAATTCTACATCTTTCTTAAAACCCCACTCGCTATACAGGCCATAGGCTACGAGCGGCATTAATAGGCAAATTAGTAGAGGAATCGCTATGCTATACGCCGCCGACTTAGCAACGGAAGATTTTTTCTGCTTTGTTTTTCCCTTTGTTGCTAGCTCTTCATCCGAGACGTCTACTAGCAGGCTCTGCTGCATCTCTTGAATCAGCACATCGAACTCAGCCAGCTCAAGATTGCCAGAAGCCAATTCGTTTTCGAGTTCGTCACTGCGCTCTTGAAATAACGCTATGTTTTCATTTTTCCGAGACGCATCTTCAACAAATGACCCGGCTCTATTGCGAATCCGTAAGGGAAACAAAACAAAGCCTACGGCACTTACAAAAAGTATTGCAGTAAATATCCAGAACAAGAGGTTATTCCAATATAAAGTAAATTTGACTTACGTTTTTTCGCCTAACAGAGCTTGCAGACGATCCTGCTGAGACTTATTTAACTGGGTGTCACTGTCAGAAATTTGCCTAGCCCGTCGCCAAATTCGAAAGGCAAATAAGCCGCCGATTAATAGGAACAACAAGGGCCCAAACCATAACAACACTGTTGCGCCGGTTAGTCTCGGACGAAATAGAATAAAGTCCCCATAGCGCTCAAACATAAATTGAATAATTTCACCATCGCTCATGTCTTCCATGATCATGCGATGTATTTCTCTACGAAGATCCTCAGCTACCCCGCCGGTTGAACCCGAAAGACTTGAGTTTTGGCACATAGGACAGCGCAGTTCATCCGATAAGGTACGAAACCTATCCTGTTGTTCATTGGTATCGAAATCAAAAGTATCGACCTGCGAGTGCGCTGTAGTGGGCAATAACACACTAGCTAACAATACGACAATAGCTGCTATCAGTAACAGCACCTTGCGATTTACGAAGGTTCCCGAAGAACTCATTTTCACGTGCCTTCTGCGCGCAATTCGGCTATCGCCGGCAGAAACTGTTCCTGCCAAACTGTTTCATCGAGTACGCTTACGTGACGAAAGCGAATGACACCGTCCGCGTCGACTAGGTAGGTCTCTGGAGCGCCGTAAACGCCCAAATCGATGCCGAAGCGCCCGCTTTCATCCAAGATGCTAAAGGAGAATGGGTTGCCATTTTCTTGCAGCCAATCGATGGCTAAGTCCTGCCGGTCACGGTAATTCACTCCTACCACAGGAATATTCCCTTCTTCTGACAAGCGCATGAGCGTCGGATGTTCGATTAAACAAGGTAGGCAATAAGACCCCCACACATTCAGCAAGAATATTTGACCAGGTAGGTCAGAGTTGCTGACTCCGCTGCCATCTACCGACGTTAATTCGAAGCTAGGCAGTGGCTTGTCGATTAACATTGAAGGTAGAGTCTTTGTATCCAAATACAGGCCACGCCAAAGCGCTATCGCTACAACAACGAAACCGAGTACTGGGAGATAGAATTTCAATTTACTCATCGATTCGTACTAGGAGCTAGCCTGCAGCTCGCCTCCAAGTGTGTTCGATTTTCCCTGCGAGCGATTCGACTCAGTCTGCTTTCTGCGCAGGCGTCGATAGCGTTTATCGGCCGCCGCTAAGATGCCCCCAAACGTCATAAAAATAGCACCCAGCCATATCCATCGGACGAAAGGTTTCACATACAGCGTCATCGACCAGGCATCCCCTTCTTTGCGTTCCCCAAGAGTGATGAAAAGGTCGCGTAAGAAGCCAGCGTCGATCGCCATCTCTGTCGAAGGAGTATTGGTAGCCAAATAAATTCTGCGTTCTGGGTGCAGGATAGCTATCTCCTCACCCTCCTCAAACACAGTGAACGACGCCTCTTCGCCGATATAATTCGGACCGTTAACCGAAGCCACACCGTCAAACCGAAAAACATAGTTGCCCAGCCCTACATCCTGACCGGGTGATAACAAGACACTGCGCTCTGAACTAAAGCTAGACGTCAACGCTACACCAAGCAGCATGACCGCCATGCCCGTGTGCGCCATCTGCATCCCATAGTAACTAAACGACAACGCACGCAGCCCTTTTAAACGCGTAGCCTTGTTCGCCGTTTTATTAACAATATCCTGCAGCATCGCCAGTAGAATCCACAAACCAATTGCGACAGCCATAGTCGCGGGCAGTGAAATCTGACGGGTTACTAATAATGGAAGCACAACACCTAACACGAGAGCTGCCAATGCGACTTTACCGAGTTGCTGCACTAGATAAGTCTTGGAGGTCCGCTTCCAGCGAGTGTATGGACCTATTGACAGAAGCAATGCAAGCAGCGCCATCAGCGGGATAAAGATTGCATTGAAGTAAGGAGGCCCAATCGAAATCAGATCGTCTGTGATCGCCTGGTACACCATCGGAAAGAGAGTGCCCAAGAATACAGATGCCGCCGCCACCACTAAAATAACGTTGTTTGAGAGTAATAGGATTTCGCGCGAAATCAGATCGAATCCAAACTCGCTCTTCATTAGAGGCGCTCTAAATGCAAACAACAATAAGGCGCCGCCTACGGTTATGCCAAGAATAGCCAGTATGAAGAAACCCCTGCTTGGGTCGGCTGCGAACGCATGCACCGAAGTTAACAAACCCGAGCGTGTAATAAAAGTACCCAGCAAGCTGCCAGCGAAGGCCAGTATCGCTAACAACACGGTCCATGCCTTGAACACCCCGCGCTTCTCGGTTGCCGCCAAGGAATGAATCAAAGCTGTGCCGAATAGCCACGTTATTAGGGGAGGATTCTCCACAGGATCCCAAGCCCACCAACCGCCCCAACCTAATTCGTAATAGGCCCACCAGCTACCCAGCGCAATACCCAGCGTAAGAATTGCCCAAGCAACGTTAGCCCAGGGGCGACACCAGCGAGCCCAGGCCGCATCCATTTTCCCGCTCAACAACGCCGCCATAGCAAAAGCAAACACCACCGAAAAGCCCACGTAGCCCATATAGAGAGTTGGAGGATGAATAATGAAACCAAAGTCCTGCAGCGCAGAATTTAAATCCGCACCATCAACTGGCGGCAGTGGCACGATGCGATCGAAGGGATTTGATGTCGCCAACATAAACAAAATATAACCGGTAATGAGGAATCCTAGTACGCCCAAAACTCTGGCGACGAATTCCAACGGCATACTCTTACTAAAAATGGCAACGGCGAGCATCCAACCCGCAAGCATGAATGTCCAAAGCAGGAACGATCCCTCGTGCCCACCCCATACTGCCGTTAATTTATAGCGATCAGGTAGCAAGGTATTGGAGTGATGAGCAACGAACTGAACAGAAAAATCGTCGGTAACAAATGCGTAAGCAAGAATTGCTATACTGATGCCTAGGAACACAAACACGCCAGCCGACAGTGGGCGCGCCATGCTCATCCATAGGAAATTATTCTGATAAGCCCCGATAATAGGCAAAGTCGCGAGTATCATGCTCAAGCATAGCGCCAATATCAGCGAGAACTGGCCTACCTCAGGAATCATCTAGTTTGTCCCCGCAGGCATATGGTTATCGGCAGAAGCGCCCGCTGCATCTAATGCCGCCTTCACTTCAGGTGACATGAAATTCTCATCGTGCTTCGCTAGGACTCGCGACGCCTGAAAGACGCCGGCGGCATCCATCTCGCCTTCAGCTACGATACCCTGGCCCTCGCGAAATAGATCAGGCAATATTCCCTCATATTGAATAGGCACATCGCTTACGAAATCCGTTGTCACGAAATTTACTTTTAGACTGTCCGGCGCATCAAGAACAGTGCCCGTCTTTACCATACCACCAATTCTGAAATGCTGGCCAGCCCCAACCTCACCTTCGGCAACTTGAGTTGGTGTATAAAACATATTGATATTTTGCTTCAATGCGTAGGCAGTAAAGCCAACGGCAACGCTAAGACCAGCAGTTATAAACAAAATAATTCCGAGCTTCTTACGTCTATGGGGTTTCATCTACTACTCCGAAACAATAAATACTCTACTGGGCCTGATCGCTATTACTGTCATCTTCACTTTGAATCTCAGCATCTAAAGTCAGGCGCCGCTTTAGCTGACGAATAATCTTTTGCTTCTTGCGTAAAGGCAGTATTAAGTTAACAGCGACAAATATTGCAAACAGTGCATATACCGACCATACGTTAAACCCGTAACCACCCATGTCAACAAATTCGGCGAAGCTTGAAAACTGTATTGCATCTAACATTTACTTTCCTACGATACTCGTTCTTAACGTTCTAACGCGCTTAGCTTTTTAAAACCAAGTCCTGTACCCACTGGGATTTGCGTTCTCTCTCTAATATTTCATTGCGCGTCGACAAAATCAAACTAACCGATAAAAACAGATAGACCGCTACGATCATTATTAAAGTAGCTATCCAAAATTCTGGCCCGTTAGGGCTACTCGCATCCATATTCACAGGGCTGGACACTTGATGGAGAGTATTCCACCACTCGACGGAATATTTAATTATCACGACGTTGATACAACCCACTATAGAGAGCAAGGCGCAAGCCTTTGCTGCCGTATCTGAATCTTCCAGCGCAGAGCGCAGTGAGATAACGCCAAGTAACAGGAATAATTGGAACAGCATCGAGACTAACCTACTATCAGTCCATTCCCACCAGGTTCCCCACATCACGCTTCCCCAGAGAGAGCCGGTCGCCAGGGTAATAAACGAGAACCAGGCACCGAGGATCGCGGCATTCTTCGCCACCATGTCGGCAAGTTTCATACGCCAGACCAAGGTAATAGTGCCCGCCACAAACATTAAAGGAAAAAAGGCTAAAGAGGTTCCTGCTACAGCAACGTGCACAATCAATATTCTCGAGGTAAAGCCTTGTTGGTAGTCCGGGGGGAGGAATAACAGGCCCCAGACCAAGCCTATCGTCATGAAAATGACCATTGCAGTGATCAACCAAGGCAACCATTTTCCGCTGAGCTCATAAAACCACTTCGGAGAACCTAGTTTAGAAAACCATACCCACATGACGAACGCCTACCCTCTTCTTATTAGCTGCTCAAATATATCACGTAGCCCTAAGAGCGCCGTGTTACGTATTGTAACTCATTGTAATTACGTGGTTAACCCGTTAGTGGATCTATCTGCACCAGTTCAAGCTAATTAACGCTGATTTTAAGCGCCGCACCCGAGGCCAGAGGGGCAAGACTGACGGAAACCGAGAGCATGACTAGCATCAAGCTTAGATAACCAAGCGGTGACTGGCTATTCAATGTGGATTGTACGGCCAACGTTCCAAAGATTAGGATGGGGACGCTCATAGGCAGAGTAATTACGGCCAGTATCAGACCGCGACTGCCAAGCCCTACTGTCAACGCCACGGCGATCGAACCGATAAGGCTCATAATGGGAGTGCCCAGTAGCAGGGACAACACCAATGTCCCGTATGCCTCACTAGGAAGCGCCAGCATATACGCCAATAACGGCGACACCAATACGACCGGCAAGCCGCTTACCAGCCAGTGACTTATATTTTTAGCCAACACGAGGAAAAAAAGCGGATGAGGACTAAGTAATAGCTGCTCCAGTGAACCATCCTCAAAGTCAGATCTGTAGAGGCTGTCCATCGACAGCATCGAAGCTAGCAGGACAGAGATCCAAATTACGCCGGCCGCTATCTCAGTCAATCGATCACTCTCCGGGCTAATTCCGATTGGGAAAAGAGAGACGACAATGATAAAGAACATGAACGGGTTAACTATGTCATTCTTCTTCTTGAAGGCGATAAGCAAGTCACGCTTCAGCGTTGCCAAGAACGCAGCCGAGGTTGTTGTCTGTTTTTCAGTCATCGACGCCACCTCAACCCAAGCTCAGTAGGGTTAGCTCAGCGATACTCAAGCTGTGGTGCGTAGTCACCATGACCGAGCCGCCCGTTTGGGCCTGTCGTTGCAGTATTTTTTCGAGCATCGCCACACCCTTTGAATCCAAAGTAGTGAATGGCTCATCAAGCACCCACAATGAGGCAGGGCTGATGATAAGCCTGGCTAGCGAGGCTCTTTGCTGCTGGCCAGCCGATAGCGTGTAGCAGGGAGACTCTTCGAATCCACGCAGGCCTACTTCTTTGAGCGCAGCCATAATTTGCTCGTCGCTAACCGCTTGTTTGAGGCTGCAACTCCAGCGTAGATTCTCTACTGGCGATAGCACCTTACTTACTCCAACTCTATGCCCTATATAAAGTAGCGAAGAAAAAAAACTAGCAGCCTGCTCTTCGATTTCCTGCCCATACCACTTAATTGACCCTTCATAGCTATCGTTCAAGCCACAGAGAATACGCATCAGCGTAGTTTTGCCGCTGCCATTGCTGCCCTGCACCTGAAGCACTTGCCCTTCGGGCAGGTCGAAATCCAGATTTTTAAACAACACACGGTCATCGCGCTCACAGAAAAGGTCGCGCACAGCTAACATGGTCTTGTCAGCTTGAGAATTTGAGAAGGTTTGAGGCGCTGCAGATGACATGAACTTTAGTGTTCCCGCTAACTAGGCTGGGGATTATAACGGAGAAGGTAAGCTATTGCTGCCCAAAAACAGCAGCGAAGCCAAGACACTATAACGCCGATCGACTAGCGGGCCCAGTCGGCGAGTCGCGATCGCAAACGCATAGCCGCCTGGCTGTGTATCTGGCTTACCCGAGACTCGCTAACACCAATCACCTCGCCTATCTCTTTCAGGTTCAGCTCCTCGTCATAGTAAAGCGCGAGCACAAGTTTTTCCCGGTCAGGCAGGCCATCGATGGCTTTCGCCAAATGTGCTTTGAATGTAGAGCGCTGCAATCCATCACAAGGACCGGGGAGTTCACCGGCTGCTAATTCGATAGCCGAATCATCTCCTTCCATGATGTCATCGAAGCTAAAGAGCCGGCTGCCGCTCGCGTCCTGCAAGATCGCATAATACGCATTGAGGTCGATTTCCAGTTCTTTAGCAATATCCGGGTCCTTGGCGTCTTTACCGGTACGAGCTTCGATTGCCTTTATTGCTTCTGCAACTTTTCGAGATTTTCGGTGTACCGATCTAGGTGCCCAGTCTCCCTTTCTGACTTCGTCCAACATAGATCCGCGAATTCGTATTCCGGCATAGGTCTCAAAGCTCGCTCCTTTGGAGACA
>Ga0115569_10003759_pt1 | contig 11139 bp, 8 predicted proteins | sample COGITO_mtgs_1205_2_FD_87295 | JGI IMG/M metagenome (GOLD analysis project Ga0115569, IMG submission 87295) | Pelagic marine microbial communities from North Sea - COGITO_mtgs_120503 | ecosystem: Environmental > Aquatic > Marine > Epipelagic | place: Germany:Helgoland, sampling site Kabeltonne...
CGGCGCGCTCGCCATGTCTGAGACGAGTGCGGGGTCGGATGTTGTTTCACTCAAGCTTCGAGCGGAAAAGAAGGGCGATCGCTTTGTCTTGAACGGGACGAAGATGTGGATCACAAACGGTCCAGATGCGCATACGCTGATTGTCTACGCGAAGACCGATGTAGATGCCGGTTCCAAAGGGATCACCGCATTTATCATTGAGCGCGACTTCCCAGGGTTTTCCTCACCGCAGAAGCTGGACAAGTTAGGCATGTGCGGATCGAACACGAGCGAACTGCTCTTCGAGGACTGCGAAGTTCCCGCCGAGAATGTCTTAGGCAAAGTCGGCGGAGGGGTACGAGTCCTCATGTCGGGACTCGACTATGAACGCCTCGTGCTTGCTGGTGGGCCCTTGGGCATTATGGCCGCGTGCCTTGATGCCGTCATTCCCTACGTCCACGAACGCAAGCAATTCGGCCAGGCGATCGGCGAGTTTCAATTGATGCAGGGCAAGTTGGCCGACATGTATGTCGGCTTTAATGCCTGCCGCGCGTATGTCTATGCGGTCGCGAAGGCGTGCGACCGGGGGCAGACGACCCGCAAGGATGCCGCGGGCGCCATTCTTTACGCTTCGGAGAAGGCGACGTGGATGGCTGGCCAATCGATTCAGGCGTTAGGCGGAAACGGCTACATTAACGAGTATTCAGTCGGGCGTCTCTGGCGTGATGCGAAGCTCTATGAAATCGGCGCAGGCACGTCCGAGATTCGACGGATGTTGATCGGGCGCGAACTCTTTTCGGAGACGGAGTAGGCAGTATGCAGATCATCGATTCGACTCTCGACACTCGTTCTGATGAGTTCCGAGCGAACTCGGAATCCATGAAAGCGCTCGTCGCAGATCTTCGGGCGAAGACCGCGCAAGTGGCTGCTGGTGCTTCGGAGGCGGCGCGGGCAAAGCATGTGGCTCGTGGGAAGCTCTTGCCGCGTGATCGCGTGAATACGTTGATCGATCCGGGAACGCCATTTCTCGAAATCGCGCCCCTTGCTGCTTTGGGAATCTATGACGACGGGGCCCCGAGTGCAGGGATCATCACGGGGATCGGTCGAGTTAGCGGCATTGAATGCATCATTGTCGCAAACGACGCGACCGTAAAAGGGGGCACCTACTACCCCCTCACGGTTAAGAAACATCTTCGAGCGCAAGAGATCGCTGAGCAGAACCGGTTGCCCTGCATCTATCTGGTCGATTCGGGGGGCGGCTTTTTGCCTCTGCAGGATGAACTCTTTCCGGACCGCGAGCACTTCGGTCGGATCTTCTACAACCAAGCCAATCTCTCCGCTGCGGGAATCCCGCAAATTGCATGCGTGATGGGCTCGTGTACGGCAGGTGGGGCGTATGTGCCTGCTATGTCGGATGAGACAATCATAGTAAAAGGGGAGGGAACAATCTTTTTGGGCGGTCCTCCACTCGTGAAAGCGGCGACGGGCGAGGATGTCACAGCCGAAGAGTTGGGCGGGGCCGACGTCCATACCCGCTTGTCAGGCGTCGCTGATCATTTCGCAGAGAACGATCATGATGCGCTGGCACGGGTGCGTGAGATCGTCGGGAATCTGAATTGGCGAAAGCTAGGCCAGGCGGAACTGGCTCCCGCCGAGATGCCTCGCTACGGCGCTCGTGAAGTCTATGGCGCGGTTCCGACCGACTCGAAGAAACCCTTTGATGCCCGTGAAGTGATCGCGCGGGTTGTCGACGGAAGTCGCTTTGATGAATTTAAGGCACGCTTCGGGGCAACTTTGCTTTGCGGGTTCGCGCGGATTAACGGTCACCCCGTTGGTATTCTCGCGAATAACGGAATTCTCTTCTCCGAGTCGGCTTCTAAGGGCGCTCATTTCATTGAGCTGTGCACGAAGCGGAAGATTCCGCTGGTGTTTCTTCAAAACATCACTGGATTCATGGTCGGCAAGAAATACGAGAACGAGGGCATCGCGCGCCACGGTGCGAAACTGGTGATGGCTGTCGCCTGCGCGAAGGTCCCGAAGTTTACGGTGGTGATCGGTGGTTCCTTTGGTGCCGGGAACTACGGAATGTGCGGCCGCGCCTACTCACCTCGGTTCCTATGGATGTGGCCTAATGCAAGGATTTCGGTCATGGGCGGAGAACAAGCGGCGAGTGTGCTTGCCCGCGTAAAGCGTGACGGAATAGAAGCGCGGGGTGGGGCATGGTCCGAAGCTGATGAAGAATCCTTTAAGGATCCGCTCCGTAAACAATATGAAGAACAAGGCCATCCCTATTACGCGACGGCTCGTATCTGGGATGACGGCATCATTGATCCCGCCGAGACGCGCAACGTTCTCGCGCTCGGATTGTCCGTCTCCCTTAACGCACCCATTGAAGACACCGATTTCGGTGTCTTCCGAATGTGAGTCCTCAGTGAGTCTTGATCAATTTGAAAAAGTCTTGGTGGCTAATCGAGGGGAGATCGCCTGCCGCGTGTTCGCGACGTGTGCGCGACTCGGGATTCGAACCGTGGCCGTTTACTCCGAAGCGGACCGCGATACGCGGCACGTCCGAATGGCTGACGAAGCGCACTTGATTGGGGGGGCGGCTGCTCGGGATAGCTACCTCCGTGCTAACCGCATTATAGAAGTGGCAAAGCACGCAGGAGTGCAAGCGATCCACCCCGGATATGGGTTCCTGTCAGAGAACGCCGAATTCGCTGAAGCTTGCACGCAGGCCGGTGTTGCCTTTATAGGCCCGCCGACCGAGGCCATTCGTGTTATGGGATCCAAGTCAGCCGCGAAGACGCTGATGGAAAAGGCTGGAGTGCCTCTCGTCCCCGGCTATCACGGAGAGGACCAGAGCCTCACGCGGCTCGCGGAGGCGTCTGAGGAGATCGGGTATCCGGTCATGATCAAGGCGACTGCTGGCGGTGGCGGCAAAGGAATGCGCATCGTGCGGGCGGCGGAGGACTTCGCTGACGCGCTCGAATCTTGTCGTCGAGAGTCGAAGGCTTCGTTCGGCGATGACCGAGTGCTAGTCGAACGCTATCTCGAACATCCGCGCCATATTGAGATTCAAGTCTTTGCCGACCAGCAAGGGAATGTCGTCCATCTCTTCGAGCGAGACTGCTCGGTCCAGCGTCGACACCAAAAGGTGCTCGAGGAAGCGCCTGCGCCCGGATTGCCTGCTTCGCAGCGCGAGGCGATGGGAAAGACAGCCGTCGAAGCGGCCCGAGCGGTTGGCTACGTCGGCGCGGGTACGGTTGAGTTCATCGTTGCCTCGGACGGGCAGTTCTACTTCATGGAGATGAACACGCGCCTCCAGGTCGAGCACCCAGTGACAGAGATGATCACGGGGCAAGACCTCGTCGAGTGGCAGCTGCGGGTCGCGGCGAATGAGCCGCTTCCGAAAGCGCAGGCCGAGTTGTCGATTCGGGGCCATGCGCTTGAAGCACGAATCTACGCAGAGGACCCCGAGCGAGGCTTCATTCCGTCGATCGGACGGCTCCGTAGTCTTCGCTATCCGGAAGGGTCAAGCCAGGTTCGAATAGACACGGGAGTTGAGGAGGGGGACGAGATTAGTCCTCACTATGACCCCATGATTGCAAAGCTCATTGTTTGGGATGAGACGCGCGAAGCGGCTCTGCGCCGAATGCGCAGAGTTTTGCGAGAGACGCGGATTGTTGGCGTTTCGAGCAATGTCGAATTTCTGTCCCGTCTCGTCTCTCACGAGCATTTTGCAAGGGGTGAGTTCGATACCGGACTGATCGAGGACGACGAAGAACGTCTCTTGGCTCCGAGCGAAGGGCCCTCGGTTCGCGCTCGGCTCTGCGGCGCGCTTGCGATTTTACTCTCTGACGCGTCCTCAGCCGCTTCGCCAAAAGATGAGCCGGATTCCCCGTGGAGCAAGTTGGGTGCTTGGCGGTTGAATGGCGTCGCGCAAAGAGAAATTACCTTGAAGACCGGGGAAGAGGCGTCGAAGATCTCTGTCGAATACGGTGAAGCGGAATTCAGCGTCTCATTAGAAGACGAAAAAGTCACCTATGCGATTCAAGGTGAACTCAATTCCGAGGGACGGCTCGATGCCAACATCGATGGCCACCAAAATTCTGCGTGGGTTGTCCGCGACGAAGATTTCCTTCATCTCTTTTTAGAAGATGAGTCTTGTCGGCTTGAAGTAGTGGATCCGCTTCGAACGTCGGGCCAGCAAGTAGACGCATTAGGCGGACTGCAGGCGCCCATGCCCGGGACGGTTCTTTCGTTTTTGGTCGAGCCGGGGACGGAAGTCGAGCAAGGCACTCCGCTCCTCATTATTGAGGCCATGAAGATGGAGCACACGGTCAAGGCTCCATCGGCGGGCCGGGTGGACGGCTTCAAATACGCAGTTGGAGATCAAATCGGAGACGGAGCAGAGCTCGTCGACTTCGTTTCGACAGAGTGAAGATCGGCTCCGAACCCGAACGCTTTTATTAGAGACCCAAGAGGATCTGTCGTGGATCAGCCCAATGTTCTTTGGAACCCGTCTTCTGGTCAGATCGCCGCGAGCCAGATGGCGTCGTTCTTGGCGACTGTGAACGGGGTGCGTTCTGGATTGCCGCCGCTTGATGGATATCCTGCGTTGTATCAGTGGTCGATCGATCACCGCGAGATGTTCTGGTCTCTTTGGCTTCGGGAGTCGGGGCTAGCGACATCCGGTAGTGCAGAGCCTGTCGAATTAGAATCGCCGCCCACGCTAGGCGCGCGCTTCTTTCCCAATCTCACTCTGAACTTTGCGCAGAACTTGCTGCGCTACCGAGATGACCGGCCTGCGCTCGTCTCGGTGAGCGAGACTCGTGACAGGACCACGACGACTTATGCCGAACTCTATGACCAGGTTCATCGCTTACGTTTGACCCTCGAGGGGCTTGGGGTAGGGCCTGGTGATCGTGTGGCCGGGGTGCTGCCTAATATTTCCGAAGCGGTCGTAGCCATGCTCGCCGCGACGAGTCTCGGAGCCGTATGGTCGTCTTGCTCGCCTGATTTCGGGCCCCGTGGCGTGCTTGAGCGCTTCGCTCAGATTGAGCCTCGCGTGCTCTTCGTGACCAACGGCTATACCTACGGCGGCAAGACATTCTCGTGCATTGAAAAGGTCGAGGAGATCGTGAGGGCGCTTCCGGACCTAACGCGCGTCGTTATGGTTCCCTATTGCGCTTCAATCGGGTCAGAACTCTCTGTGAAAACACCGTGCCTGAGTTGGCAGCATGCTCTCGCGATTGACGGGCACGTCGATGGCGGTACGGATATTGAGTTCGCCGCGCTCCCCTTCAATCACCCTCTCTATATCCTGTTCAGCTCCGGCACGACCGGTATTCCTAAGTGCATAGTCCACGGCGCTGGGGGTACGCTTCTGCAACACAGCAAAGAGCTGATGCTGCATTCCGATCTGCGGCGTGAAGATAATATGCTCTTCTATACGACCTGCGGCTGGATGATGTGGAATTGGATGGTCTCGTCGCTCTTTGTAGGCGCCACTCTGACTCTCTTTGACGGGTCCCCTGGCCATCCGAGTGCCGGTCGGCTTTGGGAAGTCGTGTCTGAGGAAGGCGTCACGCATTTCGGGACGAGCCCAAAGTACTTGGGTACGTGCCGCGGAGTCGTTAGCCCCGGATCTGCACACGACCTAACTTGCCTTCGCGTCATCTTGTCGACCGGCGCTCCGCTCCTGTCCGAGGATTTTGATTGGGTCTACGCAGATGTCAAGCAGGACGTTCTTCTTGCATCGATCAGCGGAGGGACGGACATCGTCTCCTGCTTCATGCTAGGCAACCCCATGCTTCCCGTGATTCGCGGGGAGATTCAAGCATTTGGTCTTGGCATGGATGTCGCGGCGTACGGGGATGATAATCAACCAGTCGTGAGAGAGAAGGGAGAGCTGGTCTGCCGATCGTTTTTTCCCTCGATGCCTGTCAGGTTTTGGAATGACGAAGGCGACGTTCGCTACGAGAAAGCTTATTACCGAGAGGGGCGCTCGACTTGGTACCACGGCGACTATATGGAGATCACTGAATCTCAGGGGAAATGCGGTGGCATCGAGGTGCTAGGCCGATCGGATGCGACTCTCAATCCTGGAGGCATTCGCATTGGGACGGCAGAGATTTACGGATTGGTCGAGACGCTTCCCTGGATAGAAGACAGTCTTGTAGTTGGGCAGCCTTGGGAAGGCGATGTCCGAGTGGTGCTCTTCGTGCAGCTGGCCGCAGGGGAAGTATTGGACGATGAGCGCGCGGCCGAATTGCGCCTGGCGATTCGCTCGGGGGCTACGCCGCGGCATGTCCCGGAGAAGATCCTTTCGGCACAAGAAATTCCGTACACCCGCTCCGGCAAGAAGGTTGAGATAGCGGTACGTGAGATTATCTCCGGTTCCGAGCCTCGAAACAAAGAGGCTCTCGCGAACCCCGAGACGCTCGACTATTTTCGAAACCTAGATGAACTCTCGACCTGAGTTGGGATTGTAATTTGCTTAGTAGGTACGGGTCTGGAGTCTCGCGCACGATTGCGGCCTAACGCAATTATAAGAGATGGTTTAGATCCGGTATCGGTATCCGCACGAGATCCATTAGGAGAAAGAAAAAGGCGGCTCGTTAGTCAATTTTTGGTAGGTCGCTGAATAGGCTCATAGCTAGCACCAATAGAAGCATCATGGAGGCGCTCACGAAGAATGTCTCACCCAGCCCGACTTCTGAAATGATGAAGCCGGAGGCGAATGCACCAATGGGCGCGCCCCCAGTAAAGCCGAGCTGATAGGCTGCGAGTACGCGCCCGCGATAGGCGGAGGGCGCGTGCTGCTGAAAGATCGTGCGGCTGCTATTAATGAAGATTGCGCCGCCCAGGCCCCAGCCGAATGTGGCTAGGCCGAAGCTCCAAAACGGGAGCCCTGAGCCGAGCGAGGCTTGAAGCGCCGCGGCGCAGGCCAACGCTATGAGCATCGATCGTCCCTTGTTGCGGAGCCCGAATTTTCGCAAAACGAGCGAGCCTGAAATTGTCCCTAGCGGGAAGAGCGTCATGGCCAATGCGAGTTGATCGACACCGCCGCCGTACTCGTCGCGAATGATGAGTGGAAGGACAACGGAAAAGGGGCCTATGAAGAATATGCCAACCGCGAATACGGCGATCAGACTTCCGCGAAGTTCTCGCGTTCTGCCGACGATCGCGAGTCCTTCCAGCATTCCCGCGAGAGTGTCCCGCCAGTCGAGAGATCGTGTTAGGTCTGGTCCGGATTTTTTCGGGCCTGATCGATTGTATTCCAGCGCATCAGACTGGTCTTGGCTTGGTGTGAACCAGGCAAAGATGGCGCCACTGGCTAGTATGAGAGCGTGAATCACGAGGGCAACAGGGCTACCGATAATGCGCGCAAGTCCCGCGACCACCGAACCAAGGGCTTGGCAGCAGAACTGCACTGCGGTCATACCCGAGATGGCGCTCATTAAGTCGTCGCCAGCGACGCGGGCAAGAAGTGCCTCGCGAGCGGGGTTTGCGAAGGCCGTGAGCGTTCCTATCGAGAGGGCAAACGCGATAACGATTGGGATCGAAAGTGCCTCTTGCGAGGCCGCGTACGCGAGTGCCAGGACAGGTAGAGGGGCCAGTAGATGAATCGCGATCAGCAGTCGCCGTGGGTCGAATCGATCGGCAATTGCACCGCCGACCATCAATAGGAATAGGCTCGGGAGCATGCTGGCGGTTTGCGCCGTCCCAACCCAACGACTCTCCGCTTCCAGCTCACCAACGAGGATCCAGGCAAATAGCACGCCCTGCATCCCGAAGGCGCCAAACCAACTGCCTACGTTTGCAGTGAACCAGCGATAGCCGATGGTGCTCTTTGGCTGCGCAGAAGTCTTGCCGGGTGAGGAAAGGGCGCTGAGGTGATTCGAGGTCGACTCTTTGGACACGGGGAGAGCCTATCGGTTTGGAGGCTCGATGCTCGGGGACTCGTATGGTGCTGTTCTCATCGGGCCACTATCGTGACTTTTCGCTCAGGTTTCGGGCGGCATGCTTTGAGGAGACGAAATGTTTGATTTGACGGGAAGGCACGCGCTTGTGACCGGCGCAGGTCAGGGGATTGGTGCTGGTATCGCGAGGCACCTCTCGCAGCAGGGCGCACGCGTTGTCGTGAATGACTTCTTTGAAGACCGCGCGCGGGCGACGGTCGCTTCGATTACGGAAGCAGGCGGAGAGGCAAGCGCACTTGCTTTCGATGTCACGGATCGCGATTCGGTTGTTGAAAACCTACGACCGCTCGAGCTCGATATCGTCGTAAATAATGCGGGCAACGCAGGCGCGCGAATGATGCAGCCATCGCCGTTTCGCGACATGGATCCCGAGGCCTGGGGGTCGCCCATCGACGTGAATTTAGGTGGCGTGATGAATACGACCCACGCAGTCTTGAAGGGGATGTGTGATCGTGGCTTCGGCCGCTTGATTACGATTTCTTCCGGTGCGGGCTCTGTTGGCCTTTCGATCGGCGTGGCGCCCTACGGTGCCGGGAAGGCCGGCGCGACTTCATTTATGCGGCACATGGCAGTTGAGAATGCGCCTCTTGGCGTGACCGCGAACTCTCTGGCGCTTGGCCTGATGGAGATGACGGACGTGAGTGATCCGGCTCTCGTGGCAAAGCTTGCGAAGACCGTTCCTTGTGGCCGGCTTGGCACGGGAGATGATCTGGGGCCGGCGGTTATTTGGCTTGCATCCAATGAAGCGTCCTGGGTGACGGGACAGACGATTCATGTGAATGGTGGCGGCGTTACGACCTGAAGCTGCCGCCGGGTAGCGGAACAGGAGCGGGGTGCAGCAGACGAGCGACGAGCAACCGAAAAGTGCTGTCGGAGGTAGAACGAGGTCGACTGAGGGTCGGTCGAGTAGATGTTGGGACCGGGGGCGACCCTGTATATAATTCGGCGCAAGCGCCGGATGATCGTCGCTGCCTCGAGACCACGAAACCCGAAAGCTTTAAAACAGGAGCAGTTGATGATTTGTCCGAAATGTGAAGCGGCCATGGAAGAAAAGAATCTGCGAACGCTTGAGGGACTGGTCACCTACGACCAATGCTCAGGCTGCGAGGGATTGTGGTTCGATTCGGGCGAAGCTGAAAAGCTCAAGGACACTTGGCGCACCGACTTTATTGACACAGGTGATGCCGAGGCCGGCAAAGAATTCAACGAGATGCGCGATGTCAAATGCCCTCGCTGCCAAAAGCAGATGGACAAAATCTCGGATCCGAAGCAGAAGCATATCCAGCTCGAGGCTTGCTTGGAGCACGGCGTGTTCATGGACGCCGGCGAGTTCCGCGACTACAAAAACGAAACTCTGATGGACGTTTGGCGCGGAGCGCTGGCCCTGCTTAAGGGATAGTGATCCGCCGTTGTTCGAGCGATGAGCCGCGCCGGCAAAGCCTCGCGGAGTTCTCGCTCTATCTTTCGTGGAATTCTTCGCGCAATCCTTCGTGCGAAGCGTCGTGCATATGCAATTCGGCCGTCTAAGCCGGCAGAGACGTTGATCGTTTCTTGCGTACCAGTGGGCAGAGTGTCTACGCGACCGGCCATAAAGAATCGAAATTATCGAGCCCGCAAGGCCCTATGGCGGGATCGCCGCGATACACTCCTGCGGCGCCGATCTGGAGATGACATGCCTAACCACGCCACACGAGTCTATGGGGGCATCACTGAGATGCTCTCGACTGAAGAGAACCCCACGCCGATTGTTAGGCTGAATCATGTTGTGCCGCATAAGCGGGCCAAGATTTACGCGAAGCTCGAGTGGTACAACCCGTTTGGGTCCGTCAAGGATCGCGTGGCGGAGAACCTGCTTCGGGACGCAGATGAAAAGGGGCTACTGTCCGAAGGGCAGCAGTTAGTCGAGCCGACGAGCGGTAACACCGGCATGGGGCTCGCAATGCTGGCCAACGCCAAGGGCTACACCCTCACCACTCCTCTATCCAACAAGATCCCGGCTGAGAAGCGCGTCATGCTTCGCATGTTTGGGACGAACGTTGAAGAGCTAGACGACGATTTGTGACCGGCCCCGGGGTCCCCGGAGGGGGCCATCGCACGGGCAATGGAGTTGGGCGCGCGGCCCGAGTTCTACATGCCCAACCAATACGAGAACGAAGCGAACCTCGAAGCGCACATTCGGACGACGGGTCCTGAAATCTGGCGCCAAACGGAAGGCAAGATCACGCACTTCGTCGCGGGTCTCGGTACCTGTGGAACGATCACGGGTAATTGCCGATACCTCAAGAGCAAGAGTCCAGATGTTAAGGTCATTGGTGTGCACCCCTCAGAAGGGCACGACATTCCGGGTGTGCGTTCCATAAAGCAGCTCGGACTCACGAAGCTCTTCTTGCCTGACGAATACGACGCGCTCATAGAAGTCAGCGACGAAGAAGCCTTCGATATGTGCCTTCGACTCAATCGCGAAGAGAGCATTATTGCCGGGCCGAGTTCTGCCATGGCCTTGATGGGTGCGATCAAGCTCGTCGAAGACGATCCGGACGCGGTTGTCGTGGTCATTTTCCCCGACAATGCGTTTAAATATGCCTCTACCTTTGAGCGGCACTTCCCTGAAATGCGTTCCGCCTTCCCGACCGGGAGCGCGAGCGACGAGCCGAGCAAAAACGACAAGCTATTCACGACGCTGATTGAGAATTCTCGAAATGCGCATAACACCTGCGAAACGGAGGATCTTCGGTTGAGCCTAGATGGCGATGCACCGCCCTTCGTAATCGACGTTCGTATGGAAGAACTCTATGCAGGTAAGCACGTCACGGGCGCGCATAATATTCCAGTCGAGGAGTTGGCTGACCGCGATAAGGAGCTTCCGGAAGATCGCGATCATCCGATCGTGACCGTCTGCACCCGGGGTAATCTTTCGCTTCAGGGCATGCTTGTTTTGCAGTCTCTCGGCTATCGAAACGTGCGGAGTATGAACGGTGGGACGGTCGCATGGGCGGAGCAGGGACTTCCGACGAACGACTAGTTCGCGGATCGAGTGGTGTTAGCAGCGAAGCGGTGAGGCTTGGTCGAGGGCGTCGTGCTTTCGCAGGGAGCAGATTCTGATATGCCGTGTCTTCTTCACCTTGCACGAACAAGTAGCTAACGCACTGCAGGAGACCGTAGGGGAACATCAGAG
>Ga0115569_10003768_pt1 | contig 11117 bp, 10 predicted proteins | sample COGITO_mtgs_1205_2_FD_87295 | JGI IMG/M metagenome (GOLD analysis project Ga0115569, IMG submission 87295) | Pelagic marine microbial communities from North Sea - COGITO_mtgs_120503 | ecosystem: Environmental > Aquatic > Marine > Epipelagic | place: Germany:Helgoland, sampling site Kabeltonne...
CCGCTGCAGGCGCTGTCCAAACTCCTCGAACACGATCACTTGATGCGCCTTGCCGCCGTTGACAGAGCGGTATCGGCGTCCATCCTGCAACACCAGGAATCGATCGCCCGAGGCATCAAGTCGCGCCTCACCCCGCGCGGCAACCATGGTCACAATTTTCGCATCCTCAGCTGGATCATTTACTGCCCGCTCAGTCATAAAAATATTCTCAAGCAACTGGTCTTCCGACACCGATTGCACATAGGTCACTCTGGAGCCGGAATTCAAGACCTGAAACCGACCAGGAATCAGCAAATCGAACTCTGTCATAGATTTCTGGGACGCCTTAACTTCTTGAATGCCCAGCTCAGCCGCTGGTCGCAACCAGAACACAATCAAGGACGTCAGGAGCATGACAAACAAACTTTGGACCAAAGTTAACCCAATCAACCGACCTTCTCCGAATCCTGCACTGTTTAGAACTTGTAACTCGTTATCGACATGCAGCCGCGCGTGAGCCAACATAATTGCTAGAAAAAAGCTGATGGGTAATATCAACTCTAAGAACCCCGGTAGGCGGTATAACAATAGCCAACCAATCAACTCCCCACTCAACGTACCGCTTGCCGCATCTGACAAATAACGGCTCAACCTAGAACCTGACGCGATCACAAACACCACAAGGGCTATAATCGCCATTGCCGTAAAAACTTCACGAGAAAGATAACGAAAGAGAATCATAGGAATTGGATTCTGCGGGATCGATTATCAGTATAATCGTTGTACACTTATTTTGCTCAGACCCATCAAGGAAATTTCATGCAGTTTTCTGTCAAATCCAACACCTCACCCAAATCAAGAATCCAAGGCCTCGTGCTCGGTTGCTACGACGACTTCAAACTATCCGAAATGGGACGCCAGGTTGATTCACAATCGGCAGGCCGTCTGGCAAAGCTGCTCAAGCGTGATGACTTCTCCGGCAAAGCCGGACAAACCTTAATCCTGCATAATCTAGAAGGCACCAATCTCGACCGATGTATTATCTTGGGGCTCGGTAAGCGCGACGAACTGGATGCTGATCGACTCATAACCGCCGCAACCGCCATCGCAAACACCGCGAAATCACTACCCATTAAAAAGCTCGTTATCAGTCTTGATGACGTCATCGTCTGCGATCGGGACGATACTTGGCTCGCCACCAAACTCACCGAAGCCTTTAATGATGCGGCTTATCAATATCTGGCGATGAAGGGCAAGCAAACCAAAAGCGAACCCATCACGCTTGCAAGCGTTGAACTGCTCACAGAAGCGGATCGCAGTAAAGCCGTAAAACAAGGTGTTAAGTTGGGTGGGGCACTGTCAATTGGCAAAACCGCTACCAAAGATTTAAGCAATGCGCCAGGCAATCTCTGCACCCCGACCTACCTTGCGGATCAGTCCAAAGCGCTTGCCAAACAATATGACAGTCTTACAACGACGGTTCTTGACGAAAAACAAATGCAAAAACTCGGTATGGGCGCTTTTTTGTCGGTCAGCAAAGGCAGTGATGAGCCCGGTAAAATGATTATCATTCAATATCGCGGCGCCGCGGCCAGTGTCAAACCGCATGTTCTGGTCGGCAAGGGCATTACGTTCGACACCGGCGGCATCAGCTTAAAAGGCGGGGCCGGGATGTGGGAGATGATTTATGATATGTGCGGTGCCGCCTCTGTCTTTGGCACGCTCAAAACCATCGCTGAAATCGGACCCAAAATGAATGTTGTGGGCGTACTTGCCTGTGCCGAGAATATGCCATCAGCAAGAGCCTCTAAACCGGGTGACATTGTCACCACCCTGTCAGGCCAGACTGTCGAGATATTAAATACCGATGCAGAGGGCCGACTGGTTTTATGTGATGCGTTAACCTACATTGAAAAATTTAACCCCGCCACGGTCGTTGATGTTGCGACCTTAACCGGCGCTGTTATTGTGGCGCTTGGCAGCCAGGCTTCTGCGGTCTTCTCAAATGATGACGAGGTCGCCCGGAACCTAATCGCTGCGGGTGAGCAAACCCGCGACCGGGCCTGGCAACTACCCATCTGGGAGAGCTATCAACCGCAGATCAACAGCGCATTTGCCGACATGCAAAATATTGGCGGTAAGGAGGCAGGTAGCATTACTGCCGCGTGTTTCCTTGCCCGATTTGCTAAGAAATATCGGTGGGCCCATATGGATATCGCCGGCACCTCTTTTAAATGGGCGGGCACGAAAAAAGGCGCTACCGGCAGACCGGTTGCACTGTTAACCGAATATCTTTTGCAACAAGCGGGCCGCCCCGCTTGACCCAAGTAGATTTCTATCAGATCGAATCCAGCGAAGACCCAATGGTCTTCGCTTGTCGGTTGATCGAAAAAGTGTATCGACTGGGACATCAAATTCACGTGCATGTGAGCTCAGAAACCCAAGCCAGCGCCCTAGACGCGCTGCTCTGGTCCTTTAAGGCAACCGCTTTTATTCCTCATGAACGGGCTCAGAAAAATGCCCGCGCGCCCATTGTAATTTGTCACGAAGCCATCCCAGACCAGCATCATGACGTGCTGATTAACTTAAATCCTGGCATTCCTGAATTTTTCAGCCGATTCAACCGGGTTGCAGAGATTGTGCCAAAGGATGATGAAAAACGGGCTGCTGCTCGAGAGCGCTTTCGATTTTATAAGACCCGAGGCTACCCGTTGAAATACCACAAAATGGCTGGCCGATGACCCACAAGCGATACAAAGACCCGGCGAAACCGGGCGCCCAACAAATTCCACTTCTCAGTGGTCATGCCCCCTTGCGGCAATCCAAAACCAACAAACCGGCTCGAGCACCGGCAACCCCCATTAAGAGCGCAAAAATCGCCTCGCGCGATCCAGCCTACGACCCGGATAGCTTAGACCTATTCCAGGACGTTTTTGCCGCGCTGACCTCTGAATCCAAAGCACAGCCCTTGACAGAAGTGCAAGCAAGGCAGCTTGCGAGCGAGTACACAGATCAATTTCTGAACCAAATCCGTCGAACCATCGTGACCGATTTAACCGACATCATTGCGCTGCTAGACCCTCAGCCACAGGGGCCTAAAGATCCTGATCTTTAGGCGGACTCGCGTGTATACTGCTGCCTTTTAGATCCCATTGAGCACCATGGAAAAGTACGACCCAAAGACCCTAGAGCAACGCTGGTATCAGACTTGGGAATCGGCTGGCTACTTCGCACCCAGCGGCCAAGGCCCGGCTTTTTCAATTGCGATCCCACCGCCCAATGTCACTGGCACCCTGCATATGGGCCATGCCTTTCAGCATAGCCTGGTTGATGCCGTCATTCGCCGTAAACGCATGCAGGGATACAACACCCTGTGGCAAATGGGTACGGATCATGCAGGCATCTCAACGCAATTGATTGTCGCCGAGCAATTAGCCAAGGAAGGCCTTAAACCCCTTGATATTGGACGAGCGGCCTTCATCGAGCGCGCCTTCGATTGGAAAGATCAATCCGGCGGTCAGATCAGTCAGCAACTACGGCGCATGGGCGCATCCCTGCATTGGGAAACAGAACGCTTTACCCTGGACGAAGGCCTGAGCCGCGCAGTGATTGAAGTTTTTACCCGTCTGTTCGAGGAAGGCCTGATTTATCGCGGTAAACGTTTGGTGAATTGGGACCCCAAATTAGAAACATCGATTTCGGATCTTGAAGTCATCTCGGAGGAAGAAAGCGGTTTTCTTTGGCATATCCGCTATCCCATAACGGATATGCCCGCCACCTTTATCGAAGTTGCTACCACGCGGCCCGAGACCATGCTGGGTGATGCGGCGGTGGCCGTGCATCCGGATGACGCCCGCTACAAACACTTAATCGGCCAGTCGGTTTCTCTGCCGCTGAGCAACCGCTTAATTCCGGTGATCGCAGATCACTATGTTGATCCCAGTTTTGGCACCGGTTGCGTCAAAATCACGCCCGCCCACGACTTTAACGATTATGACGTCGGCCAACGCCACGACCTGCCATTGCAAAGCATTATGAACCCGGATGGCACTATTTCCGATAATGCACCTGAACCCTATCAGGGCCTTGACCGGTTCGATGCGCGCCGAAGAATTGTCGAAGACTTGGATGCCGCAGGATTACTGGTCAAAGTCGAAGACCACAAACTAATGGTGCCACGAGGTGAAAAATCAGGCGTGGTCGTTGAGCCCTTGCTCAGCGACCAGTGGTTTGTTCAGGTTGGACCACTCGCTGAACCGGCAATCAAGGCCGTTGAAGGCGGCGACATTACATTTAATCCAAAACAAGCTGAAAACATTTACTTTGCATGGATGCGCGACCTCAAAGACTGGTGTATTTCGAGACAGCAGTGGTGGGGTCATCGCATACCTGCTTGGTACAATGAGGCTGGCGATGTTTTTGTTGGGGAATCTGAGGCCTCGGTTCGAGCGAAACACCAATTGGCGGATGATATCCGGCTTCGACAAGACGATGATGTCTTAGATACCTGGTTTTCCTCTGCTTTGTGGACCTTTTCAACCCTCGGCTGGCCCGAAGACACCGAGGCTTTGAAAACCTTTCACTCTACCGATCTCATGGTAACAGGTCACGATATCATCAGTTTTTGGGTCTCCCGAATGATCATGATGACCTTGAAGTTCATGGATGAAGTTCCCTTCAAAGAAGTCTATATCCACGGCCTGGTGACAGACGCTGAAGGCCAGAAAATGTCAAAATCCAAAGGCAATGGCCTGGATCCGATGGACATTATCGATGGCATCACAGCCCAAGCATTGATCACAAAACGAACGGAAAATTTACTGCAAGCACGCCAGCAGACAAAAATCGAGCGCGCAACGCGTAAAGAATATCCAGATGGCATCGCTGCCTACGGCACCGATGCGCTGCGCTTTACCTTCTGCGCGATTGCAACAAGCGCCCGCGCCATGCGGTTCGATCTGAAACGGGTGGAAGGCTATCGAAATTTTTGCAATAAACTTTGGAACGCCACTAACTATGTTTTGATGAACACGGGCGAGCGGATTCAAAGTGCTGCGCCGATAGAATCAGTTGCTGACCATTGGATTCGTTTGAAATTCCAAGAGACCAGCAATGCCGTGAACCAGGCAATGGATGACTATCGCTTCGACCTGGCAGCAAAGCACATCTATGAGTTTGTTTGGGACGAGTTCTGTGACTGGTACTTAGAACTCTGCAAGCCCGTTCTGCTCTCAGACGCGACAAGTTCGGCCGAGAAAGCCGGCACCCAGACCTGTTTGCTTGAGACGCTCGAGGCAACCTTTAGATTGGCGCATCCCTTCATGCCTTTTATTACAGAGGAGCTTTGGCAGAAGCTTCCGGATGCATTACGGCAGGGCCCGTCCCTCATGCTTGCGCCCTATCCCGAGCCGACGCTGATACCAGACAGTAGCGAGGCCGTTTTCGCCGACATCCATTGGATAAAAGAAATGGTGGGTGCTGTTCGGAATATTCGCGGCGAGCAAGATATCGCACCGAGCACGCTCATTCCAATTTTACTGCAAGCGGGCAGTCCGTTAGACAGGACCCGGCAAGCGCAATTTATGCCTCTTATTATGGCCCTGGCACGCCCTGAAACCCTGTCCTGGATCGACAACGAGGCGGAGCCGCCGGCATCGGCTATTAAAATTATTGGCGACTTAAAAATTTTGGTCCCTTTAGCAGGCCTGATAGATGTCGAAGCTGAGCTTGAACGCATCGATAAAGAAATAAATAAGATTCTTAAAGAGATCACCCGTATTCAAGGCAAGTTGAGCAATGACGCTTTTGATAAAAATGCGCCCGTTGCCATTGTCGATAAAGAAAAGTCGAAGATCCAAGATTACGAGCGGACCAAAGCAGACTTTGAAGCACAAAAAGCGCGAATCCAGAATATCTGAATTAGACCTACTAGCATTGAGATTGATCACACCTGATCAGTAAAAAAAATACTTGGACAAGGCGTGCATCTTATGCATTAATTCGAAGGAAGCGCGACACAGCGCTGTGAAATAAATACGAGGTACGGTAAATGTCTGATCGACAAATGGGAACAGTGAAGTGGTTTAACGACTCTAAAGGTTTTGGTTTCATTGAACGTGAAACCGGCGAAGACGTTTTTGTTCATTTTCGTTCGATTCGTGGCGAAGGTTTCAGAACCTTAAAGCAGGGCGCAGCGGTTGAGTTCGTGATTTCTGAAACTGACAAAGGCTTTCAAGCCGAAGACGTAGCTGAAGTTATTTAATCACCTGCGCCTCGCCCGTTGAAAGCCTGCGTTCGCGCGAGCAGCGCTGCATAAGCCGCGCTGTTGAGCAGCCGCACAGGCGCCGCTACGGGTCAACTTGAAACTTTTAAGACGACCTTCCCAATCGTTACATCTGAGGCCACGAGATCGTGTGCCTGGCTGGCAGATTGGATCGGGTACACCTGCTGAATAATCGGCACAATTTCCCCTTGACTGATTTTTGGCCAGACATACTGGCCTATCTCCGCCATAATTGACGCTTTTTCTAAAAGCGGGCGGGCGCGAAGGGTTGAACCTACGACTCGGAGCCGCTTCATCATCAACTTGGCGAGATCAACCTCAGCTCGACTCCCGCCCATCAAACCAATCAAAACCAGACGACCATTAAGGGTTAACGCCTCCAGATTCTCCGCCAGGTAGCTCGCTCCAACCGGATCTAAAATGACATCAGCGCCTTGAGGCCAAAGTGCGCGTACAGCATCGATGAACCCACCGTCCCGACGATTCTGCCCCCCTTTTGCACCCAACTTTATACAGGCTTCAATTTTTTCGGCAGAGCCTGCTGTTACGAAACTTTCAGAACCGAAGGCGTGACAGAGCTGGATAGCCGCCGTACCCACGCCGCTGGCACCGGCATGCAACACGACCCGCTCGCCCGGCTGCAGAGCCGCCTCAATAAACAAATTGAGCCAGGCGGTTGCGAACACTTCCGGAATCGCAGCAGCTTGTTCAAAGTCGAGGTTATCCGGGATTTTCAAGGCACTGCCCTGATCAACCACCGCCTGTTCAGCATAACCGCCACCCGCTAAAAGCGCGCAAACTCGGTCCCCCACTTGATGATGTGTCACGTCGGACCCAACCGCCACCACAATGCCGGCACACTCCAACCCCATCGTCTCTGGCGCACCGGGTGGCGGCGGATACAAGCCCTTGCGTTGCATGAGATCGGCACGATTGATCGCAGTGGCTTTAACATCGATTAATATTTCTGCTGGGCCGGGCGCGACGCTTGGCGCCTCCGTCCACAGCAAATCTCCGGTTTCGGAAATAGAAATCGCGCGCATCATACACTCCTCTTGACGCCAACTGGGACCTTGAGTCTCAGCAGCTGGTTAATGGCATTCACCGTGACGCAAGCGTCCGGTTTGTTCCTCGGTAGACCCCACGCTTGGCCTTGAAGCGGACTCTAATCGGTAAAGCCCGTTTAACGATGATCCCTTCGGGCGCTCATGGTCGTTCAACGACGTGAAACATCACCCGTCGCATGCCACGCTTTCGTGAGAGTTTAGTCATTCAATCAGGATCAGGCCTCAATAATGCGGCGGCGGCTCATCGATACCCGACGTCGCGTCTGGCCGTGTTGTCGCGATTTGTTGTAATTGTTCTGACAGCACTCTCACCTGATCCTCGAGTAACAGAATTTGTTGTTGCTGAGCCAATACCGCATCATCTAACTGCTGCAGCAAGTCTTCCTGAAACGCAATTTTCATCTCTAACCGATCCACCTGATCTTCATTCATTGCCAGTCGCCTAATAGTTCATCCGGACTTTCACACCCTGACGGTTGAGATATTTTTTTATATCCAAGACTCGATAATCACCGTAATGCACCATCGACGCAACCAAGGCCGCATCCGCCTTGCCGTCGGTTAACACTTGGTGCAAATGCGCGGGCGTGCCAGCACCACCAGAGGCCACAACTGGCACCGGCACCGCCTCGGCGACGATTCGCGTTAACTTAATCTCATAGCCTTGCTTCATGCCATCGGCATCAATCGAGTTCACGACAATCTCGCCGGCACCCAGCTCACAGCCTTGACGCGCCCAGGCAATGGCGTCCATCCCCATTGCTTTACGTCCGCCGTTAATGACTACCTCATACCCACTTGGGCAGGCGGTATTGGGTGCGACTCGCCGAACATCCATCGACAACACGGTATTTTGCGTGCCAATGGCTTGGGCACACTCTTTGATTAACCCGGGTCTTAGCACCGCGGCCGAGTTGAGGCTGATTTTCTCAGCGCCGGCCATCAACAATCCGGCGGCATCTTCTCGGGTTCGAATGCCACCGCCAACAGAGAAGGGGATGAAAATTTCTTGCGCCACCTTTTGAACCACGTCCAACATAATATTGCGCTGATCACTTGAAGCCGTAATGTCGTAAAACACCAGCTCATCCAAGCCATCTTCATAATAGGCTTTTGCTTTTGCGACCGGGTCACCCAGCATCTCCGTCGCCACAAACTGCACACCCTTAGACAACTCACCATTCTTAACATCTAAACAGGCCACCACTCGCTTGCTCAACATATTGCACCGTCCCATTGACCAAAGGCGGCGAGCAGCTCTAAACCAAACCGGCCGCTTTTTTCCAAATGAAATTGGGTCGCAAAAACATTGTCTCGGCCGATCACGCTGGCAAAGGTTTTATCGCCAAAGGTCGTTTCGGCAAGAACATGCGCGCTGTGATTTGGTATTGCGTAGTAGGCGTGCACGAAATAAAACTCCGCGCCTTCGGGTACGCCGGCCATCAAAGCATGTTCTGACACGTTTGCGACTTCGTTCCAACCGATTTGAGGCACTTTGTAATCGCTTTCGGCAAACTGAAACCGCTTACACTGACCTGGGATAATGCCCAGGCAATCGCGCGCGCCTTCTTCGGTGTAGTCCAACAAAACTTGTAGCCCCAAACAGATTCCAAGCAGCGGTCGACCACTTTGAAAAAAGCTCACCAGCGCCTCATCTAACCCAAGGCGCGCCAAAGTGACCATGGCCGTCTCTGCTGTCCCTACACCGGGAAAAATTAGCCGATCCGCACGCCTGACGACCTCAGGATCCGCAGAGATCTCGGCGTTCAAGCCAACTGCTTGGCAGGCGCGCTGAACACTGCGGAGATTGCCTGCGTCATAATCGACAATGATTACCGAAGGTCTCATGCACCACTCCTTCAAAAGCGCCATTATACGGACTCTGAGTTCAAACGGGATGCTAGGCCTGGAATATTTCTACGGCAGGCCTGATTTCACGAGAAGCCGCAGGGTTCAAGACCATCGCGCCTTTGGATAGGCTAAACCCCGTGCAAACCGGTATACTTTCTCTTACCCGAAAGATTCTGACACCCAGTCAAGGCTAGACATTTGAAAGATCATCCCGCCCCAACCAGCGCTTCTCCTCGCTATACGGCTCGAGGAGTCAGCGCAGAGAAGCACGACGTTCACGCCGTTGTCGACCACCTTGATCGCGGACTTTTCCCAGGCAGTTTTTGCAAAGTGACAGCGGACATCCTCGGGGGCAGCCTTGATCATTGCAACGTCGTTCACGCCGATGGCAGTGGCACAAAGTCGATCTTGGCGTATTTGCACTACAAAGAAACCGGTGACCCGAGTGTCTTTTATGGCACTGCGCAAGACAGTATTGTAATGAACCTTGATGACCTGATCTGCGTTGGTGCAACCGACAATATCCTCATATCCAACACCATCAACCGTAACGCCAGAAATTGCCCGGGCGAGGTCGTTAAAGCGCTGATTGATGGCAGCGAAGCATTCATGCAAACCATGCGCGATCTCGGCGTCAACCTCATTCCCGGAGGCGGCGAGACAGCAGATGTTGGCGACCTTACCGGCACACTAACCGTTGACAGTAACGCTGTGGTGCGCCTGCCACGGGCGGCGGTTGTTACCAATCAAATCACACCTGGCCTGAGTATTATTGGGCTGAGCGCCTCTGGGCAGTGTCAGTACGAAACCCAAATTAATAGCGGCATCGGCAGCAACGGCTTGACCAGCGCCCGGCACGACTTGCTAAGTCAATATTATGCCGAGCGCTACCCTGAGTCCTATGATCCGAATACGCCGTCTGAGCTCGCCTACTGTGGCCCCTATCGTTTGACCGACGCGCTGCCTGGAACGGATGCCATGACGGTGGGCGCAGCCCTGCTGAGCCCAACACGCAGTTACGCACCGGTTGTGAAGCATTTGCTTCTGGAACTTGGGCCCAATATTAAAGGCCTCATCCATTGCTCTGGGGGCGCCCTGACCAAGTGCCTCAAGTTCGGGCAAAACGTGCACTACATTAAGGATCAATTACTTGCCGTGCCCCCCGTGTTCGACGCAATCCAAACAGCTTCTCAGACAAGCGATGAAGAAATGCACCAGGTCTTTAACATGGGGCAGCGACTGGAAGTCTATGTTCCCCACGAGCATGCCAACGCAGTCATTGAAACAGCGAATGCTTTTCAGATCGAGGCTCAGATCATCGGCAGAACTGAAGGCAGCGATGGCAATCAACTCACCCTGACAACCCATGCCGGTCGAACGCTTTGGTACCAATTGACCAGCAAATGAAGGCGGCGCGGACGCGCCCTGTAGGAGTTTTATATGACACAAATCAGCTTTGAAGAAGCCCTAAAGATTTTGACCGATAAAGAAGGTTCAGACCTGTATTACTCAACCGGCGCGCCGCCCAGTGCAAAAATATTTGGCGTCTTGAGTCCTTTTTCCGATGAGATCATGAAACCAGGCGAAATTGAAGTGATCGCAAATTCGATCATGGACGACGAGCAAAGACGCCAGTTCAAGGCGTCACCCGAGATGAATATGGCAATATCAAGGCCCGGTCTCGGCCGGTTTCGGGTGAACATTTTCCGTCAGCGTAACCAAGTCTCCATGGTCATTAGACGCCTTGGGACGGACCTGCCCAATTACAAAGAACTCGGCCTACCACCGGTTTTGATGCAACTCATCTCCCAAAAGCGGGGCCTCATCTTGTTCGTTGGCGGAACCGGTTCCGGGAAATCAACCTCCCTTGCTGCGTTGATCGACTACCGTAACGAAAATACCCAAGGCCATATCATTACCATCGAAGACCCCGTTGA
>Ga0115569_10003795_pt1 | contig 11076 bp, 11 predicted proteins | sample COGITO_mtgs_1205_2_FD_87295 | JGI IMG/M metagenome (GOLD analysis project Ga0115569, IMG submission 87295) | Pelagic marine microbial communities from North Sea - COGITO_mtgs_120503 | ecosystem: Environmental > Aquatic > Marine > Epipelagic | place: Germany:Helgoland, sampling site Kabeltonne...
ATCGAAGCGATTGTCAGGCTCGTTCACAGCGGCAGGCTGAAAATCAGCATTACCTATAAAAAGAAAGACCACTGAGGAATCCAGTATGAAGGCATCTATATGGCTGTGCCTGTTGTTAATAACGGCCTGTGGTGGCGGTGGATCCTCTCAGTCGAGCCCTCAGCCACAGTCTTTAATGTCTGCTGAAACCTCGACTCCGGTGGCCGCAGAGCCTCTCGTTTCTGGATCGAACAAGGTGAGCCAGACAATAGATGGCCAGCTAGTTAATCGTACTTTCCTTATCCGTCTGCCTGATAATCTCGCCGAGGATAGCTATCCAGTCGTGTTCTTCTTTCATGGTGCCGATAGCTACGGAGAAGCGCTGCTCAATGACAGCCCGGAGATTGCGGCATTAATAGACGCTGGTGAATTTATTGGGGTGTTCCCCGATGGCTACAATCAGCGTTGGAATGTCAGCGGTGAAACCGATGCCGATGATGTCGAATTTGTCTCTCTCATCATCAATAGCCTTGATTCTGACGATACCTTTGATCTCGACAGGGTCTATGGCGTCGGTATGTCTAATGGCGCCGGGCTGCTCAATAAGATCGCCAAAGAGGCGTCAATATTTAAAGGCATAGCCCCACTGCTTAGTCAGCAGACCGTCTCGTTAGGACAGCTAGTGCCACCTCAGGCTATCTCGGTATTTCAGCTGAATGGCGCAAACGACGACTTGGTGCCTTTAAATGGTGGCACCGGCGTCGCTGACAGTCAGTTTATGTCGGCTCAGGACAGCGCCGAAAACTGGATGTCAGCCTTTAACTGCGATCTGACCCCCTCCAACAGAACCAGAACCTGGGGTGAGAAAACCGTCGAGGAATTAACCTTTACCGGTTGCCTGAATAATAAAAAGGTTCGCTATTTTGTTGTCCAAGATGGCGGCCACAGCACGGTATTTGGTCAGGGCTTTAATCTCTATCAGCTTATTTGGTCGTTCTTTAGATCAACAGACCGTGACAATGCGCTCGACCTCAAGATTCTCTCGCTTGGCGACAGTTATACCATTGGGCAGTCTGTCTGTGACACATGCAGCTTCCCTCAGCAGCTTAAGGAAAATCTGATTTTCGACTACTCGGACCGAGACAGTATTAGCTTACAGGTGATTGCTAAGACCGGCTGGACCACGACCAATTTGATCAATGCCATCGAAACACAAGCGCCGGCCAGCGATTTTGACCTAGTAACACTGCTGATCGGGGTGAACAATCAGTTTCAAAATAGATCCTTTGATATTTATAAGACAGAATTTATCGAGCTTGTAGAGTCGGCGGTCTCTTTTGCCGGCGGTGATGCTAGCAATTTGATTGTGGTTTCGATTCCAGACTACGCCTTCACGCCATTTGGAGATTCTAGGAATACCCCAGGTGTTAGCGCCGACATCGATTTGTATAACGACTATGCTCGAGATTACTGTCAAGAAAACGGCTTAAGTTACGTTTACATTACTGACATTACCAGGCAGGGATTGGAAGACGCGAGGCTAGTAGCCTCAGACCGGCTACACCCCTCGGCAATAGCCTACAGTCAGTTTGTTGATCGATTATTGCCACTGGCACTGGAGAAGTTGGAGCCGCAATAGAATGGGATAGCAGCGCAACGCTAGGCAATCCAATATTTACTCCTCCCAACCCACAGCGTCCGCCCCCTGTCGCCGCCTGAACCCCTGTTGTCCCAAGCGCAGTTACTTTGATACAAAGGGTGATAGTATTCCGCAATCGTCTGGGTTGTCGGCTGTGCAGTAAGCGGCGTACTCAACCCAGTATAAAAATAATAATTCTTCTGAGCTTCTTATGGATATCGACACGCTTGCGAACACCTTCTGGCAGCAGGGCTACCTGGCGATTGATGGTTTTTTTGATGATCGCCTGATGGACAGCTACCAGGGGCATATTGAGCGGCACTTTGGCGACGACCCGGAGTTTGTCCACAATCCGGAGTTTTTAGAAAGATCGAATACTGATGTCATTCCCTGGTTTCCGCAACTGGATGGCATTGATGCCTTTGACACCGCGGAGCAAGATCCAAGATTACTGGCCTTAACTGACGCTATTTTGGGCGCGGGTTGGTCGAGTCTTTACAGCATGGTGATGTTTAGCAAAAAAGGCTCCAATGGCCAAGCTTGGCATCAAGACTGTCCGCCGGAGGATAAAAGCCAATTTAACTTAAACCGTTTGGTTTACACCATGGATATTGATCAGCGCAGTGGTGGCAAGTTATTGGTGATGCCGGGCTCGCACAAAGGCGGCGCGATTAGTGTTGGCGATGGCAATGAGGACTTTGCCGGACAGGTGGTGTTGAGCCCGCAGAAAGGCACCTTGATTTTGATTCATGGTCATGCCTGGCACCGTGTGCTGCCGGTGATGGGGGTTAGCCGTGTGTCGACTAATTACCGCTGTTGCCCGGCCGATACGCCGGCGGATATCACCGACACCTGTGTCTATCGCAATATGCGCTACCAGTTTTCTAGCAACCGCATTATTGAAGAGCGTCTCCCATGAAGCAAAACGCTACTGCGACTATTCGCTGGGGCATTATTGGTGCTGGCCGTATCGCCAGAACCTTTGCTGCCGATCTTGCCCATGCTGAGCATGCGGTGTTGACTGCGGTTGCTTCGCGGCAACTGAGTTCGGCCCAGGCCTTTGCCGATGACTGCGCGGTGCCCTGTGCCTATGGCAGTTACGCGCAACTGTTTGCCGACCCCAATGTGGATGCGGTCTATATTGCAACGCCCCACAGTCACCATAAAGAACAGGCCATCGCCGCTCTGCGTGCGGGAAAGCATGTGCTGTGCGAAAAACCGGCGACGGTAACCCCCGCTGAGTTGGAAGAGGTGCTGGCGGTGGCGGTAGCAGAAAAGCGCTATTTTATGGAGGGCATGTGGACTTACTTTATGCCCGTGATCCAAAAGGCTCAGGAGTGGGTTAAGGCGGGGCGCATAGGCAACCTGTGCCATGTTAAAGCAGACTTTGGTTTCCCATTGCCCTACAGCCCAGATCTGCGCGAGTACGATCACCGTCTGGCTGGGGGCTGTCTGCTGGAGATGGGCATTTACCCAATCGCAATGGCCTGGTTGTTTTTGCAACAGGACCCCGACACGCAAACAGTTTGGCACCATAAGGCTGACAATGGCGTTGAGGACGATGTGGTTATTTTAAACACCTATGGCAACAACCGCGCCACGGCGCAGTTGACCACCTCTTTTCGCAGCAAGTTAAATAATTATCTGACTTTGATTGGTGACAGGGGCACGCTGACCATTGCCGATTATTGGGCAGCCCGCGAGGTGATGCTTTTTCAGGGTGCCGCGTGCGTAGATCGCTTTGCTGAACAGCGCCCTCAGCAAGGTTTCAATCATCAAATTGAACAGGTAAGCTGTGAATTACTGGCCGGCAAGCTGCAACCTGAGGTTGTTAGCTGGGACGCTAGCCGGGCCTTTCAGCGGCATATGGCTGAGATAAAAGCACGTTTTTGATTGGCGCGACAAAAAACAATAATAAACCTAAATCACAAGTGGAATTTTCATGGAACACCGTACCTATTACGTGCTGTATTGCGCGATTATCGTGTCGCTTGGCGGCTTTGTTTTTGGCTTTGACGCCGCTGTTATCTCTGGGGTGGTTGGCTTTGTCTCGGTTGAGTTTGATCTGACGCCAATACAATCGGGTTTTGTGGTTGCCGCACCGACGCTCTCTGGGGTATTTGGCACGCTGGTGATCGGCCCCTTAAGTGACGCCCTTGGGCGTAAAAAGGTGCTGATTATCATTGCCTTTCTCTACCTGCTGTCGGCCCTTGCCTCAGCGTTTGCCTCCTCTTATATCATGCTGGTGACAGCCCGTGCTTTAGGTGGTCTTGCCTTTACCTCGCTGATGATTGCGCCCATGTATATTGCCGAAATTGCGCCGGCAAAACTGCGCGGCAAGCTAGTGTCGATCAACCAGCTGAATATTGTTGTCGGCCTCTCAGCAGCTTATTTTGCCAACTACTTTATTTTAAATGCCAGCGAGTCTGGCAGCGCCTGGGCCACGGCCTGGGCTATTGATACCGATACCTGGCGCTGGATGCTGGGTGTTGAAATTATCCCGGCCGCAGTGTTTTTCTTTGCCCTGTTTATGATTCCCGACAGCCCGCGCTGGTTAGTCAACAATGGCCGTGAACAGCAGGCTCGCGTGGTGCTGGCGAAGCTATTGCCCGCCGATGAGGTCGAGACTGAGGTCGAGCTGATTAAAAGCAGCTATGACAGCCAAAATGGCGCCCTGTGGAAACGCATTACCGGTGTGTTTGGCCCGAAAATGCGTCTGGCGCTGATCGTGGGCATTATTGTCGGTGTGGTGCAGCAAATCACCGGTATCAACGCGATCTTCTTCTACGCCCCGACTATTTTTGAGCAGAGCGGCATTGGCACCGATGCGGCCTTTGCCCAAGCGGCGCTGGTTGGTCTGATCAATGTGGTGTTTACCCTGGTGGCCATGGCCCTTATCGACCGCTGGGGACGCAAGCCTCTGCTGCTGGTTGGTTTAACCGGCATTGCCTTTAGCATGGCGCTGTGCACCTATGGCTTTGCCCAGGCGACCTATGAATTAAGCCCCAAGGGAATTGCGCAGATTGAGCAAATCGATAATATTCAAAGCAGCTTTGATACGACCAAACTCAACGCCCTGGTTGGCACTGTCTACCAGAGTGATGTCGAGTTTAAAGCGGCCCTAGCTGACACCATTGGCGCCAGTGCGGCACGTGAACACGAAAGCGCCTTCCTTAAAACTGCCACCACCATGAATGCCATCTTGATTTTGGTTGGCATCTTAGGCTTTGTCGCGTCCTTTGCCATGTCGTTGGGACCGGTTATGTGGGCGCTTTTCTCTGAGATTTTTCCCAACCAATTGCGCGGCATCGCCATCTCAGTGGTAGGCATGATCAACAGCATGGTGAGTTTCTTTGTGCAGCTGTTGTTCCCTTTAGAACTGAGTGTTTTTGGCGCCGCGCTGACGTTTTTCTCCTACGGTGTGTTTGCGGTTATCGGCTTGGTGTTGGTGGCTTGGCTGCTGCCAGAAACCAAGGGTAAATCACTCGAAGAGCTAGAGGTAATGTTTGCTAAAAAAGTCGTTTAGGGCTGGGTTTTTGGCGGGTAATTAGGGGCAGAATCGAATTTTTATACAGCAATAACTGTAGCCTTCATTCAATTCGAGTCTGACCCTAATTCTTGCCCTAATTCTTGTCTCAACAGCATCTTTGAGGCTAATTAAAGGATAATTAGGGTCAGACTCATTGCTTTTTACGCTTTACGCAGCGGTGTACCCGTCGCCTTTGCTTGTTATGAGCTTTATACATTGCCAGCATAGAAGTTATAAGGCCCGCTATTTGAAAAGCCAAGTGACTTATAAAACTCAATGGCATGTGCGTGCTTGTTTGCCACAAGCCATGTGGCGCCCGTACCTTTCGATGCGGACAGTTTGTTAATGAGTTTTTTGCCTATACTCATACGCTGGCGTGCGGGACTAATGAATATTTCTTGTATGTAGCAGCTTTCTTTTCCATGCCAAGGATAACTGTAGGCGAAAATGGCTCCTACGATTGTATTTTTATTTATGGCAACAAAGCATAACGAAGGATCAAAACCATAGAATCTCTCTAGATACTGCTGTGCATGTGATAAGTCCCATTCTTCATTGTATGGCGGCTGAGCATAAGCTTCTCTGAGAATATTTGCACACCCACCAATGTCCGAGCTCTCACAATTCCTGAATTCCATTTCGATACCTCTATGACTCATAACAGTCTGTTTATAGGGCCCTTGGCCTGTTAATAATTATTATCGGGACAATAATGAGAGCTAGGATTCTTGATTTTAAGCCTTGCCAGACTACTGCCCATAAAAACAGAAAAATTGAAATAGGGCTTCCTTGTATCTCCATCACCATTCCACCGATTTGTTTCGCGGCCACAGTTTTATGTCCCGAAGTTTGATTGAACTATAGGAAGGATGTTTTTAGCTATCAAGTTTTATGCAGGGATAGATAAACAGACCTGTTTAAGATCGGTACCTAACTTATCCGTTAGTTGATATAAGTGCCTTTTTCTCTTTCGGAGCGCGTATTAATAGCAGGGGAGGAAAGGAACACGGCGCAGAATGGCTGAGCTGTTAAGCCAAGGCTTTTTGCTCTGTCGCCTTTTTGCTGGCAATGTTTTTATGTAGGTCTGTGACGCTAAAAACACTGATTGGGTTGGCGAAGCCCTTGACCACTATCTTGCCTTTGTCCTGGCAGTGAACAGTGCCTTTAATCAGGTCGTAGGTATCCTTCGAGACTAATATTTCATTGCTCTGGGCGGAGCATTCAAGGCGACTGGCGAGATTGACTGTGCGACCCAGCAGCGTGTAGTCGAGACGATTTTCGGTGCCAAAGTTGCCGACCTTGCAGACACCACTATTGATACCCATGCGCAGTCCCAGGGGGTGGGCAATACCCTCGGCGCGCCAGCGCGCTTGCAACTCGGTCATGGCGTGCTTCATGGCCAGTGCCATTGACACACAGCTGACCGCATCAGAGCGCACGCCACGACTTTCCGGATCGCCAAAAAAGACCATTATGGAGTCGCCGATAACCTTGTCGATGGTGCCACCAAAACGAAATGCAATCTCAGACATTTCGGTTAAATAGGTGTTGAGTAGCGAGGTGAGTTGCTCTGGGTCGAGCTCTTCAGCGAGTCGGGTAAAGCCTTCCATATCGGAGAAAAACACGGTTAGAGTTTTCTCCTGAGTTCCGGCTTTGACATCTTTGCCGGTGAGTATGGCTTTGCGCAGAGCCGGAGAGAGGTATTTGGAGAGATGAAAGGTGCGCAGGGTTAGCCAATCATTTTGTCTGAGCACCGATTCATGCTGTTCGGCGAGCAGGAAATGGGTGTGCCGGGCCATATTAGTATTGAGTAAGCAGTATGCAAAGCTAATACCGAAAACCAATAGTTGCACTGAGGCTGAGGGAGCAATCGAAATAGGTAACAGCCAGTAGCCGAGACTGGCGCCGAGAAACAGGCCAATCAGGTCCAGTGGCGCGGTGGCTTTCATGGCCCCGACTATGGTGATCAGAAAAGCGGCGCCCAGTGCCATCGTTACGGCGGGATCAAAGTCCACTAAGGCGATCAATAATCCTGCTATGAGACCGTCGCTGAACTCCATTAAAAGTGACAGGCGCTGCCGATGGCCAAGGGCTAGCGCGGTGCTAACCGTAAAGTAGCTGCCAAACTGGTAGAGAAACAGGGCCGGGAGGATAGCCAGAAGCCCCGAGTGGTACCCGATATCGCGCCAAGCGCCAAGCAGAATAGTCACACCGCTGATACAGAGAGCCAGTCTATAGAGCTCCTGCAACTTTGGCGAAGGGTAGATAAATGCTTTCCATGTCATAAATAATAGTCTAGCACCGCTATTTGCAGGCCACTGAATATTATCAGTGCCCCAATTTTGGGGCCTTTTAAGGTTTGCATAGTCGCATCAGGTTTGAGACTATTTGACTTCGAGTTATTACAATAAGAATCTTTACACAATAACGACAAAGAGAAAGATCAGACTATGGACAAATTTCTAGCACTGAACAAATATCTGCTGATGGGTTTCTGGCTGGTATTTGTGGTCAATCTTTTTATGCCAATTGCGGCACATGCAGGGCAGTGGGTACTGTGGATTGGTGTTCTTATGTTCGCGGTCCACGCAGTTGAATTTCTTGTGGTGCGGAAAAAACTCCACGCTCGTGGATACTCTGGTATGGTAAGTCTTATCGGTGTTTTGTTGCTGGGTATCCTCTATTGGAAACCCCTGTTGCGCGAGTAGGTGCTATGGCTCTGTTTAAAAAGCGTACGCAATTATCAGGTAGCACTAATTCTCATTCCTCAGGCGAGCCGCCACGGGGTGAATCGTGGGAAGTCTGGTATGCTAGGTTTAAAGCAGTGGCGACCAGCGGTAACTCCAGATTGCAGCTTCAGAATAGCAATCAAAATATTCTCGATCTGATGGATCACCAGCCTTTAAAGGACGCCTTCCATCGCGGTATCGATGCCACAGAGTTGGGTGTTCAGTTTGCAGCAGATTTTGATGTCGGTGCGTTTCTTCGCGACAATGGTATCTTTAGGTAAGACAATGGTATCTTTGCAAATAGTGTCACTAGATCGCTTAGATGACTAGTTTAGATAGATAGCTTACAAAGCCTCTCGTCCAAATAAATTTAGATTTGATAATGACAGCATGGATTGCAGTTAACGTACGTTACTGGCTGCGAAACGATATTGTCTTGCAGACGTAAATTAGCCTTAATACAAAAAAGTTCTATTTATGAAAGCGCCGGTTTTAGTCTTGGTTACCACTCTGTTTTTAATTGCCTGCGGTGGCGGCGGGGGGAGTACTGGTTCCTCTGCCACTGATCAGGAAGGCTCTGGCTCAACCGACTATGGTTCAATCTCGCTTGCCGGGCAGACTGTCGTTTGGTCTGATGAGACCAATTGGACGTTGACGGCCGCGGCGGAAAAGCTGGATAGTGCGACGCGTTCATTTGAACTGTCTGATGGCGGTTCCGGTCTTGAAATTGACTCGACCACAGGATTGATTCAGGGCGGTGTCACAGAGCCGGGTGTCTATGATCTGACCATCAGTGCTACAGATGGCTCCGGCGCCTCGATATCGACAGCCTTTACGTTTACCAGCAATGCGTTTCTTGCCGGCCATTGGGTCCTGCCGACGCCATCGACCGGTGAAACGCTGGTTATGGTCGTCTCGCGCAATGGGCGCGTGAGTTTGACTAATGCCTCTGCGGCGGGAGAAATTACCGGTCTATGCAGTGGCCAGGCCGATATCGTCGGCGACACCTTTAGCGGTAATCTCAGCTGTGTTCAGTCTGACTCTGAAACAGCAGAATTGACCACTTATTCACTGCCTGTTGCCGGGACTGCTGTCGAGGGAAGTCGCATTACCTTGGCCAATTTTAATGGCGATGGTGATGGCGTGTTTGTCTTTCAAACAGGTGCCGAGGTGTTTAATTTTGGTACCATTGTCCCCGGTATCTACGTCGAGTATTCCGATATTGCCAGCGGCATTTCACTGGTTGAAGTGACAGCCGAGGGTGTCTTGAATGCGATAGATCCCGCTGCTCTAGGGTTTAACGACAAACGCAGCCGCTGCACGCTATCGGGCAATCTCGAGCCGGATGCCATTTTTGCTGACTATGAGCTCGAAGCGTTACAGGCTGCACTGCAAGTGTTTGAAGCGACCATCTCCTTGAGTGATTGCGATCTCGGTGGCGGCTCAGTGGGTAGCCTTGATTATGATCAGAGCAACGCATTGGCTCTCGGGGCAAGTTTTATGGACACCCTTGCTGGGGCGCTGTCGTTTAATTTGTACTCGCCCGGGAATCCGGCGACCAACAATGGCTTTAATGCGAGCTATTTCCACTTTGTGCACTTCTGCGATCAGTCCAATGAACTGACAGCAGTGGCGAATTTATTGGCGGACACTGAGCGCTTTTCGATTATTGCCTGTCCGCTTGAAACCTAGTTTTCCCATCCCCAAGGCTGCAATCAACGAGCATGACTATCCAAACTGCCAGTGCCTCTGATCAATCGGCGATCAATCGTGTTATTACCGATGCGGTAATGGCCTGGCCGATGACCGAGCGCGCTAAGCGGCTGATTATTCCGGTGCTCTGTTATAACGCTGATGACCTAACGTTTTTCCAGACTATCGTGTGGCGTGATAACCACGAGATTGTCGCTGTCGCAGCATGGGATACAACCAGCCGGTTGATTCTCAATAAGGGTAGGGCGAATCTATTGCACGGTTTGTTTGTCACGCCAACCGCTCAGGGCAGCGGCATTGGCCAAATCCTTATGGCTGAGGTTGCAAAACGTGTGGCGCAGGCTGATCCGCTGCTCGATGGCCTGCTCATTAAAGCCGAACGGGTGTCGGTTGGTTTCTTTGAACACTGCGGTCTGGAACGAATTCCAGCACAGGTAGCGGAAGATTATCCCTACCAGTTTTGGAAACCTCTGCAATCTGTGCCAACGCGCTAAACTAAACTCGCTTTAATAAATTCAACAAGCAGATGTACGGCTTCGTTTTTTTTGTTACTGGCGGAACTGATTAAACTGATGCCCACTTCGCCGAGCTCGGGAAAGCGTGCCGAGGGTGTCAAGATTTTGAGATTTTCTGGAACAGTACTCTTTGCCAGCACCGTCACGCCAAGCCCTTCCTGAATGGCATATTGGATGCCGGTTAAATCTGGAATGGTGTAGACAATCTGCCATGGCTGTTTGACTTGTTCCAGAGTCTTGATCGCTCGATGACGGTAAATACAGCCCTGTGCGGCAGCAATAAGCGGCACTACGCCGACTTTTGGCATCTGCTGATCGACGCTTGCCACCCAGACTAATTCATCGGTCTTAAGCAGATTAGAGTGGGTGTTGGAGGGGTTGTCCTCAAGTGCAAGAATCAGGTCGTGCGTTGCCTTGCCGGATTTCGACAACAGGCTTTTACTCAGCTCACAGTTTACTTCCAGAGTAACATTGGGGTACGCCTTAGCGAAACGGCTGACGATTTTCGGCATCAGCACCGTGGCAAACTCACTGGGAATACCGAGTCGAATTTTACCTTCCACCGTGCTCTTGGAGAGCTGACTAATCGCCAGGTCATTGAGAGCCAGTATCTGCTCGGCATAGCCATACAGGTCTTCGCCCGCGTCGCTGAGCTCCAGGCTCTTTCCATTGCGCACCAGTAACGCTTCGCCAACTAGCTCTTCCAAACGCTGCAGCTGCAGGCTGACAGCGGGTTGTGAACGACCGAGTAATTCACCTGCTCGGGTAAAGCTGCCTAATTGCGCCACTGATACAAACGCTCGCAGCAAATCCATCGGCAAGTTTTTCATTGTTCGGGTCTCCAAAACAGAGTCAGTTCAGGGTTGAGCTTTTTATATACACCGCTTGTGCATTTGTTTTATTAATACGTACATTATATCTATTAATTTAACAAATTATCGCTCTGAGCATAAAATGGTCGTGCAAAAGCGG
>Ga0115569_10003800_pt1 | contig 11069 bp, 16 predicted proteins | sample COGITO_mtgs_1205_2_FD_87295 | JGI IMG/M metagenome (GOLD analysis project Ga0115569, IMG submission 87295) | Pelagic marine microbial communities from North Sea - COGITO_mtgs_120503 | ecosystem: Environmental > Aquatic > Marine > Epipelagic | place: Germany:Helgoland, sampling site Kabeltonne...
GAACCTATGTTAGTTGATGAACACTGGGAGTTACTTAAAAAGATTAAAAACAAAGAGAATGTATTTTTAAATTACAACACTAATGCAAGTGTCTTGCCAAAGCCCGAACTAGTTGATCTATGGAGTCAATTTAAGTTAGTAGTATTAGACTTTAGTATTGACGATATTGGTAAAAGATTTGAATATCAACGCTATCCGGCAAAATGGGAAAAGATAGTTGAAAATTTATTTTGGTTTAGAGAACAGATGCCGGTTAATGTGATGTTTGGAGTAAACACCGCTTTGGGTATTTTAAATTATAATAACTATCATCATTTAAAAAACTGGTTTAATGAAAATTTTAGTACTAATAGAGTAACTGATCCGGTTAAGTTAAGATGGCAGTCAACTGATGGAATTCTTAGTAAGGATGTTAAAGATAAACGTAAAGTAGTAGAATATTTAAACCGATTGGACAAGCGGAGAGGCAGCAATTGGAGAGAAACGTTCCCAGAATTAATAGACTTTTTATATAATTGATTAGATAAATATTAGTATGAAAAAGCAAACTCGTAGTATTCTTGAAGAAATTGGCAACATGGTACCCGCACAAGACCGGGCAATTGTTGTTGAAAGTCGTGCAAATCACGTCATCAATAGTGCAATCAACCTAATTGATATGATCCATGAAAATTTCGATCCTGACATAGCATTAGAGTTAGAACGTAGATTTGTTAACAGCATCAAAGGAAAAGATGCAAAAAAATTCCAACGTGGAATTAGAAAGCATCAAAATGAAGGCCGTTGAAATACTTACTGAAGCTCCAGCAGGTACTAGCTTCATGAATTCATTAAAAGGCAAAGTTAACAGCATTGCCAATAAAAGAAATGAACGCAAAGAAAAACTTGAAATTATCAAACAAAATAAACAAAAATGGTTTGATAATGTTAAAAAACTTCAACGAGCTAATATAAACATGCGCAACAGTGAAGTATACAAAGACCAATTAATCAAGTACTTGACCAGCAATAATGCCAAACAGTTATCTAATGAGCTAATGAATAAGATTAAATATTCTGATTTATCAAGTCGTTCAGTGACTGATATTATAGCACATGCTGGAGAAGATCGTAAAAAAGCACTAACAAAACTACCTGTTAAAACCCGTGAATATCAAATAGGCGATTCAGTAACCTATAAAAACAAAAAAGGCGAAACTCGTACTGGCACAGTAAGCCAACAGCTGAGCCCAACTAAAATACAATTACAAATTGGAAATGCAAAATTTGCAATTAACAAGGATCAAATAGTACAATGAGTTTTGACTTTTTAAAAGATTTAAGCGAAGCAAGAGTATTTAGGAACGCTACTAAACTACCAGAAGTAAGCGTAGGGACAATAGGCGAAAACTTTTTCAACAGCGCAATGGCACTGCAAATTATGGCATACGAAAATCCCAAAGCGGCACAGCGTTATGCACAGACAACACTTGCAGGTGGATTAGATGGGTGGCGTAGTAGCGGTAGCGACATGAACAACATGGCACAGATACTAATGAATCCTGACCGCTACAGCGATAGAATTAACTATGATCAACGTGTGAGTTTTCCTAAATTACAATTTAAAAACTGGTTGAACGGGATTGCCAAAAACAAACCTGATCCTAGTTATGATAGAAGATTTTTCTTAGCACTACAAAGACAGCTGGGAGTTAAGAACCCAGGGTTGCTTAGTGCAAGAAGAGTAGTTGCTGATTGGAGTAGTTCATTAGGCAACGAACGTGTAGGCGCAGCACAGCGTGTACACAGAGGTCTTAGTAAGGACCTTAAACAAAGTGACTTGTTTTCGCCATTTAATAGAGTCATGAACAAACGTGGTACCTGGAAAGATCCAAAAGCAGGAGGCAGCATTCCATTGTGGGCAAAACTGGCGGCTGCTGGAGCCGGCGGATACTTAGTAGGAAAAAGCGTATCTAAATGGTAAGAAAATGTTAGGGCAGGTTGTTAATATTCCTGCCCTAACTTAAATATTAAAAGGCACAACTACTATGATTTTAATATTTGGATGTAGCTATACACACGGAGAAGTTCCGAACCAACGCATTGTAGAACATACATATCCGGCACTAATTGAAAGATCACTTAATATACCAGTTATCAATTTTGGAGTTCCTGGAGGTTCTAATGCTTTTAGTGATTTTTTAATATCAAAAGCATTGGATATATTTGATCCTAAATTTGTATTTTTTCAAACAACTTACCCTACTAGAAACTTTTATGGAAACTTTTCTGGAAGTTTAGCAGGGTTAACTGATTTTGACGAATATCTCGAACAACCAATAAGAGGTCGTCCAAATTACCTTCGTGTAAAGTATAAAGAATTACAAAAACAGTTTTTACATTTTCGTCCGACATCAGCTGAGTCTGATGGTGTGAGGTGGTATTACGAAAAATTTTTAAATGATAGGCTAGATTTAGAAGGTACACAAGGTGCTTTTTCGGCATTGCATAGGTTAAGAAATATACCACATTATGCATTTGAAATGTATACATCTGGCTTATACGGATTAGAAGATAAGGATATCCTGTTTGAACCATTAGATTGGGCAGACACAAGCAAACATCTTAGTCGTAGTGGCGCAATAAAATTATCAAAAGATTTATTAAATTTTATGTAATAACAAGGTACTTTTTTTAATTAAAAAGATAAATATTGGTATACAAAGATAAAAGGATTTTTATAAAATGGCACTATTAAGTTCAAACGCAGCAGTTGCAGCCGGCCAAGGCATGGGCGCAACTCACTACCTATATGCAGTAACAATTGCAACAATCACAGTTGAAGCAGCAGTTGCAGCAATCACAACAACATACGGCGGTACTGTTGTTGGTATTAACAGTACTACAGATGCAACATGCTATGTAATGGTTGAAGGCGGCCCAGGCGGCGCAGAAGCAACTGGTGGTATTGCACTAACAGCAACATTTGCACACTAATAATATATTAGTTCAAATTCTAAAAAGGCGCTCTTCGGAGCGTCTTTTTTTATGAATAAATACTACTAATTATTATCGTCAGGAGCAAAATGATGTTTTTGCAAAACGATTAAGTAATTCCTACTTTCACGTATGTAAGACCTGCGATAGTAAGAAATTTGCTCAAAAGAAAGGATAAAGTATGGCACAAATAACACGAGTACACGGTGATGTTCTAAGCGGTGTTAATCAAAATGCAACAGTAGGAGAACTAGTAACCTTCGGCGGCAGCAAAGCAAAATGTTTTAAAATACTAGTAAAAGATAGTGCAAACGTTGCAGTAGACATCAGCAATGAAGCACAATCCGGCGAAGCAGTTGAAACTATAATTTTTGAAATACTTAAAATTTCTTCACTGTTGTTTTTACAAATTGAGAATGATTCAAGCGGCCAGATTAGTATCATGATTGAGCACGACGGTGGCGGTTGGGACCACAGTACATTACAATCAACTCTCAGTGGATTAGGAACAACTTGCGGCATTAACAATATTGATGTTAGTGGTACTACAGTTGAAGATATCGGATTTAAATTAGCATGATGCACAGATACAGTGTATATACAACTGTTGATATTACACCCACAGGCGTGTATAATAGCGATGAAAGAACTGATAAAGATTTCTGGCTGAAAAGAAATCAGCAAAGTAATTTTGATAGTTTATGTCAGACTATTAGCTTACGGGCAAACTTATCTGACACCCATGTCGAACAACTTGTCATTGATAAAATTATATCTGGATCACTATTTTTAGATTCCAACTTACCTGACCATTTTAATGTTTGGCATTTAAGTTTTTCAGTAGATAGATCTGAGCCGTTTGGAGAGAACCATAGTGCATTGCTTGAAGATCTGCATTTTGTACCTATTATTCCAAATTTAAACGAAACTTCTCCAATATTTCCAAGTTACTTTATGACAACAGGAAATTTAAAAAACATATATATTATATAACAAGTTTCAAGTGTAAATACAATTGTTCCAAGGGCAACGATTCTTGGTATCTAGGCACATCATTGGCAAAAAATAACATGGCTCGACGACTGTTTGTATAATACAAACAATAATACTAACACACTCGGTAATAGAGTATAAACATAAGGAACCGATTGATGTCTACTACAGAACTTGAAAAGACAAGTTTAGAAGCACATGTTGACCTATGTGCTGAAAGGTATGGGCAAATGAAAAAAAATTTAGAAATGTTAGCAGACGGCATTAGTAATACAAATTCACGTTTAGACACTTTAGAAAGTTTGATTATTGCAATTGATAATCGATTAACAGAAAAAGAAAACAATGCACTAAGATCTATTATAAAAATTTCAGGCATTTTAATTGCTGGTTTATTAGGATCGTTAGCTACAGTAATTTGGTACTTTTTAACAAATTCAATAATATAATGTATAAATTAGAAATTGCACCCGGAGTAAATGTAAGCATCAATTCTCAGGAATACAGTATTGTAAAACATTTAAAAAAATACAAGACTCTTTCCTCTGAATTGTTGACAGCAGACATAATTTCTGTTATAACTGTATTAATGTCAAAAGGCATATTACTTAGATCTAAGAAAGGCGAAAATGTTTACTATAAATTGCGATCAAACTTCACTATTAGATAAACTAGATCATTTTGTTACAAAACAAATTTCAGTAACTGATACAACAATTATTAAAGTAAAGCCAAATTTAGTTACAATAGGTCCTTACCGTGTAGTTACTCACGGTCCTGAGTTTAAAGTTAAAAAAGGAAATACAGTTGTATGTGAATTCTTTAAAAGAAGTTGGGCAGCAGGATATGCTATCTGTCTTATTAAGAGCAATAACACAATTGCTGAAAAAATAGTAAACACAAATAAAAAATACAAAAAGCTTTATGAAGATAAATCTTTTTACAAATATCATATTAGACGCAATATAAAAAATCAAAACTTTGACAGAGTAGTTATGTTTGAAAACAGGCTGAGTCGTACTAGCAACGATATCTTTGCACTAGAAAACTCTATTGTACAAGATTTGAAATCTCTTTCAATTTGATAAATACTCTTATAATAAGGATAGATTAATGCGATTAGTTGATATGAATAAAGTTGAGTGGAAACAATTAAACGAAGATATGAAAATTCGTATTGGTTGGAACTTCAACAAACTTGAGACGCAAACAACTGCACAAGTTTCGTCGATGCTCGAAAGCATTGATACTAAACTTTCTCAATTTAAAAATAATAAACACAGATTTGAAATTCAAAACAATCAAACATACAATGGATTGTTAATGGCAAAGAAGATTCTTGAAAGTTACCTATTAGAATCGGACACACATTGTTCAGATGATTGCTGTGGATCACATGTTAAAAAAGAAGATTGCACATGTGCACCTACTTGTAAGCATTGTGATTGTAACGCAGTTGCTGAACAAGCTGTTGCTGAAGGCAAATACGGCAAGAAGAAAAGCAAAAAGTATGAAGATACAACACAATTAGACACAAATCGTTTAGTACTCGAAGCAGATGCAGCAAAAATGATCGATCGTGTAATGTCCAGCACATTAGAAGAAATTAATAGTTTAGGTAAACGTTTCCGCGATGGCGGCACACTACACAAAGCAATCCTGGCGCAAGGCGGCAAATTTGATGCTTCGGGTATAAACGAAGCGTTTGATGATGTATACGACGAAGTATCAGTGGCACATTACGATGCTATTGGTCATCACAGCATCAGTGAAGCTACACCAATGATGGAAGACGAAGTTGGTGCAGCAGAAAGCCTAATGGCAGCGCAAGATATGGTTGATCGTATCCAAGGCATGCTTGAAGATGTAGGCGAAATGCTAAATGAGCAATTGCTTCCATTAACAGACAGTCTACGTGCCAGCAGCGGTGCAGAAGCCGCAGGTGCATTTAACTCTAGTGCTACTGAAACTTTAAATAATCTACTAGAAACATTGCGTGGGTCACGTGAATCAATGGCTAATTCAGTTGCTTCACTTAGTGGCAACGAGCCAGTTTCGATGAGTAGTGCAGAAGTGCCGGTAGATGATATAGATGACGAAGATGTTGACCTTGACACTGACGCTGAAGTTGAACTAGATGATTTTGAAACGTCTGATCCAGCAGCTGGCGGCGACAGCGACCTGGGTCGTACAAAGAGAAACTAATGAGATTGCACGAAATTGAGTCCTTTGAGGCAACGGAGAAAAGAGCTGCCCTAGCTACATTGCTAAACATGCTAAAAGCTAGGGCAGATCATGCTGACCAAGGGCTAAAAATCAGTTTCGATAAACTAAACACAATGTTAATGAATCTCGGTTACAGTGTTACTTTTGATGAACTAGTTGATTATACAAAAGGCAATACTATGTTTGATAATTTGATTACAGATTTAAATCAAGAATTCATTACAATTAATACTGGATTTAACATTGATAGCGAAGACGAAGCACCAGAACCTGGCAGCGAAAAAACAGTAAAACAAATGGCAAAACGTGCAACAAAGCGCAGGAAATAACAATGACAAATTTAATCAAAGCATCTACTGCAAAAGCAAATAGTACAACTTATACTTCTACAGTATTTGAAGAAATTGCATTGTTAGAATTATACATTATTGCTGCCGTTGATAGCGGCACACTTGAAGCAACACTAAATGCTAGTAGCACAGTAAACATTAATGGTATTACTGTAACTGGTAGTAAAATGACAAACAATGATGCTACAGGCGAAGCATATTATAATGTTTGGAAAAAGTCTACAACTGACGCAGCAAAAGACGCTGAGATGAATGCAGTTATTAAACATTTTCAAGATCTTGGATACAGTATTAACAGAAAAAGCACAACAGGTACTATTTTATATTGGAACATTACCTGGAATTAACACTTAAATAAGTGTTGACTAATCTACAAATCTAAGTTATAATAATGTATGACTTTAATATTAGATAACAAATTTCCTTACAAAGAAGTTAAGAGAAAAAACGTCGACGGATCAAGAAAGTATCTTACTCCTTCTGGCGCTGTCCCTAGTGTTACCACTATTCTAGGAAAAACTAAAGATATGACTCATCTTATTGCTTGGAAGAAGCGTGTTGGCGAATCCAAAGCACAAGAAATTGTTACCGAAGCTGCTGGCGTAGGTACTCGTATGCACAAATATCTTGAAGACTATGTAGAAACTGCAGAATGGATAACACCTGGCAGCAATCCATATGCCAAACAAGCACATGCAATGGCTACTCGTATCAAAGATGAAGCACTAGTTGATGTTGACGAAATTTGGGGCAGTGAGATTGCTTTGTATATGCCTGGAATTTATGCAGGAACATGTGATTTGGTTGGCCAATACAAAGGAAACTCGTGTATTATGGATTTTAAACAAACTAACAAACCTAAAAAAGCAGAGTGGGTAGAAGACTACTACCTACAAATGACTGCATATGCACTAGCACATAACGAATTGTTTGGAACAAATATTCGCGAAGGGCATGTGTTTATGTGTGCAAGAGACTTAACGTATCAACAATTTGATCTATGGCCTGATGATTTTAATAAGTGGAGCGATGCTTGGTGGTCCAGATGTGAAGAGTATTATTCGAAGTTTGGCTGATAAATATCTATATAAAAAATAAAAGGAAAATGTATGCCAATCGTTAGCATTAGTAAAATTCAACATAGATACGGACTAAGCGATAATGGTCCAAGCAATAGCAACAATCTACAACTAAGTGCAGCAGAACTTGGATGGGAACTAGACACTCAAAAATTGTTTATTGGCAACGGTCCGATTGCTGAAGGCGCTCCTGCGATTGGCAACACTGAAATTTTAACTGAACATACAAATATTATTGCTATTGACGATCTTTACCAGTACAAAGCAGAACTTACAGGATATACTCATTCTACACAGTCAAGAACATTACAGAGTAAACTTGATGAGTATGTTAGTGTTCGTGATTATGGTGCAGTGGGCGACGGTGTAGCCAACGACACATCTGCTATTAATCTTGCACTAGCTGACTTATTTGCAAACACAAATCAAAGCAGTTATGTGAGAAGATCATTGTTTTTCCCTGCAGGCATTTATAGTGTTAACGAAACAATCGGTATTCCTCCATTTGCAAAATTAGTAGGCGAAGGTAAAAATAGTTCAGTTATAATTTACAATGGCACAGACACAGATGATTTAGTTGTTACAACTGTAGATAGTCAGTATCAACAAGGTGTAAACATTGGAAACAACAGTGCTAGAAGTCCTCAACATATTGAAGTAAGCGATATGTCGTTTGAAAGAAGTTCCGCCGGTCCAGTACTTGAAGTAGTTAACAGTAGTCAATGTGTGTTTAGAAATATCAATTTCTCTGGGTTTACCACCGGTATACCTAGTGCAGTAGACAATCTTGGTGCATGTGTAACAGTGTCTAAAACTGGTGCAATTGATACAAATAATATTGTTTTTGAAAATTGTAGTTTTATAAAAAATGCATTCGGCGCCGAAATTAATGATAATGTTTTTAATATTGTGTTTAATGGGTGTTATTTTGACACGCTCTGGGAAGGTATAAAAGTCGGACAAACAATTACTGGCACCGGTCCGCGTTCTATTAATATTACTAACAGTTACTTTGATAAAATTTATAAAAGTGCAACCCATGTTTATAATGTTCCGGGTGTTAATAGTGCTTATAATTATTTTGGTAGTAATGTTGCTAAAAATAACACTAGTACCCCAATGGTAGAAGTAATAAAATTTGAAAGCAACGGAAATACCAGTATTGGTGATGTGTTTGAAAGAACTGATTTAGAAGCAGAAACTTATGCTAGAGTTTCAAACAGCACCGAAACTTACAGTGTAAATGCTAGCGATGGTGTTTATTTTGGAAATCACAAAACCGAAGCAGGAAGAACTGCAATATTAACCGCAGGGTTAACTGCGGTTAGTACTGGGTTAACATTTGATAGTACAAATGAAAAATCAACGTTAATCTACTATACTGCAATTAAAGGCACTAATCAAAGACAAGGTACTTTGAGAATTACAGGTGCTAATATCACCGACGAATATAACGAAACATCAGACTTATCACTAAGTTTTGCAGTAGTAGACGATAGTACAAATATAACGTTAAATTACACACTAGCAGCAGGAACAGACGTAACATTTAAATATTCAGTCCAGCATATGGTATAAAAATGTGGTTTCAGCAGAAAAGAGAAGACCGTATCCTCCATTGGCGAGACTGGAGAAAGTCTCTTAGCGGAAAAGACAAACACAAAGTGTTGCAAGAAATTGCAAAAACTTGGGCACAGGTTCCAACCGGTTCTCAAATAATAGCACAAGATTCATTTGATGATTGGCCAAATCCGTGGCAACTGATTAGTGATAATTATTATTGTGATCTTTCGGTAGCATTAGGAATGTGCTATTCGATATTACTACTAGATGACTACCAAGACTTGTACGAAGATGTAAGTCTTAACATTTATAAACAAAACGATAACTGGATTAATTTATCAACAATTAACCAAGGGAAATATGTGCTTAATTGGAATGTCGGAGAGATTGTAAATATAGAACATATTGCAAAAAACCGGAACTTACAACTAACTTTTTTGTATTCAAATATTGATCTTTTGAATAAAATTAGTTAAACTAATAAAAAAGAAACATAGAAAGTAACCATTAATGCCAATTACATTTGTGACAAAACGTAACGGAAATAAAGAAGAACTTGATATTGAAAAATTACATAAAGTAGTATTTTTTGCCTGCAATGACATAAATGGAGTGTCGCCAAGTGAAGTAGAAATTAAAAGCCAAATTCAATTTTACAATGGTATTACTAGCAGCGAAATCCAAGAAACACTTATTAAAAGTGCAAGCGAACTTATTAGCGAGGAAACGCCAAATTATCAATGGGTGGCAGGGCGTTTAATCAATTATCATCTACGCAAAGAAGTGTACGGACAATATGATCCAATTCAGGTAATTGACCTAGTAAAGAAAAATATTAATCTAGGTTACTATGATCCGGAATTGCTCAATTGGTACGACGAACAAGAATGGGAGCGTATAAATAATTTTGTTAAACATGACCGCGATGATTTGTTAAGTTACGTTGCAATGGAACAAATGCGTGGAAAGTATTTGGTACAAAACCGTGTTACTAAAACAGTTTACGAAACACCTCAAATGTGTTATGTTCTTATTGCAGCAACACTATTCCAAAACTATCCAAAAGAAACACGATTGAATTGGGTAAAGGAGTACTACGACTGTATTAGTCAACACGAAATTAGTTTGCCTACTCCTGTTATGGCTGGTGTGCGTACACCACAACGCCAATTTAGCAGTTGTGTGCTTATTGAAACCGGCGATAGCTTGGATAGTATTAGTGCTACTTCGAGTGCTATTGTAAAGTATGTTAGTCAAAAAGCAGGCATTGGCGTAGGTGCAGGTAGTATTCGTGCTATTAACTCTCCTATTCGCAATGGCGACACAGCACATACTGGTGTAATTCCGTTTTATAGATTATTTCAAAGTTCTGTAAAAAGTTGTAGTCAAGGCGGGGTCCGAGGTGGCGCAGCAACAATTTATTACCCAATTTGGCATTTTGAAGTAGAAGACCTTCTTGTATTGAAAAACAACAAAGGTACAAACGAAACTCGTATTCGGCAAATGGACTTTGGTGTGCAATTAAATAAATTGTTTTACGAACGACTAATCACCGGCAGCGATATTACACTGTTTTCACCAAGCGATGTTCCAGGGTTGTATGAAGCATTTTATGCTGATCAAGATGAATTTAAACGATTATATGAGAAAGCAGAACGCAACACAAGACTGCGCAAAAAAACTGTAAAAGCACAAGAGTTGTTTAGTTCTTTTATGAATGAACGCAAAGAAACTGGTCGAATTTATTTGCAAAACGTAGACAATGCCAATACACATAGTAGTTTTGATGAAAAACTACATCCAATTCGCCAATCAAATCTTTGTGCAGAAATTGATTTGCCAACTAAACCGTTGAATAATATCAATGACCCAGATGGTAGAA
>Ga0115569_10003805_pt1 | contig 11062 bp, 8 predicted proteins | sample COGITO_mtgs_1205_2_FD_87295 | JGI IMG/M metagenome (GOLD analysis project Ga0115569, IMG submission 87295) | Pelagic marine microbial communities from North Sea - COGITO_mtgs_120503 | ecosystem: Environmental > Aquatic > Marine > Epipelagic | place: Germany:Helgoland, sampling site Kabeltonne...
AAACCAAGCCAGACCGCCGCCAAGGTTGCCGCAATCGCAAGATAGGGATTGGCATCAGCACCCGGAATACGGTTTTCAATGCGCCGGTTTTTCGGATCGCCGAGCGGCACGCGCAAACCAACCGTCCGGTTATCCATACCCCAGGCAAGGTTGGCCGGTGAATCTTCGGTACCGGTTCGCCGCCGGTACGAATTCACATAAGGCGCCATCAACGCCATTGCGCCGCTTAGATAACGCTGCATACCGGCAACCGAATGATAGAAATCATCACTTTCACTGCCATCATCATTGGAAAAGATATTTTTACCGCTTTCCTTTGATTTGACCGAAACATGAACATGCATGGCACTGCCCGGCTGTTCCTGCATTGGTTTCGCCATAAAGGTGGCGTGAAGGTGATGATTGATCGCCGCCTGCCGCACCGTGCGTTTAAACAAAAAAGCCTGATCAGCAAGATCAAGCGCATGTCCATGATTGAAATTGATTTCCATCTGCGCCGCACCGGCTTCATGACTTAGCGTGTCAATATCCAGCCCTTGCACATCGCAATGATCATAAATGTCTTCAAACAACGGATCAAATTCATTCACCGCATCAATGCCATAGGCCTGTCGCGCCTTTTCGGCACGACCTGATCGGCCTGGCGGCGTGATCAAGGGCGCATTGGCATCGCTGCTTTGCTTGACCAGAAAAAATTCAAGTTCAGGCGCAATCACCGGCTCAAGACCAGCCGCGTCAAAAAGCGCAAGAACCGATTTCAGCACAGCCCGTGATGAAAAAGTGACATCGGCGCCATCTTGATGAACCGCATCATGAATAATTTGCGCGGTTGGCTCATCATACCAAGGCACTAGCCTGCATGTTGAAATATCAGGCCGCAGAATAACGTCACGGCCAATTTCATCAAGCACCTCACTATCATAATATTCGCCTGTTACCGACTGGCCAAACACATATTCCGGCAGGCGCAAACCACCCGATTGTTGCGCCGAAATAAATTTGGTCACCGGCAGAATTTTGCCGCGAGCAATACCTGAAATATCGCTTACTAAACATTCCACTTCGGTGATGTTCTGATCAACCAGCCATTCTTTCATATCGAATCCCATCTGTTGTCCTTTCATCGATGGTCTTTTGATTTCATGCAATCAGATGGGTGCTTCTTGCCTATCGTTGCGTAATATCCTCTAAGGTGCGATCAAGCGCGGTTGCGAGTGTTGCAACCATGAGATCAATATCCGCACGTTCAAAGCTAAGCGGTGGTGACATGATCATCGCGTCGCGAACCGCCCGCACCATCAATCCCTGATTGATCGCATGATCACGGCAAATCACCCCAACCTCGCCAACCGGATCAAACAAAACCGGGCCGGCTTTATCCTTGACCAGCTCGATCGCCGCCAGCAGACCAAAACTGCGCACCTCGCCAACAAGCGGATGCGCTGCCAGCGGTTCTAGGGCTGCGGCCAAATATGGGCCGGTGTCATCACGAATCTTTTCAACAAGGCCATCGCGCACAATCAGATCAAGATTGGCCAAGGCAACCGCCGCCGCAACCGGATGACCCGAATAGGTAAAGCCGTGATAAAATTCGCCGCCATCGTCAATTAGACGCGTCGCCACCCGGTCACCAATCATGACTGCCGACATTGGCACATAACCCGAGGTCAAACCCTTGGCAAGGGTCATCATATCTGGCGACAGACCAAAGGTCTGGCTGGCGAACCATTGGCCGGTTCGGCCAAAACCGGTTATCACTTCATCGACAATAAACAAAATATCATATTTGCGGCAAATCGCTTCGACATGATTTAAATAGCCTTCGGGCGGCAGGATAACACCGCCAGCGCCTTGGATCGGCTCGGCAATAAAGGCAGCAATTTGATCCGCGCCAATTTCGTTAATTTTATCCTCAAGCCAGCTTGCCGCCAATGCGGCGAAATCTGCTGTGCTGAGATTACCCTGATATAAAAATCCATAAGGCGGCTTGATATGCACAAAATCAGGTGCCGTTGCCGCCTGTTCATGCATTGCCGCCATGCCGCCCATGCTGGCCGACATGATCGTGCTGCCGTGATAGCCATAGGTGCGGCCAATGATTGTCTGTTTTTGCGGCTTGCCCTCAAGCGCCCAGAAATGCCGCACCATCCGAATGATGGTGTCATTGGCTTCAGATCCAGAATTGGCATAAAATACATTATTCAACCCATCGGGCGTAAGATCGGCAAGCCGTTTGGATAAGGCAATCACCGGCTGATTGCTGGTTTTGAAAAAATTATTGTAATAGGGCAGCCTTGCCATCTGTGATGATGCCGCCGCAACCAATTCCTGCCGCCCATAACCGACATTAACACACCAAAGACCGGCCATCGCATCCAGAATACGATTGCCATCGCTGTCATAGATATAATGCCCATCAGCATGGGTAATGATGCGCGATCCGGCGGCGCGCAATTCGCGATAATCGGTAAAAGGTGCCATATGGTGCGCAGCATCAAGCTGACGCCAATCATCGGTTGTCATATCCTGCATTATATGTCCATCCAAATTAGACCAATCGGGGTTTTCATGACTGTTTTGGTCATCTTAATTAAGTACATGAATGGCAATGACCGGCAAATTAAACGCGACTAAAAATTTCAGCCGCATTCATTAAAATCATAATCAGATCATTGACCATGCTTGCGTCAATTTGCGATCACAGACTACTATCGTTATTAACGAAGCGCAATCAATCTGACACGAAAACACCTGTCCGGCATTGCCTGACAATAAACGAATATTTCGAGATCATGGCAGAACTAAATTCCATCTATGCAACCGAGATTGCCAACAAGCCAAAATTTCCGGCACCCGCCGGTAATCTTGATTGCGAAATTGCGATTATTGGTGGCGGTTTTACCGGCATGACGGCCGCCTTGACCCTTGCCGAGAACGGGCATGATGTTGTTCTTGTTGAGGCTGATGTGATCGGCAGCGGTGGATCGGGGCGCAATGGCGGTCATGTCTGTCAAGGCTGGCCCAATGATTTTCACCATATCAGCCGCCAATTGCCTGCTGATGAGGCACAGCTGATATGGGATGCAGGCATCAGCGCGGTTGATCTGCTTCGCCAGCGAGTCCAACGCCATAAAATCGATTGTGACTTAAGGTTTGGCTATCTTCATGCCGCGCTTCATGACCGACAGATGCAGGAATTATTGGCCATGTGCGATGAATGGCAAGCCAAAGGCTATGATCATTTAACCGCCTTGGATAATCGCGACTCGCTTGCCGGTCATATTGGCACAAATGCCTATGTTGGCGCCTTGCATGACGCCAATAGCGGGCATATCCAACCACTAAAATATCTTTATGGATTGGCCCGCGCCGCCAGCGCCGCCGGTGCGCGCATCTATGAAAATGCTGGCGTAACCGCGCTTGATACGACGCCCAACACCAGCAATAAAGGCGCCAGCACCAAAACATTATCGCTTGCCAATGGCCAAAAGATAACGACGAAATTCGTACTGTTATGCGGCAATGCTTATCTGCAAGATATCGGCACGGCTAAAATGACCAGCCAGTTAGCGCCGGTTACATCATCAATTCTGGCAACAACGCCTCTATCGGATAATCTGATTTCACATATCCTGCCGCATCGCGCCGCGGTTGCCGATTGTAATACAGCGCTGAATTACTATCGGATTGATGCCGATGGCCGGATGATATTTGGCGGACGTGCCAGCTATACAAATGTCAATCTTGGCAATGTTGAACGCGATTTGAAGCAACGTATGGTCGCTGTCTTTCCCGAACTTGCCGAAAGTGACACAGCTGCGGTCTGGTCAGGCCGTATCGGCATCACAGTGAACCGGATACCGCATTTCGGAACGGCCGGTGATGGGGTGTATTTCGTTCAAGGATTTTCCGGTCATGGCGTTGCGCTAACCGGTCTTGCCGGTACCATTCTTGCCAATCATATCATGGGGCGGTCACCCTTATTTACCATCTTGAGCAAGCTTCGCCATTTGCCATTTCCCGGTGGGTTTTTGCGAACCCCAGCACTGGCTCTTGGAATGAGCTGGTACAAGATGCGCGACTATATTCGTCTATAGACAAACCGGTGCGGGGCAGGTCAATTACCGGCTAGATACGACCAACCGGTTTTGTTGGCGCGCCCTTTTTCTTGGCGAGAACTGCCAGCCAATCATAAGCCATATTTGCCGCTGCAATGGCGGTGATTTCAGCATGATCATAAGCTGGCGCCACCTCAACAATATCCATGCCGATCAAATGAAGCGGCTCTAATCCGCGCACAAATTCGAGCCCCTGCCAGCTGGCAAGACCGCCTGCAACCGGCGTTCCGGTGCCAGGTGCAAAGGCCGGATCAAGACCATCAATATCAAAAGACAGATATACCGGCGCATCACCAGCTCGCGCACGCACAATCTCGACCGCTGCGTCAATGCCATTGCGATGCACCCAAGGGCTTGTCAGAATTTCAAAGCCATGATCACTGTCATTATAAGTGCGAAGCCCAACTTGGGTTGATTTACCAACATCAATAATGCCTTCGGCAACGGCTCTGGCAAACATTGTTCCATGATCAAACCCAACCCCATCATCAGGCCAAGTATCGCAATGCGCGTCAAACTGCACCAGCGCAATCGGGCCATAGGCTTTGGCATGGGCCTTTAGCAATGGATAGGCAATGGCATGATCACCACCAAGGCTGAGCATTTTCGCGCCGGTTGCGATGATTGCATCAGCATGATCAGTGATGCTGTCAAACACCGTATCAGGATGATGCGGATCAAGAAAGCAATCGCCGAAATCAATGACCGACAAATGATCAAACGGATTAAAGCCAAAGGGAAAATGCGATAATTCGGCAAGCTGTACCGATCCGGCGCGAATGGCGCGTGGCCCCAAACGGCAACCCGACCGATAGGTCACTGCACTATCATAGGGAATGCCGCTAACCACAACATCGACGCCGTCAAAATCGCGGCTATAGCGCCGCCGGGCAAAACTTAGCGCACCGCCATAGGTCATTTCGCGCAATGTTTCATCATTTTGTTTCATGCGGAATGCCGCATCACCAACAGCTTTTGTCATTGTTTCATCCCATATTCGGCGAAGCGCCACTTTTGATTGTCACATCTAACAACATACCAGCTTAAGGCGCCGCAGCTACCCCACGCCAGTATCTTTGCGCGTTACTGGTTCTGGTCACGACCCGATAACCGGCGGCGTATGGCCCAGCTTGCGCCAATCACTGCCACCGCAACAACAACAATCATTACCGTTGCAAGCGCATTGATTTCAGGTGTCACACCAAGGCGGACTTTGGAAAATATCACAATCGGCAGGGTAGAGCTTCCCGGGCCACTGACAAAGCTGGCAATCACCAGATCATCGAAACTAAGCGTAAAGGCAAGCAACCATGCTGCCACAACCGCGGGTGCAATCACTGGCAATGTAATCGACAAAAAGATAAAGGGCTGGGTCGCACCGAGATCGGCCGCCGCTTCTTCAATCGCCATATCAAAATCACGAAGCCGCGCTTGAATCACCACTGCCGCAAAACACATCCCAAAGGTGGCATGCGCAATAATAATCGTATCGACACCGCGGCCAGAGGGCCATCCAAACAGACTTTCCATCGAAATAAACAACAACAACATCGACAAGCCCGTGACAATTTCCGGCATGACCAAAGGCGCGCTGGCAATCGCGCTAAGCGCAAGGCGTGATCTGAAATTGCCAAAGCGCACAAAGGCAACCGCGATACAGATGCCGAAAATCGTCGCGATTGTCGCGGCCCATAACGCGATTAGCAATGACGTGCCAAAGGCCGATAAAAGCTGGTCATTTTCGAGCAAGCCTGCATACCATTTCAACGAGGCGCCCGACCAGACCGAAACCAATTTGCCAGCATTGAAACTGAAAATAATCATGATAATGATTGGCAGATATAAAATGCCAAAACCCAGCGCGCCAAGCGACAGAACCAGCCCGTTCATCCGCCCCATCAGCCTGCCTCCGCCCGTTTCGGATTGGGCATCTCAGCCACCGTATCACGCCCGTCTTGATAGCGGGCATAGATAATCGGAACGGTCAAAATCGCCAAAAGCAGCATCGCAATTGCCGACGCCACCGGCCAATCACGATTGCGGAAAAATTCGGTCCATAACACTTTACCCATCATCAATTGATCCGGCCCGCCAAGAAGTGCCGGAATAACAAATTCGCCAACCGCCGGAATGAAAACAAGAAGGCTGCCAGCAATAATGCCAGGCAAGGTTAAAGGCAGAATGATGGTTCGAAAAATCTGCATGCCTGATCCGCCAAGGTCGGCCGCCGCATCAAGCAAATCGGCATCAAGGCGAACCATCACCGCATAAAGCGGCAAAATCATCAATGGCAAATAAGTCAGCACCATTCCCATATAAATCGAAAAATCAGTCTGCATCATCTGGATGGGGGCATCAATCAACCCAAGCCATAATCCAGCAGCATTGATAAATCCATTAGGATTCAGCAATCCAATCAAGGCGTAGATGCGCAGCAAGCTGGAAGTCCAGAACGGCAACATCACCAACACCAGCAAGATTGTCCGCCATTTTTCGTTGCTACGCGCAATCCACCATGACATCGGATAGGCAAATATCAAACAAACGAGAGTCGAAAAAAATGCCAGCTTTATACTGTTGAAGGCCGGGCCGAAATAATCGGACCAATATTGCAGCAAAAGCGCATAATTACCGGTGGTGAAATTGGTGAAAAACCCATCATCACCAATGCCCCATAATGGTTCATAAGGCGGAATTCCGCGGCGCGCCGACGTAAAGGACACTTGCAGGGTTTCAATAAGCGGCAGAAAAAAGAACACGGCAAGCCAAATCAATGGCAAGGCAATCACCAGCCGTCGACCGGTTACGGCTGGCAGATTAACAAGATATTTTGCCATGCCGCGAACCATCACTAATCCTTCAGAACAATGACATCTTGCGGGTCAAAATGCACATAACCTGTCTCGCCCCAGCTGAGCGGCGCATCAAGGCTGCGCCGTTGCTGCTGCTGCAATTTAAACATCTGGCCCGATGCAGTCTTGACCCGATAATTTGTGGCAAAGCCAAGATAGGCAAGGTCTTCTACCACAACTTCGATCTCGTTCACGCCGCCGTTTTTTGTCCGGCTTAGATAAATTTTTTCTGGCCTGATTGCCAGTTTGACCGCAGACCCAACCGGCAAATCATCGTCACTAGCCGCGCATATATTCAGATCACCGCCAATGGTGATGCTGGTCTTGTCGCAGCTGGCAACAATCGCGTCAACAAAGCTGATCGTACCAAGAAAATCGGCCACAAAGCTGCTTTTGGGACGTTCATACAAGCTGCGCGGCGCATCCACCTGAACCAATTGGCCAGCATCCATAATGCCAATGCGGCCTGCCAGCGTCATCGCTTCTTCTTGATCATGGGTGACAACGATAAAAGTGGTGCCAAGCTTTTCTTGAATATCCACCAGTTCAAACTGAGTGTCTTCGCGCAGCTTTTTATCCAATGCCGCAAGCGGTTCATCAAGCAATAACAGCTTTGGACGCCGCGCCAAAGCGCGCGCCAGCGCAACCCGCTGGCGCTGGCCACCTGACAGCTGATGGGGCTTTCGGCCGCCAAGCTTTTGCAGCCTTACCAGTTTCAACAACGATTCAACACGCTCGCCAAGTTCGGTGCCGCGCATACCAGCACGGCGAAGACCATAGCCAATATTATCGGCCACACTCATATGTGGGAAAAGTGCATAATTCTGAAACATGAAATTCACTGGCCGGTCGGCCGGGGCAACGCCTGCCATATCTTGGCCGTCAATTTCAATCGTTCCTTTGGTTGGCGATTCAAACCCCGCCAAAAGCCGCAACAAGGTGCTTTTGCCGCAACCAGAAGCGCCGAGCAAACAAAACAGCTCGCCTTTTTCGATATCCAACGACAGGTTATCAACCGCCACAACATCGGCAAAATGCTTGGAAATTGATTTTAATCTTATGAAAGGCGCCATTTATTTCCTACCCCAACCATTTGTTCAGTCGGCGGTGATCACGCCAACCCCCTGCCCCCCATTTGACGGGCGGCAGGGAATTTGCACAATTTTGGTCAGCTGGCGTTAATTGCCGCTGCTAAAGCGTGACCAAACACGGTTTACCGACCGGTCAAGCGCCGCATCATAGACCGGCGTGACAAACAGGTTTTTCTGGGTTTCCTTGCTTGGATAAATGCCCGGATGCGACAGGACTTCGGGATCAATTTTTGCCTTGGCAGCTTCGTTTCCACTTGCATACCAGACATAATTGACATTATTTGCCGCCACATCAGGCCGCATCATGTAATCAATAAAGCGATAGGCGTTATCGACATTTTTTGCATCGGCCGGAATGGCCATCACATCAAACCACATATTCGTGCCTTCAGACGGAATATAGTAATTAATGACGTGACCATTATTGGCCTCTTCGGCACGGGCAGCAGCCTGAAAAGCATCACCCGACCACATGATCGCAGCGCAAATATCACCATTGGCCATATCATTGATTGACTGGCTTGAATGGATATAACGCAAATGCGGCCTTACCTTGTTCAGCACCTCACCAGCCTGCTCAAATAATTCTGGATCCGTAGAATTACCCGGCTTGCCCAAATAGGAAATGACATTTGGCAGAATATCTGTTGGCGCATCAAGAATGGCAATACCACAATCGGCAAGCTTGGCCGCATTGGCCGGGTCAAGAATCAATGACCAGCTATCGGTTGGCGCATTATCACCTAAGCGTTCGGCAATTTTCTTTTCATTGTAGGCGATGCCGGTTGTACCCCACATATAGACAAGGCCTGATTTATCATCCTGCATCTGTTTATTGGCAAGGGCTTGAACCTGTGCGCTCTGGTTCTTTGCATTTGGAATGCGGCTGAAATCCATTTCGGCATAGACGCCTGCCTGGCGACCACGCGCCAGAAAATCAGCGGTTGGCACAACAAGGTCATAGCCAGATGATCCAGCTGACATTTTGGCTTCAAGAATTTCGTTTGAATCATAAACATCATAAGTTACGTCAATGCCGGTTTCAGCTTTGAAATTGGCAATGGTGTCTTCGGCAATATAATCCGACCAATTGTAAATATTCAATTTTCCATCGGCATAAGCAGCACCACTAGACAGAACACCGGCAACTGCCAGCAATATGATATTTTTCATTTTCTCCTCCATTTTGGTGATTTGGGTAGATACCGGCTTATTTGCTCGGTTAAGCGCAAATCACGATTTAATTATTTATCTGTTCACTTTAAAAAACAGGCCATCCAATAACTGCCACTAGTATAGTATTTGTCCTCATGATCGTGAAATCAATCAGACCTGATCAAGGTAACTGTGATATTCAAATGGCGAAATGTCACCTGAAAATCGTTGCAATTCTTGTATTTTGCAAGCAATCAACATATCGCGCAATGTTTCAGGCAGCATCCGCGCAATGACGGCGCTGTTGGTAAAATGGTTAATCGCATCTTCCCAGCTTGACGGCAATCTCGGCAGATCAAGCGCATAGGAACTTGACGTGATCGGTGGCGGTGGTGGCTTTTGATCCTCCAGACCGGTCAAAATCGCCCCTAAAACGGCTGCCAGCACAAGATATGGGTTGGCATCAGCGCCCGAAACGCGATGCTCGATCCGGCGCTGGCTTGGCGGGCCAAGGGGCACACGAAGCGCCGCCGTACGGTTTTCATATCCCCAGCAAACGGCCATTGGTGCATGTGATTCGATGGCAAAACGACGATAGGAATTTTGATGCGGCGCAAAAACCAACATGGAATCAGCAAGGCCAGCAAGCGCACCGGCAAGCGCATGGCCAAGAACCGGACTGCCAGCATCACTGCCATCGTCAAAAACATTCTTGCCCTTGCCGTCTAATAGACTGATATGCAAATGCATGCCATTGCCCGGGCGATCGGCATAGGGCTTGGCCATAAAGCTGGCAGCAAGCCCATATTTGCGGGCGACCCCTTTTGCAATCTGTTTGAAAAAGGCCGCATCATCAGCCGCCTTCATCGCATCATGCGAATGCACGAGATTGATTTCAAACTGGCCAAGACCAGCCTCGCTTATCGTTGTATCAGCCTCGATCATCTGTAATTGACAGGCAGCATAGATTTCATTGATCAGAGCATCATGGTCATTGACCTCATCGATGGCCAGAGCACCATCTCGGATTGGCTTGGCACCCGTTAATGGTGACGCTGGTGCATCGGGCTGGCCATCGGCACCACCTTGCGGATCGGCAAGATAGAATTCCATTTCAAAACCAACGACCGGACGAAGATCAAGCGCGGCAAACCGGTCTAAGATCATGGCAAGCGCATTGCGGGCGTCACCGGCAAATGCTTTGCCGTCATTATCCATCAGGCTCAATGGCACCAGCGCGGTTGTTTGTTCGGTCCAGGGCATTGGCAAGGGGCCACGCCCAGTCCAGAAACAGCCACCATCTGAATCACCGGTTTCAAAAACCCATTTGCTGTTGGCAATATCACGCCCCCAAATATCAAGATTGGCCGATGATAGCGGCATACGAATCCCGCCATTGATCACTTTTTTTAACTGGTTGCGCGGCAGACGCTTGCCCCGCAAAACGCCATTCAAATCAAAAATCGCCGCGCGCAAATTGCCAATGTCTGGATTGCGCACAAGCCACGCTTCTGTATCAAAATCGCCCATCTTATCTCTTTTCGATATTTTCGCCATTTGACGCCGTAAAAAGACAAAATTCAAGGCAAATTGCATCGTCATCGCGGGCCAAATATGCACAATCCGAAGCGGGCAACTGCCAGCAATCCAAAAGCTTGGCAAACCTAGAATATTCTATGGTTTACACTATGCTTCATTACCGTTATAAACGCGGCGGTTTCGCGCCGCCCCCGCTTTAGCCGGGCATTGCGCACATCTTTATCAAGCAAGAGGATCCTTTCATGCTTACAAATGCAATTCTGCCGATCACCTTTGGTGCATTCGGTATGATCGCTGCCTTATTGAT
>Ga0115569_10003808_pt1 | contig 11054 bp, 8 predicted proteins | sample COGITO_mtgs_1205_2_FD_87295 | JGI IMG/M metagenome (GOLD analysis project Ga0115569, IMG submission 87295) | Pelagic marine microbial communities from North Sea - COGITO_mtgs_120503 | ecosystem: Environmental > Aquatic > Marine > Epipelagic | place: Germany:Helgoland, sampling site Kabeltonne...
AACATTCGATACACTTTTGGCAAAACTCCTCAAGGTGAGAAACCGAGTTCTCAGCTTCGAGAAGATTTTCATAATTCAAAAGTTTTTGCAGGTAGTTCCTTGGACTTGGCTCATGATTAAATGGAATACGTAATCTCCAAACAAAACAGTTCTCTGCCCCCTCCAAAACTTCCTCACCCAACGCCTTTGAACCACTGTAAAAACTGCATGGAGGCGAACGGAAAGAAAAATTTGGCTCATCCTCTTCAGACCACCCCTCACCATCCGCTCGCCTACCAGAATAGATACAACCACTAGAAATATGCCCCCAAGGAATTTTTAAGTCTTCACACACCTCACGAATGATTCCCGGAAGAACAGCATTTCCCTGCAAACATTCGTATTTAGCAGATTCACAGGCATCCACATTGGGCTTTCCAGTAAAACCAGCAGCATTGAATAAAAAGCAAGGACGGGTTTGCAATAGATATTTTTTTAATTTATCGGCAGAAGAATAATCAATTTCTTTTCTTGAAACTCCGACGCAATTTATCTGAAATGATTCTGACACAGCGAGAATGCTTGACGAGATGTATCCACCACCAAGAACCACTACCTTGTTTTTCATTCGCACCTCCAATCCATTTATCATTTATACTTGTTCATAGATTTTATCAATTGAAGTCAAAGAAGTATTTTCAAACCTTTAATCATCCCTTACATGATAATATATTGCTCCATGAAACAAATTTATTGTAAAGATATCGAATTAGCTTGGAAAAATTGTTAGCAATTTCTTAAATTTAGCATGAAGCATTTTTTTAAAGTCATTATTAAATTTTTTGTACATAATACATTATTTTTCACCGAGAATATTGAATACAATTTTGGATCTGATGTTATTAAAAACGAAAGACAAAGAATATTTAGACATAAAGGTTTATCTAGAAACAGATTTTTAAAAAAACAAGATGAAGATATAATAGTTAATGAAATATATCCAACTTTAATAGTCCCTATACATAACGCATATGAAGATTTTATAATTTGTCTAAATTCTATATTTAAATACACAACTTGTAATGTTAACTTAATTCTTATTAACGATTGTAGTACTGATAAAAGAATCTCACCTCTTCTAGAAAAACTTCGTGACATTAAAAACATTACAATCATCCACAACGACAGTAACCTAGGCTATACAAGAAGCATAAACCTAGGAATTTCTCATTGCAAAACCGATGTAATTGTTCTGAACAGCGACACCATTGTTTCTCCAAAATGGATTGAAAATTTAGCAAACGCTGCATATTCTCAGAAAAAAATCGGCACAGTTACCCCACTCTCGGACAATGCAGGGGCATTTTCTATTTTTCAAGAAGAAGAAAGCTGTCGATTTCCTTGGTGGGCCAAGCGAACTGGAATAGCCAGAGCTGTATCATCCATTTCCATGCAGAGCTACCCCAAGGTAAACACGGGAAATGGATTTTGCATGTATATAAAGAGAAGACTGCTCAATAGAGTTGGATTGTTTGATGCGAAATCATTCCCTATTGGCTATGGGGAGGAAAACGATTTTTGTATGAGAGCATACAGAAGTGGGTGGAGTAATGCCATCGACGAGTCCACCATTATTTACCATAAAAGAACCGCAAGCTTTAAGGAAAGAAAGACATGTCTTGTCTCTGCTTCAAGAGTTAAAATAAATCAACTGCATCCAGACTACAAAGTATTAACAAATAAATACTTTAATTCAAAAGAACTTTCATTAGCCAAAAAAAGAATCAAGGATTTGTTCTCAGACTTTAACAATGTTAAACACTTTTCCCAAAAAACCATATTATACGTATTGCATGAGTCTACTGGTGGTACTCCCGCAACAAGTTTGGACTTAGCGAGTAACTTAAAGGAATACAGAATACTTTTTCTGACTTCGAATAGAAAATCATTGTTTCTTAAATGCTTCTATAAAGGCAAAATGCACTTGCTAACAAGTTGGGATTTAAAAAGAAAGTTGTACCCTACAGATATCAGTTCCAATGAATACACCAGAATAACAAAAGATATACTTCTTAATTACAATGTAGACATTGTACATATAAGGCACTTGATATTTCATACTTTTGATTTACCCAGAATTGCGAAAAGGCTCAACATACCAGTAGTGCTTTCATTTCACGACTTTTACTTTATTTGCCCCACCATACATCTGCTGGACGAAAAAAAAGAATATTGCAAAGGCAATTGCACGGAAACGACGGGAGAATGTCCACAGCCCTATGATTTTTCAAAAAAGATAATGAATTTAAAGCATAAATGGATAAAAAAATGGCGAGTTGAGGTTGAGGAAATGCTCATTTTCGTCGACTGCTTTGTAACCACTTCCAACTACTCCAAGAACAGGTATTGCAAAATATTCCCTACGCTTTTGGATAAAAATTTTCATGTCATACCGCATGGCCGTGATTTCTCTCCCAAAAGATTGCATGAAAGCATAACCAAAAAGACTGATCGAAAAATTAAAATTCTATGTCCTGGAAACCTAGCTTACTTCAAAGGGACGTCTTTTATTAGTGATCTCATGGAAAAGGATCACGAAAAGAGGATTGAAGTTCATACCCTCGGCAATTTATCTAAAGAAGCTCGATCGATGCTAAAGGGAAAAACTATCGATCATGGTTCATACGGCCGTGAAGAGTTTGATCTTAAAGTCGCAAAAATTAAACCAGATTTTATTGGTGTTTTTTCCATCTGGCCCGAAACCTATTGCCATGTGATGACTGAATCATGGGCATCGGGAATTCCAATATTAGGTAATAAAATTGGAACAATTGCCGAAAGAATAAAGGAAAAAGGTGGTGGGTGGTTAGTTGATTGTAGAAATACAGAAAGTGTTATAAAAAAGATTTATTCATTAGCTAAAGATGACTCTGAATACTCTAAGCACAAGGAATTGTCGAATCTTAGTGGAATAAAAAGCCTCTATAAAATGGCATTTGACTATAATTCAATATATCAAAAATGCTTTTTTTCTAAACTGAAATTTAAGAAAATAATAACGAATGCATCCGTTCAAAATCTGAAATTCTTAAAGATAGGAGTAATTGGTAATAACTTAAACGCTTCTTATTTCCTAAGGATACACAATAACATTTTCAACAAATCATTAAATTATCTCACAACAAAATTAATTATTCAACCGGAAGATTTTATAAAATATTCAAAAAACTATAATTTCGACCTTATTTTAGTGCAAAGAAATTCAATTAATAGTAGAATTTATTCTGATTTTATTGCAACAGCCAAGAAAAGAAAAATTAAAGTAGTTTTTGAAATTGATGACGATTTATTGTCTTTGGAAAATGAAAAACTTAAAGACGATCAATTATCAATTTTATTTTTACTAGAAAATGCAGATTTAACAATTACAACAAATTTCTACCTAAAAGAAAACTTAAAGTTATACGCAAAAAGAGTAAATTGTGTTCCAAACTATCTAAATAATGATTTATGGAATTTTAATTCGAAATTTCATATTTCAAGACGATCAATAAAAAATTTGTTGTACATGGGTACTAAAACTCATTTGGAAGACTTGAGGTTGATCATTGATTCCTTAGAAAATTTATACTCATCCACCAAATTCAGACTTTATCTTGTTGGGATAACGCAAGAGAAACTTAATTATAAATTTATTAAAACCTTGAGGATTCCCAATGCGTGGAAACCATATCCTTACTTCGTCAAATGGATTTATGGTCAAAGATTAAACTTTGACATCGGCATTGCTCCTCTTTGCGAAAACAATCTAAATAAATCTAAGAGCAATCTAAAATATCTTGAATACACAGCACTTGGCATACCTGGAATTTATTCTGATATACAACCTTACAGATCTGTAATAAAGGATCAATTCAATGGTATTCTCGTTGGAAATAAAGAAATGGAATGGGAAAATAAACTAAAATTGTTAATTGAGGATGATTCACTCAGAAAAAATATTATTAAAAATGCGAATCATGAAGTAAAAGAAAACTTTTTATTAAAGAACAACAGTTTTAATTATTATAATACTTTATTAAGTATTTAATTATGAATTCGATAATTGACTTAAAAAATATTACAAAAGCTTACAACGATCGAATTACATCTCTGAGAAGTGCTTTGTTTAATTCGAAAAAATTATTGCATGGTGGTGAATACGCACTCCGGAATATAAATCTCACTTTTTACCCTGGAGAAGTTATCGGAATAATCGGTGACAATGGAGCTGGAAAAACTACTTTGCTTAAAATTATTTGCGGTGTTCTTAAGGCTACTCAAGGCGAAGTGCATCTGCACGGCAAGGTTGCAAGCTTACTTGAATTAGGCTCGGGATTTAACCCAAATTTCACTGGCAGGGAAAACTCCTATTTGTATGCAAGCATCCTTGGCATAAGCAAAGATGCATTTAGAAGTAAAATCAATGATATCATATCATTTTCTGGCCTAGAAGCAGTATTTGATAAGCCCATAAGAACTTACTCAAGTGGAATGGTCGCTCGACTTGCATTTTCCGTTGCAACTGAGGTAAATCCAGAAATTTTAATCATCGACGAAGCATTGTCTGTGGGTGATGCGCGGTTTCGGACCAAATCATTTTCCAGAATCAAACAATTAAAGGAATCCGGCATAACAATTATTTTTTGTTCCCATTCCCTTTACCAAGTTGAACTTTTAAGCAACCGAGTACTTTGGCTAGAAGAAGGAAAAATAAAGTATTTTGGTGAAGCTAAAAAAGCAGTAGCTGGCTACAGAGACGCAAACACTTGTAAAATACTTGAAAAATTTTCCAGGCAAACAAAAAAAAAGGAAAATTATGGATTTTTGGAAAAAATAAACATTTACAAAAACAACTTACCTTATAACCCCAGAAAACCTTTTACCTCAGAGAAAGATTCATTGATGGTAGAGGTTAATTATAAAGTAACAGACAAACATCATAGTCCATCCATTGCCATTTCTTTCAGTTTGGAAAAGGGGCCAATAATTTGTGGTATTGGGTCCTTGCAGCAGGGAATAATACCAATTGTGAAGGAAGGCAAGGGCTCAATATCTTTACTAATTAAAAAAATCAATTTATTAAAAGGTACCTATTTTGTGAATGTTAATCTAATGAATACAGATGGAACTGTATGTTTGGACGCGACAAGAGATTCTATTCAAATAAAAGTTATTCAAGAATCATTAACACAAGGATATTTTACCTTAGACCATGAATGGGTAACTTGATACATTAGTAAAATTGATTTCATTTTGAAATATTTGGAAATGATTCTCTCATTTAACTACTTTTCAAAAAAAACAACTCATTCTGGTATAATTCCTTAAAACTAGATTTAAATTTATTATTTTGATGCTAATAACGAAGTTATTGGGCCTGCAGGATGGTTACCTTTCGACCTTACCTTGATGGTATTGAAGCCAAGATGCTTCAAAAATTCGACAATATCATCATATTTCATCCAATATGCAAAATCTTTAAAACCTCCAGAAAACAACTGTGGAGGGGCCTTTGCATTAAAATTATATGATCTTGGGAAAAGCATACATTCGAATCCATACTGGGAAACATTAATTTCATTTCCCTGACTGAAGTGTTTTGAGAAATTTTTTTCATCATACAGTGAATCGTTAAAAAAGTGTGTCCAAATAAAGAGATTTTTAGTTTTTTCACTACAGGCTTTAAGAAATCTTAATGGATCAGTTTGATGATAAAGAATTCCTGAAGCAAAAATTAGATCAAAATAATCGTTACAAGATTCTAAATAAAGGGTACAATCGCCAAGCTTAAACCTACAATTGAAATCAAGGATTTCCTTTACTGCTAGACATTTAAGAAAATTTATTTTGTTACCCTCAACAGCTATTAGCGGATAAGCTCCCTTTTGAGCAAGATGAAATGTATTATAAGCTTCGAAAGGGCCAAGTTCTACCACATTTTTATTTTTTAAACCACTTAATTCACTTGATACCCACTCAACTCGCTGATCTTCAAAATAATTAGACTTACCCGCATGGATATCAAGTGATGATGGAAATTTACTTTTCCATGTATTAGGAAAAATATCTATAATATTTTGATGAGATGGAACGCTATTTACGTAGATATTTTTTGTAATATTAGGAAACATAATATAAGAAACTCTAAATTAGACGTAACATAAAATTTAAGTATAAATTAATTTTACAGTCTATCTAAAACCAGCATTTGATTTGAACAAATGCTTTATGTTATGAAAGAACTGATCCTCATTACTGCACTTTTTCTCTAAGAATGCTAAAGATTGCTTGGTCACTTCGGAGTTATGGGAAATGACCTCTGAGAAGTGCATATGATGAATATCCTCATTAAAATCATAATGGCTGCAACAGGCAACTACTGGTTTTCTGTATGTTTTACAGATCTTGGCTAAAAAGTCATCAAGATATATAGTACTGTTCTGAAAATTATATTGCTTCAAGCTTCTATTTTTTCTGATGGTGTGCACGTCCAGGGCCATGCCAATGAAAAAATTATTTTTGAGACATTCAACAAGCATTCGTTTATTGGAATCCCTAAGAATCATATTACAAGTATATAAACGATTTATCTTTTGGTGTAATTTATACCATAGATCCTTTTCTTTTCCTGAAACATTGTCCAGTGATGCAACGGCAGTATAAGGAAGATCAAGATTGTTGGCGAGAGATGCTCCTATCAAAAAAAAGTTTCCGTAATGCAAAAAAGAAATAATTGCTCCAGTATCCCGGCACTTCAAAAGAGCTTTCTCATTATGTATTTTTACCTTTTTGCAGATATAAGCAGGCGAAACTATACAAGATTCATTGATTAAAAATTTCCTGAAATTCTGCTTGGAAGAATTATTAGCATACTGCTTCTTGCTTGAATAGTACCGAATCAAAGAAATCATCTATAAAAAGAAATATTTTTTCTGCAACGGATGACTTTAGAAAGTATGTGTTACTGGCAAAAGTGATGGGCGAGGATTTTGCGCGAATTTAAAATCAACAGTTGAACTAAAATCAACAGTAGAAATGGTACCACCGTAAAAAAGTGGCAACATTCCAAAAATCCTTTCCACTGCATGCCAAATTGATCCATCTGAACCAGAGTTCTGAATGGAATTTTCGAACTTTAAATCTCTCATCTGCTCACAAAGTTCGAGAAAGATACTTTTTTTTGCCCAAAATATGCTTCCTGCAAAGAAACCCGTAGCGTTCATATCAATGGTATATTTTCTATTTGAAAGTAAAGAACACATATAACAAAAGAATTCTTCGTTTTCGTACATAAACTTTTTCGTATTTTTATAAAGCTTTTTAGATCCCAACATCAACAGACTTTTATCAGAATCGAAGCTTCTGATTACAGATTCGACATAAACATCACTTGCTAATATACTTCTTAGACCTTCATTAATCCATTCTAATGTAACTTTATCTCGAATATTTTTCGTGTGTACCTTAGCCAACAAACAATCTTTTTTTGGTAAAATTGAGAGAACCTTTAGGAAAGGGAGTATATCATAACCTTCATTTTCAAAAAAAAGTATTTTTAAGTTTATATTTTCAAAACTTTTAATCATTTTATAAAAGTTTTTATTTTTTTTTCCTGTTACAGTTATAACTAAAAGATGAGCAACCTTAATCTTGAAAATATATTCCAAATATAATCTTAATTGATCTAGGTAATAAATATGGAAATGTATGATAAAGTAATAATATCCATTGCCGTATTTCTTTGAACCCTTTTTAAAATAATTTACAGTGTCTGTAATATTTTCCATCTTGTCATCGAACTGAATTTTCGGGAATAATGATTCTATCTGTTTTTTCAAAAACAACCACGGAATCATAGAAATGTAATGATTTTACATTATCTAAAATTTCAGCATCAAAATTGATGTTGTTGTGAAATGAATTAATTTTATCTACATACTTCCTAGAATAATTCAAAAAAGTATCCATACAATCATCTCCACCCCCATATTCTTTCATGTATGAAGTATGTACATCCTCACAAATATAAACTCCTCCATTTTTTAGTCTTGGGAAAGTAGATTTAAATGTTTGAATTTGTTGTTCCATAGTGTGACCGCCATCATCCACGATAAAGTCAAATTTAAGATCTGGATATTTAACATAAAAACGGTTCCAAAAATCAACAGAACCCTGATCGCCAATATCTACTTTAATATTACTAACACCGAGTTTTGCAGGTATCTCCAAACAGGTAGGTTTGTTGTCAACACCGTGTATGTGACATTCACCTTGAAAGTAATCATTCCACATCTCACATGAACCACCCTTCCACAATCCAATTTCCAAGATAACGGGATGCTTATACTTAAAGCATGAAAGAAACTTTTCATAAATTTCAAAATAATGATGCCATTTATGAATCTTTGATTTTTTGTTTTTATTCCAAAAGAAATTTTCAAATTCATTCATGTTGAAGTTTTATTTGAATGATTTGTAAAAAGAATTGTATGTGATAAATTCCGCCTCTTTTTCGCTTAAATATAATTTTCTGCAAAAATTTTCATATTCCCTTAGCATAGAATGGTTAAAGTAGTTTTTATTCATTCTTATGTCACTACCTTTTAGATAAATATTTAAGTCGTGTAGTCTAGATCCGGATATCTCAGATAAAATGCGTGGTATAACACTTCTACTATATGGTATTGATATCTTTGTAAAATTAATGGAGTTAATATTATCATAGGCTTTTTCGATCCATAAATAAAAGCTCTTTCTTACCTCATCCAGGTTAAAATATTTGTTTATTTTATTTATTTTAAATCCAAAATAATTTGAATAATAATCAATGTTCTCAAGATTTATGGTATTGATAAAGTGCCTTGCGCCCGAGTCAACAATAGCAGGATAATCTCTAAGAATGGAAACAATAATTACATTAAAATGCTTTTCCAACTTTTTGACGAAGCATTCAAAGACACTTGGGTCAAGCATAATCAATTCCAAGAAACGTTCAGAACTTAGAATTATTTTATTTTGATCTATTTTTTCAACCTCAAGCAATAAATCTGTTACTAATTGTGACACTTCCTTCCCATCTCCATAGCTCTCCATCTGATCGGAGAATAATCCATGATGATGTCTCCCTTTAGCAATTCCTGTTGCTGCATAATATACATTTAAATCATTCAACATACTTTTGTTTTGGTGGCAAAAGTACTGAAAAGAGGTCGTCCCTGTTTTGTGAGGACCGATATGAATGTAGATAGATTTTATTTTGAATCGAGTATACTGAAATAAAATTTCAGATTTTCATTTTATGGTAAAGTTTAGATTTTAAAATATAGTCAAAACGAGGACTTATGACCCAATTTAAGTTTTTACTATTTGTTTTTCTTAAAACCCCTAATCCGTGAGAAAAATTTAAGTTAAAAGATGGATAATTTAACTTAATCTCGTCCCAGAATTTATAAACTCCAAATCCTTTTTCCCTTTCTAAAGTATCGTGGATTAAAATAATTCCATTGTTCTTTACCTTAGGAAACCAAACAGAAAAGTCGTTTTTAATCGATTCATAGGCATGATGACCATCGATATGTAGTAAGCCAATGGAATAATCATCAAAATCACTCAATGCTTGTTCAAATGATTTTCTCTTTAGAAAAGAGAATGAAGGGTATTTTTGAGTATTGTAAACGTTAACAGTCTCAAAAACATGTTCATCATATTTTCCGCTGTGATCGTCGCCCATCCAATGATCAACAGCAAAGCAATTGGTTACAAGATTATTTTCCTTTCTTGATTGGCAAAATGTAAAGTAAGAATCCCCGAGGTGTGTTCCAAGTTCGACAAATATTTCAGGATTCAGTTCAGAAATTAAATCATAAGCAAAATGTAAATTGTGATGCCAACTTTTTACTTTGGATAAATATTTGGGTGCAAAATTAACTGAAGGTGGCAGCATTTTATAATTCCATGAAAAAATCGCCTAATGAGACCTACAAAAGGATCGCTATTAACCGCGCAACTCAAGAAAAAAGAGGCTCAGTTAATTAACGATCCGTTACGTCATCAATACCAATCCAACCAACCCCATCCGTTGAACTAGATTTAGATTTAAGGATGATACTGTAAAACCCAGGATCAACCTCAATTAGCAAGGCTGATTCATTGTCATTAATAGCGGACCATCCATACAAAGAAGTGGAAAGGGATAAAATTTCCGCTTTAATCTCAGCGGTGGTCTGTTCTTCTGTTGCATAATCGTCATTGTCGTCAACTGGAGTAGACGGCGTTCCTGGAACGGATTCGTACTGATAAAGTTCAAGCAAGGTATCGCTCATAACATCGTCCTCTGTTAAACCGGCAATACCAGCTAAAGAAGGGCCTCGGCCCCTTATAAATAATTTCCTTTTGCCTTCTCCCGTAATTTGAAACCCTCCGAAAAGATATTCGGATTGGTTAACCAACCCTCTGGAAGAAACATGCGTGAAAGCTGCAGACGTGGAGTCGGCATTGGCCAGATCAACTGCAGCTACCCCAATTGCAGTCTTTTCCACCCCGTCGTGATCGTCGTGGAGAAACATGGAATAGAAGCCAGCTTCCAAGGAAGGCATGGATGCTGCCTGTTTTGGATTGAATGGGAATACCGGAGAAAGTGAATTCCTGACGGTGTCCATTTCAGCAACATTTGTATTATTGGTGTCATAATTATCGTTGTCGCCGCTTACTATGTCACTGCTTGGAGTACCTGGAACAGTAGCATATTTTTTTAGTTGTATGATTGGATCGGGGAGTAAAACATCGAGGGTAAGACCACCCATGCCATCCAGTTGTGGACCAATACCTCTTAATAGAACATCTGCATTTGCCGTCAATTGAAAGGCCATGATGCGGAGCTCATTTGTACTTTTGGGGCCAATCGTACCCCTAACATTAACATTAATTATCTTGGCATTCTGCGAAGCATTATCTTCTGGCGGTGTTAAGTTCGATAAATTAGAATCGCTTGTACTTGGTTCTGTCGTGGGAGGTGTACCTGGATCGGTTGATGG
>Ga0115569_10003847_pt1 | contig 10973 bp, 10 predicted proteins | sample COGITO_mtgs_1205_2_FD_87295 | JGI IMG/M metagenome (GOLD analysis project Ga0115569, IMG submission 87295) | Pelagic marine microbial communities from North Sea - COGITO_mtgs_120503 | ecosystem: Environmental > Aquatic > Marine > Epipelagic | place: Germany:Helgoland, sampling site Kabeltonne...
CCACTGTCGCCGGGAACGGCTTGGCACTGATACTCTGCAATTTTGAGGCCTTTGGTAAACCCAAGCATTAGGCATGCAGGATGCGCCGTCAGTACTTGGCCACGGTCACCACTGAACCCTGCCTGAGTAAAAACGGTTTTCGCTTTACGGAGCTTCCAGAAAATATCTTCGGTATAAGCGGCAGGGCGGACAATGCCGGTAGTCGGGCTTGGGTCGTCTTCCAACACGATGAGTGCCCAGTCATAGACAACAGCATGGACCGTTGATTTACGTAACGGATCATGACCGGGTGCGGGATGAATTTCAGCGGCGACGGAATGGAAAATGTACTCACCGCGGTCCCAGCCTGCGACAAAATGCAAACTCTCTGGGGGCATATACCCGCCCGTATTTCGGTTGATCAGGCAGTGCGCTGACGTCACGACAATTTTAGGGGCAACGACGGTTGCTATGCAGTGACCGCGCCCGGCTTTGTTAAAACGTCCAACAGCAGTTCAGGGATAGACCCAGGAATCCGCCTTCACACGAACATCGCCAGCACCGTAAGCGCTGGTTTTGGCTTATAATTATAATCGGCGGTTTGGGCGTTGGCTGCGGCGCCGATGAGACCGATGAATAAAGGGGGTATGAGGGCTTTGATCATTGAGGCGCCATTCGAAGCGCGCCATCCAGGCGAACGACTTCGCCGTTCATCATGACATTGTCGATCATATGCATTGCGAGCTTGGCATATTCGTCAGGATCACCAAGCCGGGACGGAAACGGGACACTATCGCCAAGCGCTTTTTGAACGTCGTCTGGCAGGCCATATAGCATGGGCGTGCCAAAGATGCCGGGGCGATGGCTAAAACCCGCACCCCGCTTTTGGCGAGCTCGCGGGCCACAGGTAATGTCATGGATGTAACACCACCTTTGGACGCGGCATAGGCGGCCTGGCCAATCTGGCCATCAAAGGCAGCGATGGACGCTGTGTTGATGATGACGCCGCGTTCAGCAGTCTCGAGTGCATCGAGTGCCTGCATGTCTGCGGCGGCAAGGCGCATGAGATTGAACGAGCCAATCAGATTGATGTTAATGACTTTGGCGAATGTCTCTAGAGGCTGCGCGCCATCTCGTCCGACAATTTTCTTGGGCGGCGCAATTCCGGCGCAACTGACGAGGATACGCGCTGGGCCGTGTTTTTCACGGGCCTCGGCGACGGCGGCTTCGGCACTTTCTGCACTCGACACGTCACAGCTGACAGCAATCCCGCCGATTTCGTCTGCCATTTTTTGTGCGGCATTCATATTCAGATCAAAAATCGCGACCTTGGCACCATTTACTGCTAAGGCTTGTGCTGTGGTAGCGCCAAGTCCGGATGCACCACCTGTGACGATCGCTGCGTGACCTGAGACGTCCATCTTCGTATTCTTTCTATTAATCGATTTAAATGTGTAGCAAGAGATTGAGTGAGCGACAACGTGAGCCGGACACCGGAAGAAAATGAGAAGGTCGTCGCCGAAGGCTTTATTGAGAAGGCGCATCGTACTTTAGGGCGTATCCCTTTTACAGACGATGCCGTTGCCGCATACTATTGCGCAACAGATGATGCGACACCGGGCCGTGTCCGGATAACCTTGATGGCGGCATTGGCATATTTCATTGTGCCGATCGACGTGATACCGGATTTTATTGCAATGCTGGGTTTCACTGATGATGCAGCGGTATTCTGGGCGGCGTGGCGATCTGTTCAAGGACATGTGACAGATCAACATCGCAACAAAGCTCGCGCATTCTTAAATCGAAAGTCGACAGAAAAGCCACGTATTAATGATGGCTCATCTTGAGGAGGAAATATTGACCACACCACTTTGGCAGCCCACGCAAGACCAGATAGACGGCGCACGGATGACAGAAATCCGCCACCACATTGAAAAGCAATGGAGCGTTGAGTTGAAAGATTCCAGTGAGCTTTGGAATTTTTCAGTGACCGAGCTTGAAAAATTCTGGACCTCAGTGTGGGACTATAGCGACATCATCGCTGAGACCCGTGGTGCACGTATTTTGGCCGATGGCAACAAGATGCCTGGTGCGAAATGGTTCCCAGATGCCCGACTGAACTTTGCTGAGAATTTGCTGAAACGTCGCGATGACGGCGAAGCCATGGTGTTCAACGGCGAAAATAAAATTATCCGGCGACTGACGTTTAAAGAAGTCTTTGAACAAGTATCCGTAACGACACAAATTCTGGCCAACCTTGGTGTTGCTGAAGGTGACCGGGTTGCCGGGTATTTGCCGAATATGCCGGAAACAATTATTGCGATGATGGCAACGAATGCATTGGGGGCTGTGTGGTCATCATGCTCGCCAGACTTTGGTGAGCAGGGCGTGTTAGACCGGTTCAGGCAGATCACCCCAAAAGTCTTATTCTGCACTGATGGGTATTGGTATAATGGCAAGCGCCATGATGTACGCGCAAAGACAGCCGGGATCGCAAACCAACTGCCAAGCATCACAAAAACAATTTTGTTTCCCTACGGGGACCAGGCTGCAGACGTCGGTCTATTAACGAATGCCATGACGTACGAAGAGGCTGCAGCAGGGCTTGTCCCTAGCGACATCGCGTTTCGCCAACTGCCGTTTGATCACCCTCTATATATTATGTTCTCGAGCGGTACCACGGGTGCGCCAAAATGCATCGTCCATTCGCAAGGTGGCGCGTTATTGAAGCATGCGACGGAACAGCCACTGCATTGCGATATCCGCAAAGATGATCGGGTGTTCTTTTTCACCACATGCGGTTGGATGATGTGGAATTGGTTGGTCACCAATCTGGCATGGGGTGCCACGTTGTTACTGTATGATGGATCGCCGTTCTATCCGACAGGCGAGACCTTGTTCACTTTTGCTGACGAAGAAAAAATGACGCTGTTTGGCACATCGGCCAAGTTTGTCGATGCGCTGAACAAAGCAGAACTCCGACCTCGTGATACCCACGATTTATCATCGATCCGCATGTTCTGTTCAACTGGATCGCCTTTGGCCCCCGAGGGGTTTGATTACGTTTATGATGCGGTGAAAACGGATATTCATCTGGTTTCGTTCTCGGGCGGCACCGATATCATGGGATGTTTTTGTGGAGGTGACGTCACACGTCCGGTATGGCGCGGTGAGATTCAGGCACGCTTTCTTGGCATGGCCGCTAATGTCTTCGATGAAGAAGGGCAGCCCGTCCAAGGCAAAAAAGGTGAACTGGTTTGTACAAAACCGTTCCCAACAGTGCCGATTGAGTTTCTTGATGATCCAGGTGATGCACGCTTTAAGGCGGCGTATTTCGAGATGTTTCCAAATATCTGGACACATGGCGATTATGTAATGCTGACGGAACATGATGGCATCGTCATCTTTGGGCGATCTGATGCAACGTTGAATCCGGGTGGTGTGCGGATCGGCACGGCGGAGATCTACCGCCAAGTTGAGAAGCTTGCGGAAGTTCAGGAAACCATTGTGATTGGTCAGGAGTGGGACAATGACGTGCGGGTTATCCTGTTTGTCATTGTTCGGGACGGCTATGAACTGGATGACGAGCTGATTGCGAAGATACGTAAACAGGTGCGAGACAATTGCACGCCACGTCACGTGCCGGCAAAAGTCATTGCTGTTAAAGATATACCGCGCACAAAGTCTGGAAAGATCACCGAACTTGCTGTTCGCGATATCGTACACGGCCGCCCAATCAAGAATAAAGAGGCGCTGGCGAACCCTGATGCATTGAAGCTGTTTGAGGATCTGGCCGAGCTTAAAGTCTAGCGACCTGTCGTGTTGGTTTTGCCCTAGATTTCAACGTTGGCAATAGACCGGTACATTGCCTGAAGTGCACTCGGCGCCGTGCTGTCGCCAGACTTGGCGCGTTTGACGAGCTGTTCGACGCAGGCTTCGGTGATGGCCCTGAGTTCTGACGATTCCATTTCACCAAGAAATTGATCGGGGTTGTTTCGAATGGCCAAGATGAATGGGTTACTCATGAATTTTTCTCCAAGCGGCGTTTCGTCGCCAGTCTTGATGCTGATTCTTTGGCTTCGACTATGAGCCAATCACGAAAGGCGCGGACTTTTGGGCGATCAATGTTCGTTTCAGTGACCGCGACATGATAGCTATACTACGCTGTGAGCGCGAGATCAAAAGGTGCTACAAGCTTACCGGCATCAATATAGTCAGCAACCAAAAGGCCACGCCCCAAAGCGACGCCGTCACCCGCCATTGCAGCCTGTATCACCAAGTTTGCATGGGTGTAGCCGGGTCCTCGCGTTGGGTCGATATCGTTAAGACCTGCTTCTTGCAGCCACATGGTCCAATCTTGGATCATGTCGTCATGGGTAAGTGTGTGATGGCGAAGGTCTGAAGGCTTTTTTAAGCCATTGCCTTGCGTCAGCAATTCTGGGGCACAAACCGGGAAGATATCTTCACGCATAAGTTCTTCGCTAATAAGTCCGGGCCAATTACCCATCCCATTGCGCACACCGATATCAATCCCATCGCGGTCATAATCGGCAATGGCATTAGAGCTCGCCAAGCGGATGTCGATGTCTGGATTGAGTTTGCGGAACCGGACCATCCGCGGCATGAGCCACGTTGCGGCAAGGCTGTCCATTGTTGCAATTGTCAGGATGCCGGATTGATCGCGTCGTTTTACACGGCTTAACGCGGCATCCATCGAATCAAACGCATCTGTGAGTTCTGGCAATAATGTCTGTCCGGCATCGGTCAATATAAGCTGTCGGTTCCAGCGCAGGAAAAGGATCAAGCCAATCTGTTCTTCGAGGGACTTAATTTGATGCGAGACAGCAGCCTGCGTGACATTCAGTTCATCCGCAGCTCGGGTGAAGCTGAGATGACGCGCAGCCGCTTCAAAAGCGCAGAGAGCATTGAGGGAGGGCAGGCGACGGGACATAAATACCAACATTTTTCATAAGGTTTAATTATTTATTTATATCTTATATATGATGCGATAATCACCTAACTAATTGATATAAGTAGAAATATATATTGTTCTCGTAGCATTCGGATAATATTTTCTAATGATTATATAAATTAATGTCGTTTGTTGATATGCGAGATAGCGGGTATTTATTTGTTCATCGACGCCATACTGAAATTGTTCAGCTGGCTCCGACGAGGAGAAAACAAATGACCAGTATTATGAAAACGTTTCCTGCAGCAACCGGCGTTGGCCGCGAGTTATTCAAAGCCAGCATGATTGCTGTGTTTGTGCTGCCTGAGCGTGGACTGGATGTGCTCCATACGTGGGGCCAGCGTATCGAATCTCGCCAAATGCTTGGCCATATTGAATGGCAGCGGCTTGATGACATGGGTATGACCCCTGAAGATGGTGCACGTGAGAGCGCAAAACCGTTCTGGCGCGCCTAACTCTAAGATCAATGAGTTGTAGAGAGAGCGACCTTTTTCCAAGCGGGGTCGCTCTTTTTTTTTATGCGCCAGATTTTCTGAAATACTTAGGATGTACGGAAAGAGGATAGATCAATGCTTGAATATTTACGGATGATGGTGCGCTATAATAAGTGGGCGAACGCAAAGCTGAACACGGCGATCATGGATATTAGTGATGACGCCTACATGGCCAAGCGCGAGGCCTTCTTTGGTTCCATTCACGGCGGCCTCAATCATATTCTTTTGGTCGACCGGATTTGGCGGGGCCGCGTTGAAGGCAATCCCCACCCGGCGGACCGTCTGGACATCATTGTGACAGATGACCGAGAGGCATTTGTAAGCGAGCGCATGGTAGAAGACGATATCCTTATCGACTTCACAGATAGCTTTGATGAAAAAAGTCTTGATGAAAAAGTGACGTATTCATCTTTGATTGGGTTCACGGGTAAAGACCCAAGGCGGCTTATTCTGGCGCACATGTTCAATCACGCAACGCATCACCGGGGCCAGGTCCATGCCCTTTTAACGCAAGTGCCAGCTGATCCGCCGCCACTCGATTTAATGATTTATATCCGCGAGACCGAGGCTGGATAAATCCAGCCTCGTCGCAGTCTTTACAGGATGCAGTGTTTGGCGAAATCAGCAGCTTCGTTTGCTGACCAGTCACCTTTAGGCTTCTCTTTGAGGTCAGCGCACCATTCTTTGGATCCGACTTCTGGTGAACAGGCGGAAAGGCTCGCAACGGCAACGAGTGCAAATGCCAGAATACCGAATCGTAAAAATTTAGTGCGAATATGAATTCTCCAAGATTAATAGTGTGATCGAATGAGGTTCTAGATTACGGGCTAAAAGTGTGGCGTCTTTAAGATGTTTTCACAACCAATAGCGATACATCATCTTTAACGGGTATCGCGCCGCGAAACGTTTCTAGGTCTTTTAGAAGCGCTTCAGAGATAGCTTGGCTGCTATGTGACTTGGATACCTCGACAGTCGCCTTCAACCGATCAAGGCCATATGCCTCGCCTGCCGCATTCGATGCTTCGCAAATACCGTCTGTATAAGCGATGAGAATGCCATTCTTTGGGAACGTGCCGGACATATTTCTAAAGGACCATGACTGATCAACGCCAAGGGGGATATCTTCACCATCCAGCGCGGTGAATGCGTTTGAATCAATATCGTACACAAGTGCGGGCTCATGCCCTGCTGAAATCCAGGTAAACCGGTGTTGCCCCGGCGTTAGCAATAATTGGAAAAGTGTAAGAGACCGACCGCCGGAACTATCTTCGCACAACTGGCAATTAACGGAATCAAATAAATCAGCAGGTGATGAGGCGAAATCTGTATAGGTCCGGATCATTGCCCGTGCTGTTACCATTAACAGTGCCGCGCTAATCCCATGACCTGTAACATCTCCGATGATGGCGGCGATTCGCTCATCGTCCATCGGAATGAAATCCTGATAATCACCACCAATCTCGTCGCAATAGATCGTTGTGCTTGCGATATCGAAGCCATCTATTGCGGGTGCTGAGCTTGGGACAAAATGTTGCTGGATTTCCTGTGCGGCGAGTAAGTCACGCTTGACGCGCACTTGCTCTTCGAGCGCTGGCACGAGGCGATTAAATTCCCGTGCAAGATCACCAAGTTCGTCACTGGATGTGTCATCTACGCGCGTACTGAAGTCGCCGGTTTCCAATTGCGTAGCGGCTGCGTGTAATTGGCGAATTGGTTTGGTCAACGTTCTTGCACCATAAATTGCCAAGCCAATGGCACTGATTCCGGCGAAGACGGCAAAGATCACAGCATTCCTGAGTTGGGCCTGGTACGATGCTCTGACAATAGCTTCGGCCTGGTCTTGAGCGCTCGTAATCACCTGCTCGGGGAACGTTGCGGCGAGATGCCATGCGACGTCTTCGGTTCGACCAAGCGGGCCAAAGGACCATGCTTCGCGGACGCCACTTCGTGTGACGAATTCCATGCCAGGGACGCCACTTCTGATGTCACTTGCGACCTTGAGCCAGGCATCGTCGCCATCCAGTAACATTGGCCTCATAAGGTCATGGACACGCCAGTTGCCTGTATTCGCTTCAAGCACAGCAACTTCGTTTGGCAGCAGTTGTGGTTCATCGTCTGGCACGGCAATCAAGTACGCGGATGCTTCGGGGGGCAGATGAGTTGGATTAATTGATTTTGTCAAAAGTGCATCGGTACGAATTGTAATGCGCGCAACACCAACAATTTGACCGCTTGATGTTTGAACCGGTGTCGTCACAGAGCGTCGATTTACAGCCTCGCCTTTTGTAAACCATGATGTGGCACCCCGTTCAATTGTCCTAAAATACCAATCACTCTCACGCGGATCTTGTTTCCCTGTGGTAACGCCAGCTGGGTAAGATAACGTCAGGCCACTTTCAAACGAGACGGAAATAGAATCAACGAAAGTGCGGTTTCTCTGATAGACGGTTCGTGCAACGTCGGTGATGCCAATGAGGCGATACAATGTGCCTGCAATTTGATCCTTTGCAGAATCGGCCGCAATGAAGGACCCCATTTTATATAAATCGATCGGCAGTTCAGTCTGGCTGCCCTGAAGATTTTGATCGTGCAGTAAGAACTCTCCAAGGTCCGCGGTCTCGCTCAATTCTGAAACAGAAACAGTCATGCGTTCTGTGACGTTTGATGCAAACGCGCGGACAGCACGGTCCATCTGTTTCTGTTCAGTGACCAGTGTTATAGCGCCTTGCTCTGTCACGCGCCGCAACTCGCGGGTCAGGCGGTCCGACAGCAATGTCTTGCCGCGCTCTGCCATTTCAAGGCTGAACTCGTTCGTTGAGCGCAAATACATAAACGACGCAGCTGCCAAAGGCAGCACGGTCAAAATAACGAAACAAATTGTCAGCTTTGTTGTGATCTTCATTGAACGTACGACTGCTGCCTTGTGGAAGTATTGGTCACTTATTTGTCCTTTGCACCATCACCCGTAATGATGACAACTTTGCCTGTGGATTTACGTGAAGTCAGCGTTTCATGGGCGATATTAACGTCTTCCATTGGGAAAACGTGGGACACATGTGGCTTTATTTTTCCTGCTTTGAACCAGTCCAATAATTCTGCAAATGAATTGGTGATCAGGCTTGGGTCAAGCTTTCGGTGCGCGCCCCAATAGTAGCCAATGACGGACAGGTTCTTTACCAACAGAATGTTTGCTGGAATTTGTGGCACGGTCCCGCTTGCAAAGCCTAAGACAAGAATTCTTCCACCCGGAATGGTTGCCCGTAAACTTGCATCAAATGCAGAGCCACCGACAGGATCGTAGACGGCATCAGCGCCTCGGCCGTCGGTCAGAGCTTTCACCCGCTCGCGAATATCTTCACTGCGGTAATCGATCAGGTCGTCAGCGCCATACTGTTTTGCAATGGCCAGTTTGTCAGCGCCCCCCGCGGTCGCGATGACCCGAGCCCCCAAAGCCTTGCCAATTTCAACGGCTGTTAATCCAACGCCGCCGGCGGCGCCGTGTACGAGCAAAGTCTCGCCGGGTTGAATTTTAAGCTTGTTGACCAGGCCAATGTGCGAGGTGCCATAAACGATTGAAAATCCAGCAGCCTCAACAAATGTCATGTTGGTGGGAATGACATAGGTATCCGACGCACGCGCGACGGCTTCTTCGGCGTATCCGCCAAAATCTACACATGCCATAACACGGTCACCGACGGTGAAACCCGTCACATCTGAAGATACTTCGGTAATAAATCCAGAAACTTCTAAGCCGGGTGCAAACGGGAGTTGCGGCTTAACCTGGTACTGTCCTTTGACCATTAAGGTGTCGGCAAAGTTAACGCCACACGCCCGCACCGCAATGCGGACAAAGCCTGATGGCAGGTCTGGAGAGGGCAGATCTCCGACACTTAAAGGCTGGTCGCTATTAAATTCCTGGCAAACTACGGCACGCATTCAGAAAGCTCCTACTTGAAATGATGTGACCCATATGGTTTTTCTCATTCCATTGCATCATGGGTATGCGAATATGATAGATGAGCCGCGAAGAAAACCCAAGGCGCGGCATGCGAAAGTTGAAAAAATGCGTGGATTTTTTGGTATCGGTGTCGAAGGCATTTCTAAAGAGATGAATGTCGGCAATTTGTTTCGCTCAGCACATGCGTTTGATGCGAGTTTTGTGTTTACCGTGAATGCGAATTACACCCGGCGAGGTGGACAGCGGTCAGATACGTCTGACTCACTCGCTCACTTGCCGTTTTATGGTTTTCCAGACGTGGGGTCGATGATGCTGCCAAGCGATTGTCAGCTGGTTGGTGTTGAGTTGCTCGACGAATCTGTTGAACTGCCAAGCTTTCGTCATCCAACGCAGGCAGCGTATGTTTTAGGCCCCGAGCGCGGCGAATTATCGCCAGAAATGCTTGAGAAATGTGATCATATCCTCAAAATTCCAACCAAGTTCTGTATTAACGTCGGCATTGCCGGTGCGCTAGTGATGTATGACCGTGTTCAGTCTATGGGCCGGTTTGCGCCCAGACCCGTTCGCGCTGGTGGGCCGACAGAATTGTTAAAGCCACCAAGCCATGGCGGCCCAAAATTCCGTACGGATGTTGAGGCATACCGCGAACCGACGCCACAATCTTATAATGATTAAGGGCTTCTTCAGCTTGCCTTAAGCGTTGGGTGGAAATTCAATAATAACAGTTGTGCCTTTGCCCGGCTCGCTTTCAATACGAATGCGGCCGCCGCTGGCTTCTGTAAGCCCTGTAACAATAGATAAACCAAGTCCGACACCTTCATGTGCATTGTAATGGTTCACGTTTGCCTGACCAAACAGTTGCAGGACTTGATCAATGTATTTTGCTTCGATACTGACACCAGTGTCCTCGACGGCAATTATGGTGACGCCAAGATTATCTCGCGATAACCGGATGGTAATGCGGCCCTGCGGCGGTGTGAACTTTATCGCATTCGATAACAAATTGATGATGATTTGTTGTATTGAACGTTCGTCTCCGAGGAACGGTTCTTCACCTAACATTGAAATTATTTGTAGGGTCAGATCATTTTCGTCAGATAGTTGCTTAACAAGCTCGACGCATTTATGGGCAACCGCATCCAGGTCAACAGGTTCGCGTTCCAACTCTCTTGTGCCGCCCTGCAGCGCGATGAGCGCTAGAATATCTTCAATTAATTGAAGCTGAATATTTCCAGCATCTTCAATGGTTTCAGCGTATTCCAAATATCGCTCGTCACCCAAGTCTCCATAGAGTTGGCTTTTCAACATCTGTGCGTACCCAATGACAGCGTTTAAAGGGGTGCGCAGTTCATGGCTCATATGGGCGAGAAAAAGGGACTTCGCATCGCTCTCAGCGCTCGCCTTCGCCACAGATACTTGCAGCATTTCATTCATCGAATGCAACTGTTCGGTACGATCATTAACCTGAGTTTCAAGAGCGCCCCGACCCGAGACAAGACGGTCCAGGGCAAATGTGAGTGCGAGAATGAGGAGAATACCAACCGCCACTAAAAAGATGTAGTCATTGGAA
>Ga0115569_10003848_pt1 | contig 10969 bp, 10 predicted proteins | sample COGITO_mtgs_1205_2_FD_87295 | JGI IMG/M metagenome (GOLD analysis project Ga0115569, IMG submission 87295) | Pelagic marine microbial communities from North Sea - COGITO_mtgs_120503 | ecosystem: Environmental > Aquatic > Marine > Epipelagic | place: Germany:Helgoland, sampling site Kabeltonne...
GAAAGCGCCCCGCCCGTGTACCGCCACGGCCTCGAAGCGATTTCCTCCGCCACGCGGGCACCACTTGTCTACTCGAGCCTCTACGAAGCGGATGTCGACTCGGTGATGCTTCGGATCAATCGCCACTTCATCGACGCAATCAATGAAGACGAGGAGACCGTCTGGCGCGATCGCGGCTACCCAATCGTCTGGCTCATTGCCGCCGGCATGATCGTTTGGTTCCGACGGGGGTGGACGGTTCAATGGCGCGTATGAAGCCCGAACAAACCAGTTCTTCGACTCTTAGCTCGCGTCGTTTTGGATTTATCGGAGTACATCACGAGCCCGAACGTATTCGCGTCGCTTCAGCAGTCACGCTCGTGGTACTGATCGCTATGTTAGTCGGTTGCCACCCGGAGGAACGAACGCTCGCGAGTCAAGCCGTTCAATACTTGCCGGATCCAATCGTCAGCGCGTTCTGGACGAATGACCAACAGGCGCGCATGTGGCACGAAGCAGGTGACCCTCTCCGTGCGGCTTCACTGTATCGTGATCCTGTCTGGAAAGGCGTCGCCTACGAAGACGGAGGTGACCTCGCTCAAGCGGCCGCGAGCTTTAGTCGCGTGGATACCGCGGAGGGAGCATTCCGGCTTGGCAACGCGCTCGCACGCAGTCAGAAGCTGGGGCCAGCAACCCAAGCCTACACCCGAGCTCTCGGTCTCATTCCCAACTTCCAAGAGGCAAAGTTCAACCTTGACTGGGTACGGGGGCTCCTGGAGCTCGGTGAGAAGGAATACGAGGATTTCGGAGGGACAGGCGGGCAACTCGAAGCTGACGAGTTCGTGTTCGATGATTTGGCCGTCAACGCAATGGGGGAAATGACGATCGATGAAGCGCGCCTACAAGGCCTCAGCCCAGAAGCCATTCGCGAGATGTGGATGCGCCGTGTTCAGACAACGCCCGGCGATTTCTTACGGCTGAAGTTCGCTTATCAAGCGCAAGCCGATCTCGATCTTCGGAAGGGGACGTCACCATGATTCAAACTCGATTCCCCACGCCCGCCCGAGGCCGACCCATACGAGGCGCTCTTGTGATTGCGCTCGGACTATTGATTCCCATCTATGCCCAAGCCCAAGAACTATCTGCGCCAGCCGACGCAGAGGAAGCTGTTAATACGTCCGCCCTCGCGACAGACCTACTTGAAAGTGGCCGAGTCCAGATACGAGTTCAGATTGATCCGAACGAGGGCCAGGGAATCGTCGTCGGACAGCAAACCCGCTTGCTCATCGAAATTCTTACAGACTCGCGATTCAGTCGGGCGCCGCAATACCCCGAACTAATAATCCAAGGTGCTATCTCCTTGCTTCCCGAACAAATGGGGACAAACTTCACGGAACCGATCAATGGAACCACTTTCTCAGGCCAACGCCGCGGATACGTAATCTTTCCTCAGCGTCCTGGCATCCTCCGTATTCCCCCCCTTGATATCCCGGTTGGGGTCGCGGGCCTCAATGCAGATGATCTAAGCATAGTGCTACGAACGGCGGCAATCGAACTCCACGTAGGGGTTCGCGCCGGTGTCGAAGAAACGCAGCGAGTCGTGACGACCCCACGGCTCGAGATCCAAGACGAATGGGATTTCGACATTGAAGGGCTCAAAGCGGGAGATGCAATCGAGCGCCGAATCCGTATTAGGGGGACGCAGATTCTTGGCATGTTATTGCCGCAGCTAGATTTCGAGGCGCCGCCCGGCATCGCTGTTTACGCGGACAGGCCGCGCATTTTCGACCGGGTGAACCGAGGCCAATACAGTGGAGAGCGCAGTCAGAAAGTCACATACGTGTTGCAAGAGCGTGGCTCCTTTCGAATTGCTCCTCTCGAGATTCTCTGGTGGAACCCCGACACGGGGTCACTCAACGTCGAACTCGTACCGGGCCGAACCTTCGAAGTTTCTGAAGCAGGTTTCGGAGCGTCCAACACCTCTGCTTTGACAGACGGCCTTGCCCTTTGGTACGAACAGTTTTTGGCCTGGGGCATCGACAGTTTGCGATGGCTGCTTGCTCATTGGTTGGCCGTTGCCCTGCTAATCGGAGGCACATTTCTCGTTTGGCAAAAAGGACACGCCGCATCGAAGAGGCTCGCGGAGCTCGTGGATGAAGTCCTCACTCGCCGGCGTGACTCTGAGTCCTTCGCATACAAAGAGCTTACGACAAGCCTTCGAGGTGATGACCTCGAACAGATTGCGACCTGCTACTGGAGATGGAGAGAGCACCTCGCTTCGCCTGCGTCCGACAGCCCTGCCGACGCCGCTTCGCAAGGGCCAGATCTGTCGAATACGCCCTTCTCAGGCGCCGCAATGCCCCTTTGGCGGCACTTCGAGGCCATTCGTTATGGCAATGCGGGTAACGCCTCGGATCAATTTGACGCGTCGGCCCTTCGAAAAGAACTTCGAGAACTCCGAGCCCGGTGGCGTGGTCAACTGGCAGAAGCGGACCGCCGCAAGAAGGCTGCAGAGTTTGCACCCCGTCAATTGAACCCGCACACTGGGAGCGAATGAGGCGGCAAATGCCAAAACCGCCTAATAGAGACTTCGCCGCCCCTTTCTAACCATTGCTCGATCACCCTCTGAACGGCCGCCACTCTGCCAGAGCGTCCTTTTGGGTGACGCAGCAGGCATGGATGGGGCCCGCCGTTTCCTCTCTTAATCCAGTAGGAGCAGTACATGAAGATCGGACTCATTCCCGTCAACGTCGGCGTCCCAAACGTGGAAGCCATGGTCGGTATGGCCCAGCTTGCCGAAGGAATCGGCTTTGAATCTCTTTGGACCTTCGAGCACGCGATCGTGCCCGTCGAATACCAATCAAAGTATCCATACAGCGCCGATGGCAAGATGGGCGTAGATGCAGACGCAAACTTCGTGGACCCTTTGATCGCTCTGACTGCGATCGCCGCCAGCACGAAAACGATCCGGCTTGGTACGGGCGTCAACATTCTGTCGCAGGCCAACCCGCTCTACGTGGCAAAGCAGGCGGCGAGCCTCGACTTCGTTTCGAATGGTCGCTTCGAGCTCGGCGTGGGAATCGGCTGGCTCAAGGAAGAATTTCAGGCGGCGGGCACGCCCTTCGAACGTCGCGGCGCGCGCTTCGATGACTATATCCAGGCTATGCGAAAGATTTGGTCCGGCGACGTCGTCGAACATAAAAGCGAGTTCTTGGATTGGACGGGCTTCAAGAGCAAACCGGTTCCGATCCAAGACCCCTTCCCGGTCGTGATCGGCGGCACGAAGGGCAAAGCCTTCGAGCGGACTGCGAAGTACGGCAATGGCTGGTTCGCGCCGACGGCCAGCCCCGACCAGCTATCCCCCATGCTCGAGGAACTCGCGAAGGCATGTGCCGACGAAGGGCGCGATCGGTCGGAAATTGAAGTGACTGCTATGTGGTTTCCTAACTCGACAGATCTCAGCGATGTCGAGCGCTACACGGAGCTCGGTGTCAGCCGCCTCGTCGTACCTGTCTTTGCACTCGGTAAGGGAAAGCCCGCCGATAACCTCAAAGCATTCGGCGAGAACGTGATCGCGAAGCTCGCAATCAGGTCATAGTCGATCACCGACTATTCGCTCTAAGAGTCGCAGGCCAACTATTCGCTGATCATCTCAGATAGATAGGATTCCCGCCCAACGTCCCTAATGAGATGGAGTTGTGCTTCGTGCCAGTCTATCGACTCTTCTTCCTCTCGAAGTATGTCTTCTAATAATTCGCGGGTTCCGTTATCACCCTTCTCTCGAGCGAGTCCAATTCCCTTATTGAGACGCTCAACCGCATTCACCTCAAGCGCTAGGTCGAGCTCGTGCTGCTCACTGGGGCTTTCGCCAACCCTAACGGGGCTCATTCGCTGCATGTTCGGAATTCCGTCCAAAAACAGAATCCGCTCAATCACGCGATCGGCGTGCTTCATCTCTTCGATCGACTCTTCATACTTTTTCTTAGAGAGCCGCGCATAGCCCCAGTTCTGACACATCTTGTGGTGAATGAAGTATTGATTGATTGCTGTCAATTCAGCTGTCAAAACATCATTCAGCGTCTCAACGATCGAAGCATCACCCTGCATTTTTCCCCCACTAAGTTTCGACTCCCCCGTAGTCTAGCTTCATGTGTTTCTCACTGCAGGGATAGACTAGATAATGAATGTGAAATCGTTCATTCTTTATGAGTACCCAGGGAGAACCCTATGACGCTTATTCTCGATGTAGATGCTCATTTCGAACCGGGCCCCGAATGGCTCGATCCTTACCCCGAGCTTGCCAAGCGCCTCCCGCCCTTGGATCCCTCGGTGCTCGCGGTCGACGCGATCATTGGGGATCTACTCCACTACGTCCCCGAGGCAGATCGGCCGCCTATGGCCGATCTCGTCCCGCCCGGCATGGCCTTGTTGCATGGTCAAGAAAAGGACGACGAAGCGGGACGTCGATCAGAATTCGAAGGCAAGAATCAATTTCAAGTCGCTAATGCGAATGCCCGACTGGCTTGGATGGACGAGCAAAAAATCGATATCCAGAATGTCATCTGTCTATCGGGGATCGCCTACTCCATTGCGATCGATGACCTGGACCTAACTCGTGACGTTATTCGAACCTGTAACACGTGGCTCGCTGAAACGTGTGCCGGGAGCAAGGGTCGCCTACTTCCGGTCACGGCACTCGACTATCACGACCTCGATTGGACTGTCGCTGAAATGGAGCGCATGCGCGCACATGGCAGCCGGGTCTTTCTGGTGCCCGCCTATCCGGTCGGAGGCATCCCGCCGGCACATCCCTCCTGGGATCGCGTCTGGGCGGCCGCCGTATCACTAGGCATGACGCCTATGCTTCATACTGGGTTTGAGCGCATGCGCTTTGATCCGGGCTGGGCAAACCTTGGCGGCGACACAACCGTCATGCGTATGGTCTCAAGCGCGCATAGGCACGTGGCGCCTTCAACCTTGATCTATTCCATGGTCTACGGTGGCGTCTTCGAGCGCTTCCCGAACCTAACACTCATGCTCGCCGAGGTTGGAACTGGCTGGCTGCCCTACCTCATGCGCGAAATTGACGACCGCGTATCACCGACGGCCGAGCTCTTTCTCGGAAAGTCTCGGCTTAAGCAAAAGCCCAGTGAATACCTTGCTCGTCATATACGTGCGACGCCTCTGAGCGGCGGCAACGACCAGCCCCTCCTCGCTATCATGCGAGACCTGCCCGAAGACATGATCGTGTTTTCGTCGGACTTTCCGCATTTCGAAGGCTTTACGGACCCCAAAAAGTTCTACGACGAGCTCTTCTTAGAAGCGTCGCCTGCAAAGACAGAGCGTTTCTTCGGGGGCTCGATGCTTGATGTCTACGCGCGAATGGGTGACCCGATCGAGGCGCCTGCATCGTAGATAGCCATCAACTCGATTGATCGCGAGGCCAAAATAGGCCCCACACAACCAAGTCTCCTTAGTCTCGACTCGCTTGGCTTCTGCAGCGAGGCTTTCCTAGATCTATGTGACGCGGCGTGCCTAAAATCACACGCGCTGCCTATGTTGCCGGGCTCGGGCCGTGAACATATTCTTGGCGGGAGGCCGGCGCCCGTGGAGCAAAACCACGTTACTACCAAAGGCGGATCCAAAGATGATGGCTCGAACGAAGCCTCAGGCAATCAGACGGCGGATCGTCGCCTGCTTGCTAGTCGCCGGTCTCATCGGCTCATCGACGTTCTCCGGCAGCGCCGCTCCCGATGAACCGACCTGGCTGCTGCCGTCCTTAAGAGACGCACATGACCGCTTTACGAACCCAATCGGCGAACTCCTGCGCGGCGGAATCCGCGTGCGTCTCCCGTTCCTTCTTGGCCGTATCAAGGCGACCTTATCTCGGCGCGAGGGCGCTCCGCCCAGCGAGTCGAGCGGGACCGCGCACTTCAAGGCGGCACTGGCCGGATCACCCACGGTGACTTGGATTGGGCACGCAACGATGCTCGTTGAAATGGATGGTGTTCGTTTTCTTACAGACCCTATGTGGTCCAAACGTGCGAGCCCCCTCTCTTGGATCGGCCCAGCACGGCATGTCGCGCCCGGGCTGGATTTCGAAGATCTACCCCCAATCAATTTCGTCCTCATCTCACATAATCACTTCGATCACCTTGATCTACCCACGTTAACCCGCCTAGCAGAACGCGATGCTAATACGCGCTTCCTCGTCCCCCTCGGCAACGGCGAACTGCTGCGTGACCACGGTATCTCTCGCGTGACGGAGCTCGACTGGACCGAACAGACCCGGATCGGCGGAGTCGAAATCCATTGTTTGCCCTCGCAACACTGGAGCAAGCGCAGCCTGACGGACACAAACAAAGTGCTTTGGTCTTCTTGGGCGGTGATCGGAAAAGAACGCCGCTTCTATTTTGCGGGAGACACTGGTTACTTCAGCGGATTTTCTGAAATCGGAAAAGCGCTCGGCCCCTTCGATCTCGCGGCCGTGCCGATCGGCGCATACGAGCCGACCGAACTGATGCGACTCACGCATATGAATCCTGAGGAGGCCTATCAAGCGGCCCTGGACGTTCGCGCCGAGACGGCCGTGGCTATGCATTTCGGAACCTTCGACCTCGCAGATGAACCCCTCGACGAGCCGCCAAAGCGATTCCTTAAAGCAGCGGCGGAGATGGATGGACCAGAGGCGTCGGCTCCCGCGCCATGGGTTCTGTCCATCGGAGAGATGCGCCGCTTCTAATTCCGTCGTGACCGCCTCTGCAGTCACAGCTGAGTGAGTCCCAAGCTTCAAGTAACTTCTTAAGGAATGACTCATCATGTCTGATAAAAAGCCTCTTTCAGCCCGCACTGCCATCATCACCGGCGCCTCCAGCGGAATCGGAAGAGCGATCGCAATGCACCTAGCAGAAGCTGGGGCTCACACTTTTCTTTCTGGCCGAACCGCTGCTGCTATGGACGATACTAAGAAAGAAATCGAAGAGGCAGGCGGAATAGCGACCGTCATCACGTCAGATGTACGCGACGTCTCGCAGGTCTACGGCCTCGTAGACGCGGCCGTAGAAGCGACCGGGCACCTCGACATCATGGTGAATAATGCCGGCCTATCCTACCCAGCACCGATCCTTGAAGGCGATCCCGAAGAGTGGCGCTCTATGCTCGAAACAAACATCTTGGCCCTTCTCGTCGGCTGCCAGGCCGCGGTCAAGGCAATGAGGGCCTGCGGCGCAGAAGGACAGATCGTAAATATCTCGTCGGTCGCCGCAGAGCGCAGAAACTCAGGTGTCTACGGCTCCACCAAGCATGCAGTGAATTCAATCTCTTCGAGTCTGCGTGATGAACTAGAAGAGGACACCATCCGTGTGACGAATGTGATGCCAGGTGCAATCGCAACAAACTTTGCACGGAACTTCGACCGAGATTTCATTAACACGATGGGTAAGATGGCAGGCATGGAATTTGAGTTGGAGAAAGGCGACAGACTACCGCCAGAGGCACTCGAAACCCTCGCTCAGAACATGAAGCAGCTGCTCGGCAACCCGAACGATGTTGCGAAGGCAGTCCTCTACGCAGTGACTCAGCCAATCGAAGTGAATATCGCCGACATCGTCGTCAGGCCGCCCCGATCCATGAACGTCCCGCACTAATAAGCACGGGCAATCCTGCCACACGTCCATTGCACACGGAACTGTTGCCCCGCCGTTCTAGCTCTCTCGCAGCGCTCCTATGTTGGCGTTAAAAGTCGGAAAAACGGTCGGATCGAGCAGGAGCAACGATGACTGTTTGGACGATCCACGTTGTGCGATAACGATTTCACTCGCGGGGTCGATCATGGGGAATTGCCGATAAGCGCCCCGCCCGAATGGGCAATTCCGACCCTCGACATTCCGAATTCAGGACTGAGGTCGATACGAGCCACTCTTCATTGTTGGGATCCCGCCGAGAGCGCCCTTGTCCCGATCTCCCCCGGCGAAGACCTTAGCAACGATGCTCAGTGAAATGATTCGTTCGCCGTCTAGGCAAAGTCCTTCCATGCTCCGACGCCGGCCGCACGGTCGGTAAATACCCGGTGCACGACCACGAGCCCGTCGGTAAACTTGTCATCCAACACCTACCGAGACCCGAGCGCGAAGCCCATCAAGGTCTTTAGCACGGCGGGGAAACGTTCGTGCGGGTCCCGAGGCTCTTCGAACTTATGCAGAATGATGTTGCAACACGGTCTCCTGCTAACCTCTGCCGGCAAGATTGCTAAGTTCAACTCAGAACAGCGCCACCGGGTGCACGACACGAACTCTTCCCACATCAGCAAGACGACCCGTCGAGATCCCACCTTTCACATTCGGTCACTGCGACCCGCGTCTAACCGAGCTGGCTCGTCACCAATTCGGCTGGCATTCCGTGACAGTACTGCGCCAATGGACCAGCGCCGAAAGCATATCCCCGACTCGCCAGCAGAGTCCGCTACGATCGTGCACCCAGATTTAGCCGTTCACGAGTGAGGCCAGGCCCTCACCCCGTGACACGTCGCGCAATATGCAGACGGCTTGACCGTCGATATAACCCCACTCGCTATCAACCTCACTCGAAGAAATAACCAAGGAGAATTTTGTGTTCAGTCATGTAATGCTCGGTGTCAATGATCTTGAAGTGTCGAAGAAGTTTTACGATGCACTATTTGCCACGCTCGATGTTGGACCGGGCGCTGCCAACGCCAACCGCTATTTCTATGCCAGCAAAACGGGCATGTTCGCGATCACTACCCCGATCAACGGCGAGCCGGCGACGAACGGCAACGGAAGTACGATTGGCTTCGCTGTGGAATCAAATGAACAGGGTGATGCTTGGCACGCAGCCGGTGTCGCGAACGGCGGAACCACTTGCGAAGACCCGCCGGGTGTTCGCGAAGGCGCGATGTATCTCGCCTATCTCCGCGACCCCGACGGCAACAAGCTCTGCGCGCTCCGCCGCGTATAGGTTGAAGCGTAAGTCGATTTCTAAGCCTCTCTCTTGAAGCTGCGGACCGATCAATAGAAACACCCGCTCGTCCGCATCGCGATCATCCGCGGTGCGGGCAAGTGGGGACCTCTTGCGCCTCACGTGCAACCGTCGCTTCTATCTGTTCAACGACCAGGGACCGCGACTCGGCGAATCCCGGCGTCTATTTCACGGCTTTTTAAGGAATCGACGGCCGAGCAATACAGCACCTCGAGGGTTTTTATATGACGAGCTATTCGATGTTCCGGGCAACCCCTGTCACCGCGGCACTCGGTGCTGAGATTGACGGGATCGATCTCAATGCTCCTCTCACGGAAGTGATGCAGACAGAACTTCGCGACGCTCTAAGTGAGCATCTCGTACTCTTCTTCCGTGATCAGTTTATCGATGACGAGGCCCATCTCGCGCTCGCCAGCTGTTTCGGAGAGCCAGAGGTTCATCCGATTCGAGGAGCATTAGGCGACCCTAGTCGCCTTCATGATATTATCGACACGACCCAGAGCGAGCCGGATCGTGATGGCTGGCATACGGACGTTACATACATGGAGCGTCCGCCTTGCGCCGGGGTGCTTCGCTGCGAAGAGACACCTCCTGCCGGTGGAGACACGCTGTGGGCCAATATGCAGCTCGCCTATGAAAAACTTTCCGACGGTATGAAGACGTACCTCTCAGGCTTGCAGGGATTTCATGCGACGGACGGCGGTTTCATAGACTATATCCAGCGCCATTTGCCCGGGGACGCCGTAGAGAAGATCATGAAGGCTGTCGGCACCGGCGCGAGCCATCCACTTGTTCGAACCCATCCGGTGTCCGGACGAAAATCGCTCTTCGTCGACCGAGCCTATCTCGGTAGGATAGAAGGCATCAGCAAAGACGAGAGCGTCGCCATGCTGGAATTTCTATCGAGCCGCGTTCAGGACGTGAGTATTCAGTGCCGCTTCCATTGGACGACGGGCGCGGTGGCTATCTGGGACGAGCGCGCAACACAGCACTCTGGCTCAGCAGACCACCGCGGCAGCGCCCGCATCCTGCGACGCTGCACCGTTGCTGGCGAGCGACCGAGCTAGTAGGCGCCGCTCAGCGCCTCAGGGCTCAGGGGCTCTCATACGCGGATTCCCCGGGATGTGTTTCCTTCCCCTTGTTTCGAGCACTCAGACTTTCGTTCGATCGCCGGATCGCGTCTCTGGTAATACACGTTAGGAGTCGTGGCATAAGGACGTGACCCGAAGCGGCATCAGCTCCAACGCTCCAACGCGCCAACACGCCTGGGTTCGTAAATCAGCATAAACACGACTCGCTCGGTCGTTTGAGCGAGAGCGTTCGGGCTAGCGCGGAAGTCGTTGAGTCCTACTTCTACTACACGCTGAAAGTCCTCGTGCGAGTTGTTGCCGCCCACGATGGCGTCCACACGGCTTATCTGGCTAGGGGGAGCCTCCGGCGCGGCTTCAAGCTTTGATATGGAGGAACTCGAATACACGACGGCCATCTCGGTCGCGGATCAAGCTGACTAGCACCGGTAAAAAAAGACTCAGGGAAAGTGAGTGCGACGGATGCTAGAATCGCCGCTTGCCAGAAGCGTTCCCATTGCATCATGGAGTGGCTCAAAATGAAACCCGTATGTTTGGTGATCGGCGCCGGAGCTGGAATCGGCGGGCACGTTGGAAAGCACTTTGCGAGTGAGGGGTATAACGCAGTACTGTGTCGCAGGAGTGATGAGGACGGCCTCAGGAAACTTGTTGGAGAGATAGAAGACGCGGGCGGCTCAGCATCGGGATTCCTTCTGGATGCGAGTGATCCCGACGCTCTTGAGGATAGAATCGCCGAAGTCGAGGCTGAGATAGGATCCATCGAAGTCGTGGTCTTCAATCTCGGTGCACAGATCGGCTCGCGAGAGCTCGCCGACACAAGCTACAAGGCATTCGAACTTGGCTGGCGTCTCGCGACTTTTGCGCTTTTCCGGGTAGCCTCTTCAGTCTTTCCCCACATGGAAAAGCGC